>Ga0194122_10003085_pt1 | contig 17341 bp, 17 predicted proteins | sample TA2MahCa10mmetaG_FD_155487 | JGI IMG/M metagenome (GOLD analysis project Ga0194122, IMG submission 155487) | Freshwater microbial communities from Lake Tanganyika, Tanzania - TA2015021 Mahale Deep Cast 10m | ecosystem: Environmental > Aquatic > Freshwater > Lake | place: Tanzania: Lake... | reverse complement strand
AATGAAACGCTAAGAAAACTTGGCAAGAACCGAAAGACGCAATATCGGTAGAGTTTTAAAAAAGGCGCCACTCGGATTCGAACCGAGGAATAGAGGTTTTGCAGACCTCTGCCTTACCACTTGGCTATGGCGCCACAGAAAGGGAAGTTGTAGCCCTTTTTGAGTTTAGACGCAACGCTTAGAATATTACACGAGCTTCTTTAGGGTCTGGCGCCGCGCGGCAATCTAAGAAAGTTAGGAGTTTTTGGGCTTTAGGGCTAAAATAAAGGCTACAGGGGCTCCGTATTGGGCCTTTGTTTTCCCTGCTTCTTAAATTTTTAAAAAAGGAAAATCTATGTCGGCGAGTTTGGTTCGTCTCAATCGAGTTGGGCTAAGATATGCGACCGATCGTTATGCTCTTCAAAGCGTTTCATTTGAGTTGCAGCGAGGGGAATTTGCGTACATTACAGGAAATAATGGTGCGGGAAAAACGACGTTGCTGAAAATGCTTTTCGCTATGGAAAGGGCCTCGGAGGGTGCGATTCTTGTGAATAACCGCGATCTTTCATCTCTCCATAAAAGTAAAGTTTTCCAATACCGGAGAGAAGTGGGCTTTGTTTTTCAAGATTTTAAATTGCTACCGGATTTGACCGTCTACGACAACGTGAGTCTGCCTCTTGAGATTAGAAAAATGTCTCCTTCAGAAGTGGATTATCGAGTAAGAGGGGTCTTATCATTGGTCGGTTTGGCCGATAGAGCGCGCGATTATCCTCTCACACTGTCGGGCGGAGAACAGCAAAGAGTAGCGATTGCACGATCAATTATTGGAAAACCCTTTTTGCTGTTAGCAGATGAGCCAACGGGAAACTTAGATTCAGAGACGGCTCGCGAAATCATGCAATTATTTTTAGAAATAAATGAAATGGGCACTACGGTTTTGATTGCCACTCACGATAAAGCTCTGATGGAAGAATTCCCGTCGCGAGTGATTTCTTTAAACAAAGGAAGAGTTGTTTCTGACCACCGAATGGACGTGTAAACGATGAGCAAATACAAAGGGTTTAGATATAGCTTTTCGGATTTTAGGCGACAACCTTGGTTACACTTCTTAAGCATGATGACCATTTCGGTAGCTTTGATAATTATCGGAGGATTCTTCCTTTGCTATCGAAATTTCGAAAAATTGGCAGAAAAGACAAGTCCTCAAATCTCCGGTACCGCCTATTTAAAAGAAGAGACGACTCAGGAGCAAGTTAATGCATTGATGGAACGTATTCTTAGCTTGGAGAATGTTCAGAGGGTTTCTTTTAAATCTAAAACAAATGTAGTCGAGGAACTTCAGAGCTTCTTGGGCTCTACAGGCGGTGCTAATTTACCCGGGAGCGAGTTGTTCCCTGATGTTTTGGAGTTAGAAGTAAAAAAAGATCTCCCTTCAGAAAAAATCCAGATATTGAAGGGGATTGTGTCAAGATTTCCTGAAGTTGCAGAGGTCGATTTTTCTGATGACTGGTTGGCACAATATAAAAAAATAAGTCAGGTTCTAAAGGTCGTTGGACTAATTATGATGGGCTTGATGATTATGGGGTGTAGTTTCCTCATAGCCAACTTTATGGGTATGCGCCATCAATCCCGCCGAACTGAAATTGAAATAGTTAATCTCATTGGCGCTGATAGAAACTTTATTATTACTCCCTACATTTGGGAGGGAATTATAGAGGGCTTTTTTGGGGCTAGTTTGGCTGTTGTTGCTTTGTTAACTGCCAAAACCTTTTTTTCAAGCTTTATCTCAGCTCATTGGTCCGCTTATTTGGGGATTCCAAATTGGAGTTTTCTTTCAATCGCACAGCTTCTTGTTATCTACATCATTGGCATCACCATGGCTCTTATGGGCGGGATTACGGTGTTTTTAAGGTTTCAAGAAGATACGGTCTAATGATTAAAGCACTCATTATTTTTTCACTCAGTGTTGGTGTTTGGGGTAGGGTTTTGGCTGCGAATATATCCCAACCTATTGAAGAGAATAAAAGCAGCCCCTTACCGGGCAAGGCAAAGAAGCTCAAAGCCTTCATTCAGAAGGAAAAAAATAATTTTGAAACGAGGGAATCAACGAAGAAGGATATTTTGGGAGAGCTCGATCGAATTAACGAAGAGCAAAATAAAGTTCGAGAGCGAGTGAGCTCCATTGCCATGAGCCAGACAGAACTAGCTATGGCTCTTGAAAACTTGTCTTTAGAGCATAATCGCCAAAAAGAGCTTGAACAATTGCATCGAAGAAGAATGTATCTTCTCTTGAAAGTCGCCTATCGAATCAAGAAAGAAGGGATGTTGCGCTTTGTTTTCACGGGCCAGGATTTAGGACAGCTGACTTCTAGAATAAGAGTTCTTTACAGAACCTTAAGATCACACACTATCGCAACACAACAACTTCAAGAAAGAGCTAATAGATTGGCAGAGAGCGAGAAAAAGCTCAGCGAGTCTAAAAAAGAACAGCAGGCGTTGCTTGATGAACTTAAAGACCAACAACAAATTCTTAATTCTATCCTGGAGAAGAAGCGACAAGTTTTAGCTCGAATAAATAAAAAACAAAACTATTATCAATTGGCCTTAAAAGAATATAAACGACTCACGGCAGAGTTAAACAATCTGTTTAATCAATTTGATTCTAGCCAGGGAGAAAAAGTTGTTTATGAGGAGAATGAAAAACAGTCTTTTGTTTTTCCGGTTGTGGGCAAGATTGTCCAGGGATTTGGTAAAACCATCAACCAAAAGTTTGGGACTGTAATTTATCATAAAGGAATAGAGGTTGAGGCTGAACACAATTCACCAGTGGGTGCGGTGGCTCCGGGGATCATAGAATATTCTGGATGGGTTCGTGGTTTAGGAAATGTCGCAATCCTGAAGCATGGACAGGGTGTCTATACTTTAAGCGCGCACCTCTTCAAGATTACTAAAGACGTTGGATCGAAAGTACAGCAAGGGGAGACGATTGGAACGGTTGGTGATACTGGGGCTAGTGACAAACCGAGTTTATACTTCGAAGTTCGAGAAAAAGGAAAAGCTGTCGACCCAATAGCCTATTTTGCCCCCGAAAGTCTTACCTACATCAATTAATTTATAAAACATGGTTTTGAAATTAAGGGGGATATTTTCATTTGTTTTGGGCTCATTGAAACGTATCGTGTTTTGCGCCCAACCTTAATCTGAGCGAATCGAAGCCTCTTGGTTTACCGGCCGTTTATTTTGAAAGCCCGCGAAAAATCATTGAAATTACAGTCAAAAGAGCGCTAACCAAAATAGAGGTTGTTACAGGAAAATAGAAAGAGAAACCATTCTTATTTATTTTGATGTCCCCCGGTAGTTTACCTAATTTGTTTATGAAGGGGATTTCCTTTCCATAAAGTAAAAACACCCCAATTGAAATCAGGAACACCCCTAAAACAATTAATGTTTTCCCAAAAGGAAAATCCTGTTGCATTTGTTATCCCTGCCTAAATAATGCTTGGATCGACATGAAAACTTTCTTTAGAAACCGCCTCAAGGAGTTCCCAAGCGCTTTCAACGATCCCATCGGAGTCCAAATGGTGAAGGTGAAAAATATCCGCTGTAGTTCCCGACTTTGAAGTTTTTCTCACCGCTAAGCACTTTTGTTGAGTTCCAACAATTGAACCAATATTGTCTAAAAGCCCGGGCTCCCCGTCATGCACGGAAAGCACCGGAATTCGGCCCCCCTGTAGCGCCAGAAAAGCAGACTCTGTCGTGATTTCTTTGTTCTTGGAGAGATAGATGTCCCCGGAAATTCCTAAGCCATTTCTTAAGTGGTCGTAATTATCGGTGTAGGCAAAGTTACTTAAAAGTAGATCTGAACTTGTGACCACAAACACATTAGCGTAAATACCTTTTTCGTAAAGTTGGTCAGAAGCTTTGAGAGCTTCGGCTACTAGAGCACCCATAGAAAAAACATGAATCACGTTATCGCCGGGTGTGTAATCCTCATAGCCTCGATAATCTACTAAAGCGTACCCGCCTTTAAGAGTATCCTGCCTTATCGATTCCATGATCTCAGCCTCATCTGAAGCTTCAAATCTTTTTTGTTTCTTTAGTCTCTCAACAAAATCTTTTTGAGTAAGTCCTTTTGTTACACATCGGATGAGAAGAGATTCACGGTTTTTGTCTTCTTTGGTGAAATGCCTTCGTAATCCATCTGCCAAAATCCATTCCAGTTCTTTTGCAAAACAGGGTTCCCAAGTGACGCAATTTGGAATTTGGAAGTCAGATTTCCAAGAATGTTGGGCCCCTTCGGGTGCTAATGTGATTCCACTGGGGGTTCCAATCGTCGCAAAAGAGGAGTGCCAATATAGATTGTAGTAAAATTGGTCGTGGGCTCGTTTGACGAAAAAATCATAGATGGTCATAGCAGGAAAGAAAGGAATTCCCGTGTAATGGAAGAACTTTCCTATGGAACCTGCGGCTGACATGCAGTTGCCTTCAGCAATTTCAAACCGAATATGACCTGTCCGTGCGTCAGAGTGCGGCATGATATCGGGGGCCTTTTCATCTTTGGCTCCGTATTCTGCTTCAAAATCTTTCTGACCCACATCACCGTAAAGTTTCCCATTCATGTTAGGACTTGTGTTGGTCGAGCTTCCGACGTCAGGGGCCATGGTTAAGAAAAATCTGGCTACTTGTCCCCAGCCCTGTTCAAGATTGTCGTTTTTAGTTCCGCGATCCCCTCTGGCTAATCGATCCAGTTTGGCAGCAATTTGCCCCCACATCCATTGAGTGTGGGCTACGGGGTTAAATTTTAGAGCCGAAATATCGAAATCAACCGGCCATGTGATACTTTGAGCCTCTTCTAACCATGTTCGCTTTCGCTCCGCTACTTCTCCTAAAATTTGGTCGATGCCGCTCAGAAGACTTTCGCGTTTTTTAGCCAGATATTTTTCTTCTTCAGTATCCTTTTCGAAGTCTTCAAACGGATCATCAAAAGAGGCACCTAGTCTAACCGCCAGTTCTTTTAACTCGGATTCTTCTGGCATCGCGGAGTGATTACCCGACAAGGCTTGGAAGGAAAGTCCTCTTCCTTTAATTGTATAGGCAACAATCAGTGTTGGACGTGTTCGATCTGTTTTGGCTACTTTGAGGGCTTCTACTAAAGATTCTAGATCATGTCCTGCCAGGTTTGTGAAAGCGGCTTGAATATCCTCGTCTGAATAATTTTTTAACCAGCTTTTAAGTTTAGTCGATTTTTCCTCTAGTACTTTTCGGGTAAGTTCAGCTTTGTTAGCTGCTAGAACGGCCTGATATTCGAAGTCGGTAAACTCCTCATCGAGGACTCTTCTAAATTCTTCTCCTCCGGGTTTTTTGAAGAGCTTTTCTCTTAGTTTGCCATGTTTAAGCTTGATTCCTTCCCAACCATTCGCCTCTGCTAGTTTGACTATTCGATCGGCATCACTGCCCCCGAGAGCTTTTTCATTAAGGACTCGGGTGCCGTCGAGATTTTGCCGGTTGTAGTCGACAATCCAGACTAGATTTCCCAACTGTCTTTCTCCGGCATCGGGCATAGCCTCGTGAAGTGAGCCTTCTCTAAACTCAGAATCTCCCATGACACACCAAAAAGTAGGGTCTTCATTGAGTTCAAACTTGTGGTCTTTCGCAAAATGGTAGCCTAAAGACGTGTAGAGAGCGTTTACTGGAGGAATGCCCACAGAACCCGAAGGGAAATATCGATAACCATCGGGATCCGATTCAGCATGATAAGATTGAAACACCGGGTGCCCTTCCCGGGAATAATGTCTTAAGTGCTGCATCGCTAGTTTTCTCTCATCTTTGGAAAAGAGATCGTTATTTTCATTTCTAAAGTTATGTAAAAGACAATTCAGAGCATGGTCCAAAGGAGAAATATGGGGTTTAAATGCAAAATAGTCCTCGGGCTCTCTAAGAACTAAATGAATAGCCGCTAAAATGTGTTGCGAAGAGGCACAGGCGCTCGGGTGACCACCAACCTTAGGTTCTCCTTTTGGGATGTCGGGACGGCTATTGGCCATGTCGATCATTCTTAGGGCCATGAAAAAGGCTCGCTCGGTAATGTTGTTTAGAACCTGATAGTTTAAATCTTTGGGGATTGATTTTTCAGGCGCTAATTTCTTTTTGTCTTTTTTCATGGCTTATCCATTTTCTTTTTGATTTTTGCACTGTAACTGCATTTTCTGACCTTAAAAAGAGAAACTTTTACTCCGGGTTAATAGCTTCATTTTGGATCAAAAACTGCGTACATTCTCTTGAGAAACCGAATAGAGATAAGTCTTTAATTTTATCAATATACAGCTTCCCTAGTAGGTGATCGCATTCATGTTGAATAACGGTCGCCGTGAAACCCTCGGCTTCAAAACTAATCTTTTTCCCGTGGGCATCTAGCGCTTGAACCGAAATTTTATTGGGGCGGTCTACTTTGCCCCTCAGTCCCGGCAAGCTTAAACAACCCTCCCAGCAAGATGAAGTCTCTTGAGTTAAGGCTTTGATCTCGGGATTGATTAGCACTTGGATATAGGGCTTAACCTTAGGGTCGAAGTCCCAAATCATCACGACTATTTGAAGGCTTTCGTGAATTTGCGGTGCAGCTAATCCCCTACCATCGTATTCAAACATTGTTTGAATCATGTCTTGGATTAAGTTTTGGATTTCAGGTTTTGAAATTTCTTTTTCCGGAACTGGAGTGGCTTGTTGCCTTAAAACCGGATGCCCCATGACTGCAATTTTTCTAATTGCCATCGTTGACTCCTACAGCGTTAATTTAAAGCGCTTGAACTCTGATAAAACCTTTAAGCGATTGTAGAGGCTTACTTTAGCCCCTTCTAACGGTTGATGCACATCTTTGGTGAAATAACCGGTTGTAAAAAAGAACCCCTTAGTGCTGGTGACACTTTTGACGAAATCTTTAAATTCAAAGAGCGTCGGTAACGAAACATAGGGATTTTCAATGTTGGTTTTAAAAAATCCGAGAACGTAATTTCCAAAGAAGAACTCATTTGAGCTTTCGGTGATCCAATATACTTCATTTTCGTTTATCGCGACTCGGTCTTTGATAGTTAGCTGGTTTTCTTCGCACAATTTCTCTCCCACACGATAGAGGTCTTCTAGGGTTAGCTCCCGGACATCCTTTGGATCATTTAGAGAGTCATCCTCCGGGGGGACAAGCTGAATTGGCTGAGGTGTTTTTTGGCGAGTAATAAACATAGCAAGGCCAAGCCCCAAAAAAATCGATAAAAAAGCTAAAGTAAAAATATTAAACATAAGAGTTGTTAATCACCTCTCCCAATCCTCCAGCACCAGGTACGATATAGTGCTTATTGTTTAGGCCTCGTTCTTCCTGCCAATAGGTACCGGGAATTGAATTTAAGGCTTTTTCTGAGCTTAACCCTCTATCTAAACGTAATGCATAAACGATTACCTCTGGATAATTATCCGTCACATGTTGTAAATATTCAGGAGTAATAATCAAGTGCATTGCAATAAATTTTTTAGCTCTTCCACGGGCTTTGTAAATATCCATGGCGGATTTAATTGTAGAGCCGGTAGCACCCATGGGATCGGGAATGATAACAAAACTGTTTTCGATATCCCCGCCTATTTTTAATCCCCCAAGATTGGTTCCAATGACCTTTTCTTTGTCGTCGACCTTTCGATTGATGCTTATGTGATCTTGTCTTACTCCGTCCGGGTTAAGAATGTAATTAAAAGCATCAAAGCAAATATGAGATGGTACAGTTCCTGCTCGGGCCAAGTTAACACAGACAACCTTGGAATTGGGATCAAGGATCTTAGCTTGAAATCGGCCTTCCGAATGAAGACCGGACATGCGTGTTTCTATTTGGGTTTCTATAAGGGGAAATTCTTGGTTAACGACTACTTTAACTAGTTCAGAATAGAGAATGTTTAAGAGCTGGTTGATCAACGGTTGCTTGCAGTCGGGGCGGCAAAGCTTAGCCAAAGTGGTAAATAAATAGGGATTACTCAAAACATGAATTTGTTTTCCGTATTTGTGCTCGATCTCTGAAAGAGCGTAAACACAGTTTGAGTGTTGGGAGTCCTTTAAAACTTTTGGATTCATGATCTATAAAGAACCTTAAAATGGAGCGTAATGTCAAGTTTTCCGTAATAAAAGAATGCAAAGAAATTTCAAAAGTTTCAACAGGTTGAGGAATGTGTTGACCCTTGAGTTATTCAAGATTTAAGAACAAGGACTAGTTCAGTTTAAAGTATAAGGAAACCTCTGCAAATGCAGCTAAGCTTAGATTTGGATGAGTACGTCTTTTTCGATTTAGAAACAACCGGGTTGTCTCCTTGGGGTGGCGATGAAGTTATTGAGATAGGGGCGATGAAAGTATGGGGTCAAAACCTCGACGATTGTCAGATTTTTCATTCCCTAGTAAACCCCAAGAGACTCATTCCACCTGATGCTACTAGGGTTAATGGAATTACCAATGAGATGGTTTCAGAGGCTCCTGTGATCGAGAATATTTTCCCTAAGTTTCTTGAGTTCATTGGTAATTCTTGGTTAGTGGCTCAGAACGCCAGATTTGATATGTCGTTTGTTATGAAGTATCTGATGCAGTTTCGAATGAAGCGGCAAATTGAGGTTTACGACACGATGATTTTTTCTCGTAGAGCATATCCGGGGGAGAGCAAACACAATCTTGATATCATTTGCCAACGCTTGGGATTAAAAGTAGTTGCCGAGGATCGTCACCGTTCATTGGGAGATGTGAAGTTAACGGCCCAAGCTTTTTTTGCTCTGAGAGATAAACTAGGTGGAAACTTACCCAATCGAGAAAAGTATTCGGTCTAATTCGGTAAAACTGTAAACTCAGGAAAAGTCCATTTAAGATTTATAGCGTTGTTTGGGATGGCTGCAATAATCTTATTCATAATGGAGCAGGGTAAAATACTTACAGTAGGCGAGGTTTTGTGTCTAAGCCAAAACAGTTCCTGAAACGAAACTTTGTAACCAACGACTCGAATGAGCGGGGGTAGGTTGTCCTGAGGCGAATCACAGTTAAATATATGTAAGGATTGTGTGGAAGTGCTTCCTAGCTGATCAATAATTTCTACAATCTGGCGTTGCGGTTTATACCACGACCACCATTTGATGGAGTTTGTCTGATAAAAAACCAGACCACTTGAAATCAGCAAAGTGAGGATGAGAGAAGTTCTTAAAATTGGACGGACAATGAAAACAGAAGGAAGGTTCACCCCGACCAAAAAAGCCAAATAAATACCGGGAGTAGTGAGCCAACCCGGGGAAAAAAATCCGTGTCCGACATAGGTGGCGAAAAAGGGCAGGAAAAACACAAGACTTTTAATAAAAAGACCTAGAAGCTTTTGATTCTGACGAAAGGGGACTTTAAAAAAGACAGAACTAATTAAAATGCTGATGATTGGAAGCGCGATTGCAACAATGAGAAACAGAGCAGGTTTTAGAAGTAATCCCAGATCTATATGCGGTTTATAGCCCGGATTAATGGGCAAAAGAAAGAGTCTGAAGTAGAGATAAATACCGGCAATGATTACATACGGTGTAAAGATCGATAACGCTTTTCGAGAGATTCGTAGAGGTTCACGATAAAAAAACAGTATCGCTAAGAAGGGAAGGTGAAATATGGAAGACTCCTTAAATCCTAAAGAGATTATGAAAGAAAATAAAGCCCCTATTCCAGCCAAAAGGTTTTGATGTTTTTTTGAGTTGGTTATGGAAATTGAAAACAGATAAAAATTAAGAAACAAGAAAAAAAGTTGTGGGCAATTCATAGCCCCTTCACCCATCCAAACGAGGCTTCCAAAATGAAAATGGATAGAAAAAATAAAAAAAGCTACAAAAATGAGAGCTCGGTTAGTATCTAGGGTGAGGCGTTGAACAGATAAGTATCCAAAAAGAAGAGCGCCTAGGGTCAGCGCTAAATTCATTACAAGCCAGGCATAGTAATGATAACCAAGCACAATAAAGTTTAAGTAAACAAACAGCTTAAACCAAGGTCGAAAGAACCAAGTTTCTTTGATTGAATTAAAAAACAAATAAGGTTCGAAAAGAAACTTCCAGTCATGCGGAACAAATCTTACGACATTTCCAATAATGAGCCAGTCATCGTGTCTAAAATAGGAGACGGGAAAAGCTAGGGCCAGGTAACCACAGCTGAAAGCCAGAAGAAGATAAAGAAGAGGTCGGTGACTACATTTGTTTTCGGTATTAAGCACCAGGACTCCCTGAAACGGAAAAATTTATTTTCATTAAAATCTAAAATTGGATGGGGTGAGCTAGCGTATCGCACCCTACCCTATTATACCGTAGAGAGGCGTTAATTCCCTGACACGTCAGGTTGGTTTTTATACCTGCACCCTTTGAATGGGCTTTTTAAGAGGCTGGTCCGATATTTTTTTTCTTAAATTGCAAAGACCTATAGAGGACCAAGGTTATAAGATTTGATAAGTTTTCTTGGAGTTTCATTTGATAATTCACCCCATCGTCAAACGGCCAATAAATTTAGCGCCTTAAACCAACTTCATGGCCGTTTGAACCTTTTAAAAAGCCCATTCAAAGGGTGCAGGTATTTGGTTTTTGATTGGTCTGTCGCATGAGGTAGGATTCCAAATCGGCCGGGGTATCTAAATCGACTAATACTGAGGGGTCCCCCACTTCGATTGATTTGTATTGTGAGGGCTTTAAGTTTCTGATCTGAATATCCAATCTGTGTTCATTGGTGGGAATTGTTTTGCTTAAAAGCTGTTCGCCAAATTGGGGGCTGAGCCAGACGGGATGTCCCCCTTTGTCTTGATATTTTGGAACCACCACCCAGGCTGAAGTGCTGTTATTTTCTAGTTTGAACCAGATTTCTTTTTTAGGGGCCGGGGCGTCAACGGGAAGAATAAAGACCGATTCTCCCAATGTTTTTTCCAGCGCCAACCGCAGCGAAGAAAACTGTCCCTCTTCCGGCGAGGGGTTAATGATAACTTGGCAGTTCTTAGTTAGGTCTGGATGGGCTTCCAAAATCTTTTGAGAGTGAAATCCGAGAACAATCAGAGGATTCTCTGTTAGTTGTAAAAGGGAATCGATTTGGTGTTGTAAGAGAGTTTTTTCTAGAATCGTAAGGTTGGGCTTTGGACTGCCGAACCTCGAGGAGCGGCCAGCGGCTAGAACTATGATTTTACTTTTTAATTTCATTCATTTGCTTCCTGCTCTTTGTAATAATGTATATTGAGTATTTCAGCCCCAATTGAAACCGCAATCTCAGAAGGGTGTTTTCCAAAACTTCTAATCCCAATTGGGCACTTTACCGATTCTAAGTGATTTTCTGAAATGCCTCGAGCTAGAAGCCTTTGCTGAAAACGCTCCCACTTTGATTTGCTTCCGATTAAACCAAGATATTTGTGGGGTTTGTTCAAGAGAAGTTTCAATAGAGTTTCATCTAAGTCATGTTTATGAGTCATCACCACAAAATAAGTTTTAGAAGAATGAAAGGAATGTTGAGAAATAAATATTTCCGGGTCTGCGCAGTGTCCTAATACGCCTTGGGGTGCTTGAGAGATCCACTCTTCTCTCTCATCGATCAAATGAACGGTAAAAGTGGACTCATTAAGAGCTTTGGCTAAGGCCTGTCCTACATGACCGGCACCAAAAATATAGAGTTGAGGGCCCGTGTGCAGGGATTCGAATAGTAGCTCAACAATTCCGCCACAGCATTGGCCCGTTTTTGCCCCCAAGGGAAATCGGATTTTAGTCGAGGTACCAAACGACAGTAATTTCCTGGCCTCTTCTATCGCTAAATGTTCTAGGTTTCCGCCCCCAATAGTTCCAAAAAAGATACCGTCTTCTAGGACAATCATTTTTGCCCCGACTTCTCTAGGTGCTGAACCTTCGACAGACGCTACGGTCACCAAAGAAGCCGGTCGGCTTTCCTTTTTTAATTTTTCGAGTTGGGTTACCCAATTCCACATAAAAACTCTTCTAGCACATTTTGTGAAACGCGTAGGCGATATTTACCTGTAGAACGTATATCATCGATAGGATGAATGTCCTTGGATAGGAGCTGTTTTGCTTCCTGAATGTTTTGCGTGTTGATGGCCTTACCTTTTAAAAAGCTTTCGACATGATAACACCGAGCTGCAGTTGGCCCCACACTTCCAAAAGCAATACGAATGTCTTGAATAGTTTTTTTTGTTGTTTTGGCGATGCCCGCCATCATAGTTTTGGAGATGGCCTGAGCCCGACGATTTCCCACTTTTCTCCAAAAGTGATGATATTTTTGAAATTCAGGTTTTAGAGAAACTGAGAGAACGAGTTCGTCTTGTCGGAGCTCCGTTTTTTTATAGCCTAAGTGAAATCGGCTATAATCTAACGTGCGAATTCCCTCGGTTGAAATCAACTGAATTTTAGCGTCATAGACTAAAAGTCCGGGCGGGAAATCGGCAGCGGGAGATGCGTTGGCAATATTGCCTCCAATGGTCCCTCGGTTTTGTATGGCTAGAGCACCTACTTCACGAGAGGCGAGTCCAAGAATAGGAAATTGCTTGGTTAAAATTAAATGATTTCGAATTTGGGAGTAAGTTGTCAAAGCTCCGAGGGTCACTTGTGTTTTAGAGTTTTTGATCCCCTTTAGTTCTTTTAGCCTTGAAATATCTAGATATTTTCCGGGCGCGAGCAAGCCGGCTTCAAAAAGCACCATGAGATCGGTCCCGCCTGCAAAAGCCTTGGCCCCCGCCTCACAAAAAGAGAGAGCTTCCTTTAAAGAATTTGCCGATTCAAAAGTGTAGTCAGGAAGATAACCTCTCATGTTCGATCTCCTGACTTTTGGATGCTTTCAATGATTTGAGAATAACCGGTACATCTGCAGAGATTACCTGCAAGCCCCTCTCGAATGTCTTTAGGGCTGAGCCGTTTCTTCTTCTTTTTAAGAGCTTGAGAGGCTATGAGCATTCCCGGCGTACAGATTCCACATTGGGCCCCACCGCATTTCATAAAGCTTTTTTGTAAGGGGCAGAGCGATTTTTTTGAAAGTCCTTCAACTGTCAGAATTGCTTTCCCGTTAGCTTGTAAAACAGGGACCAAACAACTGTTTACTAGTTCTCCGTCTAACAAAACTGAGCATGCCCCACATTCTCCTTCTCCGCAGCCCTCCTTGGTTCCAGTTAATTCTAACCCCTCTCGAATAACATCCAACAATCTGGCAAAGGGGTGAACTTGAACCGAAACTTTTTTGCCATTGACCGTGAGGGTGATCTTTTTCATGGGGTTTTTCTTTCGATTTTTTCCATCAATCTTTCGGGTGTCGTAGGAATCTGTGTGAGTTCTAGGTCCAATGCAAAATCCATGGCATTTAAAATAGCGGGAGCAGGGCCATCAAGTGGAAGCTCTCCAATACCTTTACTTCCACCTCCCCCATAGGCGTAAGGCAATTCCAAAAAGAGGACATCGATATCGGGAGTGTCTAATGTTGTGGGCATGATGTAGTTACTCATTTTATTGTTCACCATTTTTCCCTCGTGCCAGACCACATCTTCGTAAAGGGCGTAGCCTATTCCTTGGGCGACTCCGCCGATAATTTGTCCCCGAGCTAGGGTGGGATTGATGACCTTTCCAACTTCCTGAACAGCCCAAAAGTTATCCACGACAGTTTCAAACGTTCTAAGATCGGTCGTTGTCTCGGCTACATAGGCAGCCCAGGCGTAAGCCCCGTAGGCATCCCCTTGATATTTCTGCTCATCCCAAACAACATGAGGCGGAGCTTTGTATTGTGATATCCCTTTAAGCTCTCCGATCTCTTTTCGATATCTTTTGCAGGCTGCCAAGAATTCGCTGCGAGTATATTTTTCTTTTAACAATTGAGCTGAAATAAGTTTTTGTTTGAGATCTTGGGCTGCTTGTTCAACTAATTTTCCGACGACCATGCAAGTACGTGAGGCGACCGTGGGACCGCTGTTTGGAACTTTTGATGTGTCCGGTTGTACTACCTCGATATCTTTCAGGTCTAATTTAAGTGCATCTGCGGTCATTTGAGAAAATATAGTATTAGTTCCCTGGCCGATTTCGGTATTCGAAGTTAAAACTTCTAACTTTCCTGCTTCGTTAGCCCGAATAGCGGCTATAGAAGCCAAGAAGGTCTCTCCGGATCCTGTGAAACCGGCCCCATGCATAAAAACCGAAAGGCCAATGCCTTTTTTTAGGGGGCCTTTCGAGTTCTGTTTTAAAAAAAGTTTTCTTTTTTTGTGGTAAGAGCTTAGCTGGAGAGCACGTTCAACGACTTCGCTGATTCGAACTTTTTCTTTTATGACCTGCCCACAACCTAAAGTCTCTCCCGTTTTGATCAGATTTGATTTTCTTAATATTGCGGGATCTAGGTTTAGTTTTTTTGCACAAAGGTCTAGGTGTTTTTCAAGTGCAAAAATGCTTTGAGGAGCTCCAAAACCCCTAAATGCCCCATGCGGTGGGCAATTGGTGGCCACAGCTCGACTTCTGATTTTGATATTGGGACAAAAGTAAGGTCCACTTGCATGCAAGGTCCCCCTCGAAAGGACTACGGATGATAAGGTAGCATAGGCTCCCCCATCGATCGAAAAGTCTATATCCATTGCAATGAGCTTATTACTTTTATCAAAACCTATTTTAATTTTGGTTTTGGAAGGGTGGCGCTTTGTTGTAGCAACCATGTCCTCCATTCGATCATAAATAATTTTTACCGGGCGCCCTGATTTCCATGCAAGCAAAGCTGCGTGCCCACAGATAACAGAGGGGTATTCCTCTTTGCCACCAAATCCGCCTCCGGTCTCTGCCTGAACAACTCTAACTTTGTCAGGGGGTAAATCAAAAAGAGGGAGAAGAGCCTTATGGACATAATAGGGACATTGCATAGAACCCCAGACGGTAACCCCTTCCTGGGGATTAGCAATCGCAAGAACTCCATTAGGTTCAATGTAAAGCTGTTCCTGGGCACCGGTTTCATAAGTTCCCTCGATGATTACAAAGGCTTTTTTAAAAGCAGTCTCAACATCTCCTCTATCGATTGAATAGGATTTAAATATGTTGTTTTTGCCCCAGACGAGAGCTTTTTGGCTTAGAGAGTCTTCTATATTGAAGACGGGTGGAAGGGGTTCGACATGTAGTTTGACCAACTTTCTTGCTTTTTCAAGTAAGTGCTTGTTAGCGTGAGCCAAGAGCATAACGGGCTCTTCAGGGTGATTAATCCTCTCTTGCGCTAAAAAGGGTTGATCTTTTTCAATGAGGGCAACGTAATTATGACCAGGAATATCTTGGGCAGTTACTTTAATAAATTCATCCCAATTAACGCCGGGAAGGAATTCGATCTTTTTTAAAATGCCTCGAGGAGTAGAGCTTCGAACGGTTGTTCCATAGATCATTCCCTCAAAAGAAATATCGTCGATATATTTAGCGATTCCCCGTAATTTTTTTTCACCCTCCTTGCGGAGAGCGCTTTTTCCTACCCAACTCACAGACTACCCTCATATCTACCATTCTTAACAGGCATTAGTAATGAACATTCAATATGGGCGATATGCGATTCGAACGCATGACCCCCAGCTTCGGAGGCTGGTGCTCTATCCAACTGAGCTAATCGCCCCAAAGAAGCTATTTTTTCTTGGAGTGTTGCTTTTTGTGGGCATGAGTTGGTTTTGTAGTTTGTTTTTTTGTGGGTTGTTCGTTTAATGGACCAGCAAGTCTTTCCATGTTTCTTGAACAGTTTCCTGTGTTGCATGATGTTTCAGCTGACGTTTGTTCACTGGTGGGTTGGCTGGAACACGAAATCAAAAAAAACAAGCAAGCTAAAACTCCCAGGATTTTTATCATAAGAAATCTCCTTAATTAATTTGAACTATACTATCGCATACCCCCCAAATGACATCAAGGTGGAACTCACTTGATCTGTTTGCAATTGAGTCCCGAGGTCGATACAATTTTTGTTCTTAGTTAACTTGTTTGAAAGGAAAAACTAATGAAACATTTAGTGATATTAAGTTTTGTTCTATCGTCAGTCGTTTTCAGTACTCAATGGGATGTTGATGGGGCCCATGCTTCCGCTGTGTTTAAAATTCGACACATGACAGTATCGAATGTCAGTGGTGAAATTACGGGTATGACAGGTAGTTTGAAAGTAGACGACAAAGATAACAATCACATGGCTCTTGAGGGGTCATTGGATATGAATACAATTAACACAAATAATAAAGAACGCGATAATCATCTTAAGGCTCCAGACTTTTTTGATGTCAAAAAGTTTCCGAATGCGACCTTCAAAAGTAAAATCATTTCTAAGGGAGCGGGGGACAAAGTGACTTTAGTCGGTGATTTTACGTTGCATGGAGTTACTAAAGAGGTCACGATTGAGGGTGAATTAACATCCGCTATAAAAGATCCATTTGGTAAAGTACGTCGTGGCCTGTCAGGAACAACCCAGATCAATCGAAAAGATTTTGGGATTAGCTGGAACAAAGTTCTTGATAATGGCGGTTTTGCTCTAGGGGATACTGTCGACGTAAGTATTGAAATCGAGCTGGTTCAGCCTGCAAAAGACAAAAAAGGTTAAGTTCTAGAAAGCGGTCGCAGATTTAATTTGCGGCCGCTATCTCAAAGCCGTCCAGACTTTGTCCCCATCGATTTTTAGAATTTCAGCTTTGATTTCCATTTTGGGTTGGGCAGGAGAAATTAAGGTATAAGTAGGTAGGTAGTTATCCGTGTGTCCCAACCAAACATCACTATGTTTTTTTGAGGGACGTTCTAAGATAATTTTCCTAACTTTGCCAATTTGGCTCTCAATAAATCTAAAATACTGTTGGTCGCTGAGAGTGCGAAGTGTTTCCGATCGTTTAGAAATAATCGAATCTGGCACTTGAGAATCTAAAGTTGCAGCAACGGTTCCTTTTCTAGCAGAAAACGGAAAAACGTGGAGCTTTGTCCAATAAGAGTCTTTTAAGCAGTTAAGGGTTTCTTGAAATTCTTCATCCCCCTCACCAGGAAATCCAACAATGACATCAACACCGATGAAAGTATCAGGTCTTAGGGTTCGGATTTTTTGTGTGATATTAACAAACTCTTTTGCCTGATAAATGCGTCTCATCCGAGATAATACGGAATCGCTTCCGCTCTGAAGGGCGATATGAAAATGGGGACAGAAGCGTTCGTGAGTGGCAAAGAGGTCAAGAAGCGGTTTGGGTAATTCGAAAGGATCTAAAGAGCTAAGTCGGATCCTGGGTCCAGGTTGAGAGAGTAGTCTTGATATGAGTTCGACAAGATCAGTGTTGTGGTCCCAACCATAATGGGCCAAATGAATTCCGGTTAAAACGACTTCATTAAACCCGTCTT
>Ga0194122_10003084_pt1 | contig 17341 bp, 12 predicted proteins | sample TA2MahCa10mmetaG_FD_155487 | JGI IMG/M metagenome (GOLD analysis project Ga0194122, IMG submission 155487) | Freshwater microbial communities from Lake Tanganyika, Tanzania - TA2015021 Mahale Deep Cast 10m | ecosystem: Environmental > Aquatic > Freshwater > Lake | place: Tanzania: Lake... | reverse complement strand
AAAATGAAAAAACAACAAACAAAAAAAAAATTTTTTGGAGGGGGGGTGGGGGTAAAAGGAGGAAAGGATAAATCTAGGAATGTGTTGAAAATATTAAAAGAAGGGGGGAAGAAAGTTACGGTAATAAACAAAAAATATCTTTACGTTATTGCCTTTCGAACAAACGAGACATAAAGCAAAATTATATAACTTTTTCTTTCCAGTAGATGTCCTCACGGGGCACAGCATTTCACCACTGGTATCAAGGACAATTTGTAGTGGATTGTTCCAACTACAATGTTGGAATTCGGTTATTGCAATATTTAGCTGATCTTCACTGTACATATAAACAGAAAATGGTTCTGTCAACATTGTCCTTATCAGTCCATTGAACCGGTTCGACGGGTCATTTTCGTAAGACATTAATCTCTCAACCTCTGCTTTTACGTGAGACAATACGAATTTATTTTTGACTCTCTCGCTGACAATTTTTCTGATGACAAGCGGCGAAACCAAGGAGGTTAAATTTTTCCCTTCTACCTCGGTGTTATTGTATAAATTCAGAGAATTCGCATAGCAGGCGGCCGAACCATGTTTAAACGCATCTTCAAATATGTCACTACGATATTTGCCTTTCATCGGGCTACTGGCATATGTATGATGCATTGTTTTCAGGCTTTCTTTGTCAAGGAAAATTCCATCCACATCGTAATGCACAATGCATTCGTCACACTGAGGCTTAGTTCTAACAATGTACTGGTGACGACATGGTCCATTTTTACAACTCGCCTTTATTTTCAGGTACGGCTGGTCCACACGTTTCATTTGTTTATACTGGTAATCTATTCTTAGGCAGCACTGACATCCTACTTTTCGTGGAAATTCGATAACAACTATGTTCCTCTTACAGAAATTTCTATTATTATTGGATTCAAGATCTTCAAAGAAATCCCTCGCCTTCACTACGAATGTTCCACTTCGCCTGGAAAATTGGGGGCTGCGGAAATCGGTTTCCTTCTTTAGCAACTCGAAAAAGGCTTCCATTTCGTGACTTTCAACAACTTTTGTGGTGGTTTCACGTAGAAACATTGCAGTCCCTAGTAGGTTTATGTGAAAATTCGATTTTGAGAATAGTAATTAACTTTTAAATCATTCACATTACTAAACTGAAGGTCAGCTACATCTCCGGCTACAAGTCACTTAAAGTTAAACTCTTAACATTTCCTAACAGTTAATTTGCTAACTATATTTGTTTCTTCAAATAATAAATTCATCTCAATCATAACATTCTTAAAACATTTGGCAGTGTACAAGTTACAGGTTTGTTGGACAATTTTTAAATGGAGCTGGGTGTAGCTGGAGCTGGAGCCGGATCAGCAAAAATTGAAAAGTTTCGACCCAGACCAGACAAAATGGGCGGCTCCGACAACACTGCTCATATAGACTGTGTTGCGTTTATGCAAAAAGTTTCATCTGACATAGTCAGCTTTGGTCACAACAGGTGTAAATTAAAATACTTAATTTTATAAAAAAAAATAATAGTACCATTACCAATATTCTAAAAAAGGATTTATGACAGTTACTGCCCTTTTTGTCAAAATGTAAACTTTTGGTGTAAAATTTTAAAGTAAAGGTTTAATATCGTTAATGAACCAAACAAAAATTACTATATGAACGATACAAATAATAAAACTTTGGATTTAGTGTTCAACAAAATTCGTAAAGGGTAAATAACTTTCCATACCCATACATTTAATAAAAGCTTTAGAAGGCACATTTGTTAAAAAAGGATTTCACATAAACCTTTCAGACACAGGTAGAAAACATCACCATTCTTAAGGTACGACAGCTCTGATTCGTTTGTTTCACAAACTATTTGTTTGCTGTCGAATATCACAACTTGTCTCTGTCCATCACTTTTCTTTTTCAAATAAATCAAGTATACATTCTCCAGCTCGAAATTACACAACTTCAGCCCTGCCATTCTGTCATCTCTCGTAAGTATTTTAAAAAGGAATTCAAAAACGTTCTCCTCTTCCCCATATTCAATGCTTTCCAGTTCAACGAAGAGGTTAGACTTAGGCATAATGTCTCTCATCAATATTTTTATAATGCACAATTTCAATAGCAATATCAACCTGTCAGAGCTTTTTTCCAAGGTATGAACATTATGCTCAACATGTTTCTTATCTTCATCCTGGTACAAATTTTCTCCAATATTTAGCGTATTTTTAACCAAGTTTTTAACGTCTATTATGCAATCGGCACATAGTTGCTTCACTTCCAATGAATAGTCACCAGTAAATTTCTCTGACAAAACAACAACGACATCCATCACAGAGCCATTCATTTCTGAAAGTTTCTTACAATAACTGTATATTCTGCGTCGCTCCTTTGTGAAATTTATGGAGTAATTTTTACGGACGTTTTGTTCTACGTTGTTCACATGATTGGTGACTTCCCATAACACATCAACACCCTCCTGTACCGAATCAGCGGATTCCTCGCGTAATTCTCTAATTCTCGGCACTGTTAACTCTGGAGATGACTCTGGAACAGCACATATCCTACATTTGTTTGCATCAAAAAATTGACGTCTACATATTATATATTGAGATTTCTTGATGGATCATACAAAGTAACGGACATGCAATATAACAAGTAAAAATGGTTGGTTACAATAGATATATCTACAATTATGTTACATCGGGGAACAACGATTGCAAAACCCATAATGGTGAGTATAACAACTATTTTTTTTTTTCATACACTTTCAATGCCCTTTCCATATAATCAAGTGTTTCGGCTCAGGATCCGGATCCCCATTGGATCAGTATTCACCAGACACAGGAATCCGGATCCGGGATCCGTATTCCGAAGACGGATACCGGATCCGGATACAGCCGTTAAATTTTGATTTAATTGGTCCCAGAAAAGTTGTTGTCATCCTGGCTTTGTCGTCATCCTCGTAGTTTTTGTCATCCTCTTTGTCTTTTTTTTCATCATCTAGGTCGTCCTTGTCGTCCTACAGGTAAATTATGTGAAGAAATACCAGCTATAATCCCAAATGTAAATATTTTTTTTAGTCAATTAGCATTACTGTAGGTGGAGGGCTACGGGATCCGGATCAATGATCCGGGATCCGGGATACGTATTCAGCAAAAAACCTTTATCCGGATCCGGATCCGCATTCAACGTATTCGGATCAGATACTCTGATATAATCACCATAAATGATTTGTAACGGGATTTTATTTCGGACTTTTAATTTTTTTCAAACAACAATGGGAAAAAATAATACCTTTCACAGGCTTGGCAGCGCCGGTGTTGCAATTCTCAGCGCATGTGGAGCTCCTGCTGCCGGGCACCTCCACAACCGTCAGAGTTCGCATGTCACTGCTCTTCGGGCTCGTTGCCTGCATCAAACATTTCACTGAATTTGGGTTATATATTAATGGATAAATTAAAAGGTAACGGTAACAATACGTTAATTGATGGCGTTTTTAAAAGGAACGACCATACTGTGATGAACAATGTAGGATAATATTCAAATAACTAAGAAAGAAGTTTGAGAAATATTTCACTTATGATTTTTGGTTAAAATCATCATCTTCAACCAAAAACAATAAAAATATACACCTATTTTTCACGTAATCTACATCATAGATTTACAAAACTCACATCTTTCCTCCTAAAAAGGTAATATTTTTATAAAAATAATCCATTTCCCTTTTCTTTTGTATTTCAATCTAAATACACGTTTAATGCATAGGAAAACCAATTAAGAATTGGAAATTACTGTTTCGTTCACCTTAGCAAACTTCTTGACAAATTTGTCCAGCTCGTAACGTTTTCTCTGTTTGTCGAAGAATTGCTGGCAAAGCTTGGGACTCTTGTTGGGCAGGACCTCAGCCATTCGCTCCCAGTTACAACCGTATTGCCTGCATAAAAAAAAAAATAAATTTTATCAGAGGTCAGGACAATAGTCGTTGTTAAATTGATTTCCCTTTAAAATGTTAAAGGGGTTTATATACCAAATCTGTGTCAACCAATCGGAATCAGTTTGTAAACTTTATTGAAAAGTAATATATAAGATGTTAAAAATTTTTATGAAAAAGTAATGGTAAGTTTACACAATAATTCGGATTCGTTGACACTGATATGGTATATGAAGCCCTTTCACATCTGAAAGCGTAATAACTTTCAAAACGTCTATTGCCCTGACCTCAGTTGTATATCAGATTATTTTTCGGCATTGCCTTTATCGGATCATTTGTTTCAGGACAAACTGACGATAAACGTTCTTCAGTTAAGGTCATGGGATGGGTAGAAAAGGTTCATTTTCATTTTCAGGATACGGTTTTCCAATTGTTTGGACCACCCTGAAATTTTCTATTCCATTTTTATCTGACGGTAGTCTATAGTAAAACCCGCATATAAGTCTTAAACTTATGCAGCGCGCCACTCTGTGGCCAATAGTTTTGTGGATCCGGATCCGGATACGGTAGGATCCGTACATTTTTGGTAGGATCCGGATCGGGAGCAGGATCCGGATCCAGAATTTATATTTCTAATCGGTTCAGGATCCGGATCAAAAATTTTTTTCCCCACAACGGTGGACTTCAAAATATTTCTAAACATGTACATTTTATCAGAAGAGTTAAAATCTTTATACCCAACTTTTCTTAGTACCTAGACATTTTATCAGTGTGCTTTTCCAAAATTTAGTTTCAATTTTTTTTCACCTGCTGTTCAGTTACAAGCAGGATCCGGTTCAGGATCCGGTCTGAGGTTAGTAGTTCGGATCCTGATCCGGATACGTTCAAAAATGGACCGGACCCGCAACAATGACTGGTGGCCACGGTACGGAGCGCTGCTATTACGTAGCGGAACGCTAACAACTTACTGCGCGGAAAGCAGGCCAGCGCAGGGCAACATACGTAATACGTGCGGCGCTCCGCTACGGAATTCGGGGAAAAAAGTGTTTCCCGGTTCATAATACGGAAACAATGTGGCGATCCGCCTCGTACTACGGAAAATTGCGGCTCTCCGCTTCGTAAACCGGAAAACATGCGGGGCTCTGCTTCGTGTATAATCGGAAAGAAATTTCCGCTCCGTAATGTCGGATTTCCAGTCTGTTATAATTTATTAAAATTTTATGTATACGGGCTACAGAGGGGGAAATCAATGTTTTCTCTTCTTCCAATAAAACCGGTCCGCCATCTTGCTTTTTCTTTATCTTTCCAACTAGACCGGTTTTACAAACAATATGTTTTCCAAAAATACAGGATTTTCAAAAATAACGCTTTCCATTTGGACATATCACCCACTTTTACTCGAGAGTAAAGGGTGTTCAAAAATATATAGTAGGGTGACCAAAACAATTAAAAAACAATATCCGGAACATGAAATATACAATTCGTTACCAACTATGGCTTTATCTCAACAACTTCTTTCGTGAGACGGTTCCCTTAAGGAAAACTATTTCAAATCACATTTGTTCTGGTATATATTGCAAGAAAATGTATAACTTTCAATATGAGGTTAACGGTACTTGCTTGTGAGTATGACATCGTCGTTTTTACAGTTACAACAATTATTTTTTAATTCATAAACTTCATCTTCGAAATTCGTTAGCTGTGTATGCAGATTTATTTAAAGGTTAATTAGGAACATATTCTCGTTACACACAATTGGTTCATTTATACATACCTCAACGACTTCTTCACAAGGTCAATCTCAGTGGCGTTCCATGAACAGCCAACATTCTCCTTCTTCTTAGTAGCCGAACTGCTGCTCGCGTTTGCGTCACTAATAACGCCGCCCTTCTTCGCCCCCCTACCACACTCCTCCAGATCGCAGATGCGTTTGGTGATGTGCACGAAGCAGTTGAGGCATACCCGTTTCGTGCCCGTCGGCATTTCTGCACATAATGACGTACGTTATTTTTCATAACTGTTTAACAGGTCTGCGCTGTTGGTACCGGTACCGGTAGGTGCGGTGGTGGCGAGGGGGGTTTGTGTGGTGTTTCCAATAAATTGGCTCATGTTTTACATATCTTGGGATTTTTTCTCAACTCAAAACTTATCGGTAACTATTGTTACAAATTAAAACCCGTACAATTAAAGTGACACGGTCAAGAGTTTTTTTAACGAGATTTTTTTTGCACGTAATTTTAATTTTGGGATCCTGATTAGGGGTATAAATATCTTTATGGATTTTAATTAAAAATATCGGCGAAAATCAATATTAAAAATTATATTATTCATTGCCAAATTGAATAATAGTAATTTTATAAGAATAGTATACAAGTTATAAAAAAGAAAAAAATTTAACTTACGTAGCTCTTTTGCAAGAAGGTCACGCGTTTTCGTGGGGAGTTCAGCCCATTCTACGGGTAGATTCCGCAACTTCCCCACCTGTGCAGAAAAAAAATTTCTCACATAACCAGTGGATATTAAGATACGGTAGTTTATGCTAGCCATCATGGCTACGGAAATATTAATTTTGCCTATCGTAGGTACAATTTTCTTGAACAAATAAATAAGTTATTCTTTTAGGCGAAAACAAAATTATTTAATTTTGGATATTGGCTTAGGTTGTTTTACTTCAAATTTATACAATTATTTGGGTGTTTACGGTGGGTGGGTGAAAAATGGAAAGAAAATCACAGCACCGGTATATAACTAAAACAGTAGATAAAGCAATAATACCTTTGAAGTTTTGCGGCAGGATATCAGCGGACAGTGCCCTTGCTTGCTGCCCATCGTCTCGGACCAGCAAGTGTTGCACACACGGGTGAATTCCGTCACATCATCCTCCTTACAAAAGAGTAATTGTAACAATACTATTTTTATTACCGTTATATTACAATTTTTTAAATTCTCAAACACGTTTATTTTATAATGAACAAAAGGTAAACCTTTTTATTTCCAACGATCAATGCCAGAATGTAAATCCTTTTGGTTTCGTAACAGTGGCATTTTGTAATGAGCAAAAAATTAACTAGTCGGATAATGAATTATTAAGAAACAAATACAATACCTTCAGGCCCAGTTGTAGGGCGTGGTTCTTCTGAACTCTGCTACCGCTCTCCACCGTAGATTTGCACAACACGCAGGGATAGGGACCACAGGTCACTGACATAATTAACAAAAAATTCATTAATAAAAGAAAATACATAATTTATTACATACAGTCAAATTGATACGGGAAAAAAAAAGGAAAATATAAAGGTATGATACTAATGAACTACAAGGTTAGGTGGGGAATTTTTTTCTTTGATTTCAGTTAAACAATCCGGTTTTTCGTCGGATCAGGATACGACCTACAGACCTCAGACAGGATCAGGTTTCCAAGCAGGATCATCCTTATAACCAGTGTTGCGGATACATATTAGTTCTCATTTGGATCCGGAGCAGGATCCGGATCATGGATCCAATACAACTCCAGTTGGATCAGGATCTGGATCCAGATCCTGTACCGGATCCTGGAAATCTAAGTTGTGTAAGCTATTGAGACTTACAAGGATTGCCAAAAAACTGGAAGTCAATAGTTACCTATTAAGTAATATACCGTTACCTATGAAGGATTATTAAAACAAATTTTGAATTCTTACATATATTAAGAACAAGCGCGATTTTCGCAAATAAGATAATTGAAACAACTTGCATTAGCAATTTAGCATCATTTGATTTTGAAATGTGGTTAAAACGTTTTTCAAAAACTTTTTTGGGTAAAAAACGCAAACAACGACCATGAAAACGACCACCACTGCCACCACCACCAACAAAAGTATGACCACTTCGAACACCACCACCACCAACACCACCACCACGATCACCAAAACGACCACCATCGCGATCACCACGACCTAGACGTCCACTATGACAACCAACATCACAAGGATCACAACCAACGCCAAGACGACCACAATGACAACGACTACCACATCCACCGCCACGACGAACAACAAGGCAACGACCAACACCACCACGTAGACCACCACCACTACAAAGACCATCACTACCACCACGACGACGACCATCATCAACATAATGAACATTAACAACACAACGACAAACACAAACAACACAACTATCACCACCACCGCCACAATGAACACCACCACAACACCATGGGACGACCAGAACAACCACCATGAGGACAACCACCAAAAAGACCAAGACCACCACCAGCTCGACGACGACCACCACCACCACCATCAACATCTTCCATTTGTATCATGATCCGGCTCCAGGAGGCCTCCTATAATATGGATCCATGCGGATCCGGTCCGGAACCGGATCAGCAATAATGCTTATAACAGAACAGGAGGTGTAAATAAATATTGAAACAGCATTAAAAAAAAACAACAGGGAAAAAGGGGGAGGTACTAAGAAAATAAGTGTATTAAAAATTCAACTATTTGCATAAAATATACATTGATATCAAAAATTTAAAGTCAACTGTTGTGTGAACAAACAGGTAGCATCACGATAAGGAACTTGATCAGGATCAGGTTATAAACAAAAATTCGGGTTCCGGATCCGGATCCGAAAAAAAGGTCCGGATATGACCATATTCAGATCCACAACGCTTGTTATAGTTTTTAAAAATAACAACATTCATCTACAGTTACCAACAGGGTTGCGGATCCGTGTCATTTTTGACGGATCAGGATCCGGATACGAATCCTAGTTTCAATTTCAACGGATCAGGATCCGGATCAGGATCCGGATCCGGTTCCGTATCCTTTCTGTACAAATAAAGGAATTGTACCAGAAACTACCTGGATTGGCAACATAGTAAGAACTTATTGAATTTTTGATAAATATTGAACCATTTTTTTAATATCCCACAAAGAAATAAATGGGAAAAATAATGAAATTTTTTTGTTTTATTGTCAATTTGGAAAATAAATCAATTTGCGACATAGGAAAAAGAAAGTTTTTAATAGGATATTGGGAAGGTTTTTTTTTTAATATTATAGTGTTGTGTTGTGGATCCGTGTTGTGGATCCGGTTTCATTTTTCCCGTATCCGGATCCGGATCCAGGAAAAAAAAATCAATCAACAACAGGATCAGGATCCGGATCCCGGATCCGGGTCCTGATCCTGATAGTAATAAACTCGGAACGCAAAATAATGATTAGGAGAGTTCTGTACAAGAATGTATTTTTAGTCGTTTTTTATCCACTTAATCTTTATTCATGATTGACCTGTCCAGTTCTGGTATTGAAGGTACCTTTTTTCAACGTGGTCCATGTGACATTCATCCTGTTTTATACGGCGGTATTATAGCCTGAAGCAGGATCCGGATCAGGATTCGGAAGCCGGATATGGATCCGGATCCGGAGGGACCTTTGAATCCGGATATAATCCCAATCAGGATCCAGATCCGGATCTGGATACACAACACTGGGATCCGGTCTGGATCAGGAACAGGATGCGTAGCCACTTGACGTATCCGGATCCGGATCCTTAACAAATAAACGGATTCCTGGCTACCACCGACCTCCATATGGAAAAAAGGCATCACCGTGTCTTCTTCAAATGACTACCGTTACCGGTATTGGTTAAATATAGTAAAAAAACAAATACTTAGGCGACGCGTTACAAATTATGGTTTTTTCCGATTTGTCGAAGCGGTAACATTTAATAAACAAAATTAGTAAGGAACTTCAGCAGGGAAAACGATAAGTCCAGTTAAAAATAAAAAATAAAGTAGTTATCCACCCACCATGACTACGAGCCTTGCATCAAAGTACTATTTTCCACAATTCCTTTATCAACTATAGCCATTAAAAAAAGGTACATCATGACATTACTTTAAATCATTTGGGTGTTTTCTCTCAATTTAATTGATTACCTTACTATTTTACAAATATAAACATTCAAAAGTATTAAAAAAAGGGAAATATATTTATGCGGTGGTTTTAATCACATACCGCTATTAGTAACGTATTTTAATTGTACACGTTTATATACCGGTAGTGTTCGTATTTCATGTAAAAGTTCAGCTTTGACAACAAAAATATTATTCAGTAACCAACAAGGATTATAAAGTAGCATTGCGTTTGCTCGGTGGAACCGTCACTGAATGAACAAAATTTTTGATAATTTTTTGGCTATCCTATTATAAATAAACATCACGAGTTTTACCAACAAAATTTATTAAACATTTTCTGCAACGTTACCTTTTACAGTGGAATGATGCTGCTGCGGGTCATACCGTACATTCGGGAGCGGACGGGACAGTGTAAAACCCCCCTGTGGTTGTTGTAGTTTGTCGTTGGGGACCGTGGATTGACCCCGTGACTCCTTCACATATTAATGTTCAAATTTAATTACATGAATTTTATTACTTTTAAATTTTCAAAAACATAATAAGTATTTCATTACTAACAACAAAATAACGGTATACAAATATTAAGGTAACTGCATTTCTTATAACGACAACAAATCTTTGACAATTTCAAAAAATCACCTCCACTTCTTGACCATCACCCCCCCCCCCCCCCCCCCCCCCCCCCCCCAACAGGCCCCCCCCCCCCCCCCCACACCCCCCCCTTTTGCCCCCCCCCCCCCCCCCCCCCCAACAGCCACCAACTGGAGGTTCAGCATCCCTCAACATGCCTACCCTGTGTGTTGCACGTTTTTTACCATTCTGTGTGTAAGCATCAGTAAAATTTACGTTAATATAACCATGGAATACCGGTTTATAGGTAAACATTACCACCTTACCTGCAACAAAAGAGGATACAGGTATATTATATAGAGGCCTTATTAACAGACAATTCCTTTTATCATGTATTCTTCAGTCATTTTGTGGACCATGCACAGACCTAAATTTTGTATCAGCAAAATGGTGGCTGCTGGTGGTGGGGCCAACCTTTTTACAAGTATAATATAGGGGTGTTGCTAAACAATTTCAATTTTTCCAGAAAATAGTAAATTAATTTGGACAAATATTGTGAAGAATTTTAATTTTGTAAAAACACTACATTTTTCATTGAGAATGTCGCTCCCAACTAACCTACCCATCCCCCCCCCCCCTTCTTGCTGCTACACTATTTTATGTCCGCCCAGACGCCGCAATAATGGTTTAATAACCAATAGGAAAGGAATTGGTGATTTACAAGGACCTCTATATTTCATCTATCGTCTTTGCATTAACTCAGTGGACCGGTAATATAGCCGGAGACGTCAACTGAAATAATAGGATGAAAAGTCTTGGTCGTTGTCTTCCTCCACCTAGTCGTCATCTTCGTCTTCCACCTAGTCGTCATTGCAGTCCACCATGTCTTTGCTATAAAGTTGTCTTCATTAACGACGTCAGGTGCGGTATTATTGTGTTTCGAGACCATTTTATCATCTTCAAATTTGATCCTCTGAGGAAATATCCAAAACAGGATCCGTTTTTTGAAACATCGGCTCAGGATACAACAAAACGGCAGGATCCGTGTGTTTCCGGCTAACAATAAAAGTTACCGGTACGCAAATACCTGTCCCGGTTTAGGAGGTGACGTGGTTCGAGGTGTTGAGGTTGGAGGTGAAGTCGTTGGAGGTGACGTGGTTGGATGTGACGTTCTTGGTGTTTTCGAATACTGTAGAATGTAGATCCCCTCCATTGGAGGCCCCTCTCTCCATCGGACGTTGGAATCATCGTAGTCAACGAGGCGTCCACTGCTGGGTTTCCTACACACCGCAGTGTAGTGCCCAGAGGATATACTCGTGCCTACGTGCTGAACCGATGATAAGAAGGTGTAACAAATATCCTCGTCCTGGACGCTTTTCGTTACTCTCGGCAGACTTATCTGTTTGTTGATTTTCACAGTGTCTTGGTTCTTGTTACCAACTTCCGTCCAGCGCTTTATGACCACGGTAAGAAGCTCGGGGGATTCTGCGACAATGGGCACACGAAGTGCTTTCACTTTTTGATGACAGTTCTGGCAATGATAATCAGATATGATCTCGCCAGTGAAGCTACTGTTCATACAGGTCTGCAAATCAGAATTTTGAAGAGCAGAGACAAACATGCTCTCGAACGTCTCATAGTTAACAGACTTGGTACCGCACAGACCACACTCCGTCTGGTGAAGAATTTGGCCCCTCGACAAGTCCTGCAAAAAGTATAACGGCAGGGGCGGAACCAAGGGGGGGGGGCGCATGAGCAACGCTGGTATTCACGGTACGTGTACATTTCAAACCTGGCTACAAAGATTTTTATTATTCGGATAGAAAAAAATACCGGTACATCGTTAAAATGGGTTTCAACTTTAATATTTTGTTCACAAAATACCTCTAAACAGGTTCAGGTTTTAAATAAAAAAAAATCAATATTCTTATAAGAGAAAAAAAATTGGATAAGGCAGGATACCTATTGAACAAAAATACATCGAAGTACCGTTCTTATACGTATGCGTTTCAATTAAATATTCTACTATCATATTTTCATACACAAGTATTATAACAAAGAAATATCCGGTATTTACAAAAAAAAAATTCAGGACAACATAACCTTATTAAAACCTATTATAGGCAGGGTTGCGGATCCGGTACATTTTTGACAAAATCCGGATCAGGATCCGACCGATTAACATTATACCGGATCCGGATCCGGATACGGCTTGTAACATGACAGGAGGGGAAAACAAAATTTAAAACACATTCAGGCAAAGCACCCTGAGCAAACCTGGAGGTAATATGAAAAAATGGGTATAAAGATTTCAACTACTTCGATGACATCTACATGGTTACAAATTATTTTAAGACAACTGTTGTGTGAAAAAAAGGTCGGATCATGATCCGGAACAGTATCACATGGGAAATAAAAAGTCAAAATCCTGATCTGGATCAGGATCCGACAAAAAAGGTCCGGAACCGAACGGATCCGGATCCGGATCAACAACACTGATTATAGAAAGAGAAAAATAATAACGATATTTTGCTGGAACGGTGTTAAAAACCTTTGAAGGAAAATAAAATAAAGAACTTTAACTATTTCGACGCATAACTGTATCAACGTGTCGGGAAAGGAATTGTAAACCATAGGGTAACGGTACAGAATGTGATATGTTACTGTATACCGGTCTTATTAAAAATAGTTATATATACTCGTAACTATACCAGTACAAATAATAACTCTATTTGTTAAATACATTATTTAACCTGAAGGGGTTTCAATCCAGGACCGCAAGTGGAAGACGTCACGGAACTTAATGCGCTGTCCAACAGGGTGATGAATTCCCTGTAAAAAACAAACAAAAAATCTTCGTTAAATAAATAAATAATAATGTAGTATTAATTCAATATTAGGTGTTAAACATTGATAAAGTCCGTAACGTCTGTGCTCAACGGTGAGATTAGAAACGTAATGGAAACATCAATAGCTTATAACGGAAGAAAGTAATACCGGGTAACTAATAATTAGGGTACAGTACTAACCGAAAAAACTCATGTGCGTCCTGCTGATGTCCGGTGAACAGCCAGGGCAACAAGATCCTCAGTTTCTTAAGCAGAACTGTTGGTTCCATAACTTGCGATGTTGCAGAATACTCCATTGTGTTTGCAAATATGCAAACAACGCATCCTAAAAAGGAAAGGATTAAAATTAATATTTATATATAATTACATTTTTTACGGATACACATCCGGATCCGGATACTAGTTCCAATTTCAACAATTCCGGATCCGGATCAGGATCCGGATCCAGAGCCTACCTTTACAAAAAAATGACTGGTACCAGAACCTACCTTGATTGGCAACATAGTCCAAACTTGTTGAATTTTTTAACAATCTTGAACCATTTCTTTAAGTTTGCAAAAACAAAACTTTTGATTGGCGATTTTGAAAATGAATCACTTTGAGACCTAGGAAAAAGTGACTTGTTAATATGGTAGTGGCAATGTTCTTTTTCATACTATTATATGGCGGATCCGGATCCGGATCCGTAGCCACTTGACGGATCCGGATGTGGATCCTTCAACAAGTAACGTATCCTTACGGATCCGGATCCGGATCCGCATCCGCAACCCTGCTGAAATATAGTAAAATTTTGTTCTAAAGAAAAGTTAACATCACCTTGGTTTGCACATTTACTGTAGTGCCCCTGAATGACGGCCATGTAGGGAGGCGAGTTGTACACCATCTAAGGAATGGTGTTAAAATAAGGTTAATTGATCAATACACCATGGTTTTACTGTAAAACGTTGCAGATCAAAAAACATTTTTAATGTAAATTGGTTAAGATATTAAAACGCTTATATGAAAATATGAAATTAGGAAAAATTCCCATAAGAAAGGAAAGAAAGGAAGATCGCAAAGTTTTAAAGTAGGCTTTAACACCTTTCAATGAACTTAAGTGACACCGTATGAAATTCATAAAATATTAAATTATGAAAATAAAAAGTTATTTTAAAGCTAAAAACGCTTTCTCCGCCAAACAGTACAAACAAGTCACAGTTGGAGGTTGGCCAGCGACTTCCCCCCAAAAACAAAAATTTTTCTCCGTTCTCATTTCCTTCAATCTAGTACATTGTTTTCTATTGTACAGTACGGACGCTTATACATCTCAACATCCGAGCATGAAAACTTCGTGAAAATAAAGCTTAAGAAGCATAATCTCAGTCAGCAAAGTCGCAATTTACACCACCGGTATTCATAACCGGTACTTGTTACAAGGTGCGTGGGCAGGAATTTAAAGGGGTGGTGTGAGGGGGGGTGGTACATTTGCCATCAAGTACACCAAACACTTTCCCACCCCACAAACCCTGGAGGAGTGAAGGGGTAAGTGCGCACCTGGAAGCAACCCTCCCCCCCCCTCCCCACACCCATATTTTATACTCTTAAAAATTTGGTTTATAACGGACGACATTAGGTGAGAATAATTTTTATTCTTTACGTTACCGAAAATGACTTGATCAAACCATCCGCAACAATCATTAAGGATGATTAATCCATCATTTAAAATGAAATTGTATACAATCAAGGTAACACAACAATGTTTTAAATAAACTACAGGTAACGAATTCCGCAATTAAAATAAAATATCATTTATTTACAGTGAGTTATGAAGGTAGGACCGTTAGGAAGTAAACTACGAAAAAGTAAACGGTCCAATATACAGTTATGATCCATATAAACATTGTACCGGTACCGATACACATTTAGGAACAAAATTCTATGAGGAAAAATTAAGTAATACAAAGGCTTCACGGCAATTGTGAATGGACCTGCAAAACGGAGTTCATGAAGCAAGTGTTGCCAAGGTTGGCAAGTCCTCCCGCGGTGTGTTCTTTGTTGGCAGTATCTGAAAATAAAATTGTTTCCAATAACGGTAATGTCTGCATCAACAGTTGTGAGTAATATTTTGACCTACATAAAATATTGTCCATCTTAAAACGCTATAACGGTACATAATGCTGCAGTTCACAGTCAGGAGCACAAAGGATGTTTATGTTTACAAGGATCACCTACCATAAAACTATCCAACTGGATCCGCATAAGAAAAAAATAATAGTGATCAACAACACTATGGTATACCGGTACAGTTCCGGCACTGACCCCTCACCCTCTCGATGGCGTGGGCCACCCTAATCGCCATAATTTATTGTACGTAAATGTTAAAACCTTTGGAGCAGTGTTGCACATCCGGACTAGGATCCGCATCAGAATTCTGATCCGCATGGATCCATATTATACGAGTACACCTGGAACCGGATAATTATGGAAGATGTTGATCAGTATCCGGATCATGGTGTAATAAAACAGAGAAAAATGTATTATTTAAAGTGGTGGTTACAAGGCATCGTAGTGTTTCCGGTAGTCGTCGTGTTGGTGGATCAATTCCCACATTTCTAATGTTCTTTACCCCGGAATCTTGTTCAAATACGGATAATTACAGCTCATTCGAAAATTAGGATTGCGGCATCCAAAGAAATGTAAATTTTTTAACAGCCATGGCCAGAACCGTTTTCTAATATTTTATACCCCAAAAAAAAATGACATCCTTGATAATGTGCTCCGCGAATACTTAATACCTATTAACTATCTTTTGAAATCCATGTTATCCCTCCAAAAAATCGTGTCACTATCGATTTAAAGATTTTCCCTCACACCAAAATATTCAACTACTGTGTACAGGTTACGGTAATGTACAATAGTCTACAAAGTGTTCATTTAACAAACACCTTTCGCGCAACAACATATTTTTTTTAATATATGAGTTTAATGTTAACCAAAATTTTTAATGGAATCACAAGGCAGTTTTGTTAGTATAATAAACTGATCGGGTAAATGTTAATTGAATACCTGGTCCTGGGAACACGGCAACAGGCAACTTTTCTTTCCCTAAGGAGAAGTTACCATGACTGCGGTCACCACTTGGGCTTACAGGCAAACACTTTCCAAGCGCTTCAGCATAACTGGGACGCATCACTGAAGAAAAATTAAGTCTGTAATATCTTTTGGTTAAGAAAATGAAACGACATGTAACATTCCAAATTTGTAATTGTGCACATATCTTTTACCACTTTTTTAATACATTTTTCCAAAAAAATAAAACGGTAAGTAAACGAAAGGATGGTGTCAACAAATTTTTTGGGAACCAAAATAAAACCCAAAAATTTCCGGACAACAAGTTAATTCAATGATAATATATAGGACGTCAAGGACGAAAAACAGTACTAATGTAGCAGAAATATAAACAGGGACGTGCGCAGCGTATCGGCACAAGGGGGAACGTGCCACTTCGCCAACTATCCGTGTCCCCCACCCCACGATTGTGTCCCCCCCTCTCCCAGGGATCCCGAGGGACAATGGGAATAAAAAGAAAGAAAAAGAAATATTAAGGGAAAGGAAAATAAAATAAATGATTATATGTCATATTTTTGCCCCACCTCTTGTTGTAGCTTCTAAATTATGAACATTTGAGTGACCATGTGGGAAGGTTTTTTCAACATTTTGTTCCTCATCTTAGTTTATGCTTATAGGATAATTTTGCTGCCTTTCCAGCTTATAATTTTTTAATTATTTTCTCTTTGAAACAAAATTTTTCGATAGTTCCTATCATATTTAAATTTGGCCAGTACTTTGAAGTTTCGGATCACGATCATTAAGGCTCCGTTAATTTGTGAAGGTTCCGGATCCGTAAAGTGTCTACAGATCAGGATCAGGATCCTGATCATGATCCGCCATATAATAGTAAAAAAATAACATTGCCGCTATAATATTAACAATTTTCTTTTTCTTATGTAGCAAATTAATTTATTTCCAAATTTTGTACCTGTTTCGGTATCGGTATCGGTATCGGTAGGAACACAGACGAAAAATAAAAAAGGCGCGGGGGGTAAGGGGGGGGGG
>Ga0194122_10003072_pt1 | contig 17391 bp, 16 predicted proteins | sample TA2MahCa10mmetaG_FD_155487 | JGI IMG/M metagenome (GOLD analysis project Ga0194122, IMG submission 155487) | Freshwater microbial communities from Lake Tanganyika, Tanzania - TA2015021 Mahale Deep Cast 10m | ecosystem: Environmental > Aquatic > Freshwater > Lake | place: Tanzania: Lake... | reverse complement strand
GGAAACGTAGTTGAAGAATCGACTCAAGGTAGAATCAAAGAAACTGAAGAAATAAGAAAAGAATTAGCTGCTTTGGCAACAAGGATTCAAGCTCTTGAGCAAAGGGCAGTTGCCGAAGAATTATCGCAGAAACAACTTGCTCAGGAAAAGCCTAAGGCAGCTAGTTTAGATTTGGGCCGAAAACTTTTTGACGAAGGTAAATTTGATGAGTCGGTAGACATTTTTCGAGCGGTGGTTAAGGCTCAACCTAAATCGGAAGATGGAAAAAAGGCACAATTTTTGCTGGGAGAATCTCTTTTTTCGACTAAAGATTATGCTTCGGCGGTTTTGGCATTTTCCGAGTTCAGAAAAAGCTTTTCTCAAGATGCTTTAATACCCAATGCTATCTATCGACAGGCAACATCGTTTCGAGAAATGGGCCAAAATACAGATGCCAAACTTTTTTACCAAGATTTAATCGAACGTTTTCCCAAAAGCCCTTTTGCCCGCAAAGCCAAAATCGAATTAAAAAGATTAAAGTAACTACCAAAAGGTATGGCTTTACTTTTGGCGGTTTAAACTACCAGAAGTAAAGCCATACCTTTTGGTAGTCCATTTTCCTAGACCGAGGGTGGTGAGAAGATAGAGGATGAGCCAAAAATAATTTAGGTTTTTGGTTTCAGACGAATGAACTGATAAGCAGCCTATGGTTTTATCTGCAACAGCACAATGGATATTTTGGTTATCGAATTTGGTACCTACACCGGCATAGGCAGAACGCAAAACTTGGATATCGTTAGTTGCTAACGTTCGTTTTTTTGTTTCACCCGCAACCGCACTTGCAAACATGGTGGCGTCTTCGTCAATAAGGGCAACTTCATGTCCAAAACCTAAAAAGTGGCCCACTTCATGAGTGACGATGTTTCTAATATCATGTTTTCCAGCCTCTCCCGTGGTTGTAAGAGAAAAAGAAACTCCATTAAGAAGAATATCGGAATCAAGTATCATGCCGGCGTTAGAACCTGTTCCAGAAATATAGAAATTTCTGGTTACCGCAATTGCTGCGCTCTCAAAAGGCCAGTTTTCTTTCACCAAAATAACCGTGTTGAGAGAGTCATTTTCGTTTTTTGTTGATTGGTTACAACCCTGAGCAATAAATTCAACGGAAATATCAGCATCGTTTCGCCACGGTTTAAAGCTTTCTTCGATAGCCTCAACGAAACTTGGATTGGAAACAAAAGAAGGAGCTGAAATCAAAAACTGAATCGGAAAGTATCTGGGATCCCAATAGAGAAAAGGGCCGTTGCCCGCGCCATTACTGCCATCGGTTCGATTACGGCTTGATTTACGCATTTGGGTTAAAGGCTCTAAGCCTTTTTCAAATCCGGTGATGACGTATCGATTAATGCCGTTTGAGTTGATAGGGTTTAAAAATACGCGATAGGATTGTCCTGTGTAGGGGCGAGGGAGGCCTGAATACATCACCCCAAGACCATTAAGTTCACCACCTAAAACTTCGATATCAATAGTGTCTCGTTCTCTAACGTTACTTTGTCTAGAATTTGCTCGATGAACTTTTAAGATGGTAGCTGAGGCAATTGTTTTCGTAATAGTGTCAGGATCGTTCATTGGATTTAAGGACTCAATGAAGACATCAGCCACGAGCTGGGCTGAATTAAGTTGGTCGGCAATCAAATTAGGAGGTACTGTGACCGCCTGAAGTTGTTCCGTGATTGAAAGCCCATGAAGACCAATAAATAAAAGGCTCATTAATTGGAATGCCAGAGATGACGAAATTATAGTTTTCATGGGGATTTTTTATTTTAACATTCTTTATAAAAAGAAACTTTTCAAAGACTAGCCTTGTAAAAACTATTACTCAACATGCGTAAACCATTACGCGCTATGACTGCCGTTTTTGAGGATGTCTGGCGCGATGCGTGGTTATATAAAATATTGTATAAACAAATACTTAGAGTCAATGTTAGGGTTTTGTTAGGACTCGGTATCAAATTTGCTGTGTAAGGAAGTGAGGTTTTCAACATGAAATATTTGCTTTCAACAGTTTTAACGGCCCCTGCATCTTTGATGAGGCCGGCCTCTGCTATTAAGAGCGTTAAATTAGAGATATTAAATCGACATCGTTCTTTACCTCACTTTGAACGGAAGTTTTATCATTTCATGATGGGAATGGTTTGTTTCTCGCTTTACGCCTTTCTCGTAGAAAAAACGACTGCTTTGCTTCTCTTGGCATTGATCGGCGGTCCCTTGGTAGTTTTAGATTTTCTCCGTCTTAAAAGTCCGGAAATGAATGATGTGGCTTTGCGGCTTTTCGGTAAAATTATGCGTAGGGAAGAGTTGAAGAGTGTTTCTGGAAATTCTTTTTTTGTGATTGGTCTATTCACTATTGTGGCTATTTTTCCAAAACCTATAGTTTTGTTGAGCGTAATTTATCTAGCTATTGGAGACCCCGTGGCCGCAGTCGTAGGGAGTCTTTATGGACGGCACAAACTTGTTGGGAAAAAAAGTTTAGAAGGAGCCTTAGCGAATTTGGGTTCTACTGCAATTGCAACTTTACTGATGGGGACAGGTTATTTTGGAATGCCGTTAGAAAAAGCGATTCTTTTCGGAGTTATGGGAGGCACGGTTAGTGTTGTGGCTGAACTACTTCCTGCTCCTGTTGATGATAATTTCACAATTCCGGTCGTTTCTTCTTTATTGCTTAGTGTGTTAACCCTAGTAATTCCTTTCTTTAATTAAGAAAACATCAATTCTTTGAAATAGAATTCTGTTGAGACTACAATATGAAGTCTCAAGGAGAATTTTATGAGTTTAGATGCCTCTCTATCTCAAACTATCAAGGTTTCCTATCAAGTCTTTTCGAATTCCCCTAAGGCGATTCAAGAAAAAGTTCTTAACTTTCTTAATAAAGAAACATCTTTGAATGAGCTACGGATCTTTCAAGAAGAATACCCTTCGATATTTAAATCCTGTCCGGGAGGGGAGTCTCTTTGCGTGATTGAGCAGGATAGAGTGGTCTCCCATGTTGCATTTATTGATAGGGAATTTCAGCATCCCATGGTGAGAATGAAGCTTGGACTTTTGGGATCGGTAGCGACCCATCCTGATTTAAGAAAACGTGGTTTTGCAAGTCAATTAGTCCAGCAAGCCTGTCTAGAACTTAAAAAAAAGGGTTGCCTCATTGCAGTTTTGTGGTCCGATCAAGAAAAATTCTATTTGCCTTTAGGGTTTCATCGCGCGGGAAGGGAGCAAGATTTGAGGTTCTCTACTTCGATGATGAGAGGAGATTTTGGTGAGGTTCGCCCGATGGATTTTGACAAGGATTCCCATCTTATTTGGCGCCTGTACCAAAAACAGAATTATCGTCTAGATCGGTCTTTAGAAGAGCAGAAAAAACTTTTGAAGACACCCCAATCGAAGGTTTTTGTTACGGAAAAAGATGGGAAGCTATCATCTTACATTGTTGTCAATAAGGGGGCTGATTTTACCGATTACATTCATGAGTGGGCAGGAGAACCCTCAGAGCTTCAACGAAATATCTCTTTTTGTCAGAAACAATACTTTCCTAACCAACCATTAACACTCATAGCTCCCTCAGACGCTGATATTTCTTTATTAAAACAAGTGGCTGAAGAAAAGTGGGAAGGCGCACTCGGATTAATTAAGATCCTGGACAAAAATCTTCTTTTAAGTACCTATATGAATTTTCTTAAAATAAACAAAATTGAGCATGTTTGGTCTAAAGATAAGGGAACCATCTTGTTTTCTGATTCTGAATTTACATTAGATAGTGAGTTAGACGTCATTCAGCTGGTTTTTGGAGATGAGAAGAAAAATTTGCATCCTACTCTTCCACTGTTTTTATGGGGCTTTGATTCGATTTAATCGTCAAACTAAATTTACCCAATAACTATTGAATTCAAGGGCTTTTTGTCCCTTTAGTGTTTTCATAGTTTTGATAGTTCTCAATGATGATTCTAAGCCGATCTCCTACTTCTCTTGCCAAGAGTCGTTCGGGAAGTGACTCGTAGACTAGCCAATGGGTTAAAATAACATAAACGTCAAGATAGACCCAAATCTGTGAAGGGTTTTTGGGATTCTTAAAAAAGTGAGCATAACCTGATAAGTCTTTTACCGCTGAGTCTGTAGAGGCCAAAGCAGTCATTCGCATTGTCAGGGTATTGTCATCACTTTGGGGTAAGAGTTCAAAATAAAAAAGTCTTCGGATTGGAATTTTTAAAGCAGGCAGGGACAAAAAGACCTCAACATCCAAAGTATCGATCAAATTTTGGGCTGGAGTGATAGATGCAAATTGAATGAAAAACTTATCTCCCGGGCTGCGTTCGTTAATTCTGGGAAGAACCCACTTGGGATATTCATTGATATGTTTAAGAATCGATTTTAACTGTAACCAATCGGCCTCTAAAGAAACATAGGCTTCAAGACTGATCTTTTTATTACCCATTCTTCGAACTATGTGATCGATATTATCAACCGATTGGTTTTTAAATTTATTTTGTAGTTGGGACAGGATTTTTTTGGGGTCTACAAAATCTTGTCCAAAAAGATTTAGGGTAAGAAAAAGAAGGGCAATTATGGGCATCAAGGTTTTTTGATCGACCATAATCCGCGCCCAAGGGTCGTTAAACCCAATGATAAAAATATGAGGCTATAAACAGAAAATCCTGAAATTTCTGGGCCTTTCTCTAAGAAGAGCAAAGCTATTCCCAAGGCTGTAAGAGTAAAACCACAAACCGAAACAAAGAAATAGTAGTTAAAACTTTCAACGGCTCGAATTAAATTATTAATATCCTTATTTTTAAATTCCAGAGCAAAGTTATTGTGGGACCAAACTCTTAAAAAACGTTTTAAAAGACGAGGGAAGGTTTCTAAAGTGTCCTGTAAGTCTCTACCTAAAATAATGAGATCATGTGTGAGTCTTTCTCTGCTATATCGACTTCCCACTACTTGCTTTGCTAATCGATTTCCCAATTGAAGAACATCAAAGTTGGGATCTAGCTTTTTACCAAGGCCATCGATTGTCATGATGGCGCGGAACAAAAGCATAAGCTCTCTAGGAACTCTTAAGTGATGTTGAGCTGCAATATGCGTTGATCGCAATAAAAGCTTTCCAGCATTGACCTCACCCAAAGACATTCCCACATAGGGAGATAGCGTGTCCATCAAGTCTTTTTGCAATAAATTGACATCGGTCTCTCCCGTCGGAGAGCAAAGAACGAGATATTCGGATGCTAAACTTTCATAATCTTCATCGATAATAGCGATGAACATAGTAACGACACTATCTTTTACCCGCTTTCCAAGTCTGCCCACAATTCCAAAGTCAATAATTCCTATGTTTCCATCAGGAAGGACAAATAGATTCCCAGGATGAAGATCCCCATGGAAAAGACCGTCATGCATTACCATATGAAAAAAAGCATCTGCCCCGATTTCAATAATCTTATGAGGTTCAATTCCGGCTTTTAAAATAGCCTCTCGATCCGAAAAACGTATTCCGTCAAAGCGCTCAAGAACCAGAACCCTCGACGAACTATACTTGTCATAAACCTTCGGCACGCTAATTTGTTTTAAGTCTCTAAGATTGTGTTTGATCTTTCGAATGTTGTTCGATTCAACTCGAAAATCGAGTTCGAAGACAATGGAGTGAAAAAATTCTTCGACTAGCCCTATAGGATTGAAAGGCTCGACTTCGGGAATATATTTTTCAAGTAGAACGGCTAGGCCTCTCAAAATCGAAATGTCATTTTGGATGATCTTTTCAATCCCAGGCCTTTGAATTTTAACAGCAACTTTTTCGCCCGATTTAAGAACCCCAAAGTGAACCTGCGCAATACTAGCTGCTGCTTTGGGGGTGGTTTCGAAATCACTAAAGACTTCATTGACAGTGGATTTGAGTTCTAATTCCAAAAGCGAACGAATTTCATCAAATGGAACAGTAGTGACGTTATCTTGAAGTTTCGAGAATTCATCAACAAAAGCCTCTGGTATGAGGTCGGACCTTGTAGCTAAAAGCTGCCCCAATTTGACGAAAGTCGGGCCTAGTTCCTCAAAACTTAATCGAAGTCTTTCAGGAAGAGGGAGGGCAGCGTATCTGGGATCCTCTTCTTTCTTATCTCCTAAAAACTTTGATAAATTCATTCGATGGAGAAGATCGATAAAACCGTGACTTGCAAGTACGCGAAGAATTTCTGTAACTCGGCCTGCGTTTTTGAAGGCCTGTGCTAGATTAGTTGCTGTAGAAATGACTTTCATTTTTTATCAGCTAGAGAAAAAGTAATTTGTCCTTCTTCGACTTCTACCGATGTGAGTTGAATTTCCATGGGATCACCAACCGATAGTGTTAGATGTCCCGGACGTTTGCGAAAACACATTCGGTCCTCATCAAATTCATAGTAACCATTGAGAGCATCAACAGGTAAAAACCCCTCAAGACTAAATTCGGGAATTTCAATAAAAAGTCCCCTCTCAATAAGCCCCGAGATAATACCTTTAAAAGTCTCGCCAATCTTGGTTTTCATGAACCAACATTGCTTTCTTCGAGTGACAAAGCGTTCAGCTTCCATGGCCCGTCTTTCTCGTTCGCTGGTTTTTTGGCCAAGTTTGACGAAATCGACACCCTCAGTAAACTTATCGGAAGTATGTTGTTTTAGAATAAATTCTTTTAAGCCACGATGCACAATCAAGTCGGGATATCTTCGAATAGGCGAAGTAAAATGGGTGTAATCCATAAGAGCCAAGCCAAAATGGCCTTTAGGGGAGGGCTCGTATTTTGCCTGTTTTTGAGTTCTTAAAATAGCCTGATGCAGCGTTCGAGACCCTTTCTTTCCAAGCGTTTCAGAGAGAACTTTAGCGAAGGCTAGTGGGGTGATCTCTTTTAAGTATTGTGCGAAACCAAGGCGCCTTATCAGTGCATTAAGTTCATCAACCTTTTCCCAATCGGGCGTTTCATGGACTCGATAAAGGGCGCTCGCTTTACCTAACCGTAATGCTTTTGCAACTTCAGAGTTGGCTGCAATCATGAATTCTTCAATTAACCGATGCGATTCATAGCGGGGTCGTCTGAAAACAGTTCGGGGAATGGCATTTTCATCCAGTTCCATCTGAGTTTCTGGGAGATCAAAATCTAAAACGCCTCGATCTTTACGGTTAGAAGTTAAAAGTTCAAACAATTCTAAAGCATGATTGAGAGGTTCAAAAATCGATTTAAACTCCTCCCGTTGGTTAGGATCTTTCTCAAAAAAAGCATGGAGTTGATTATAGGTAATTCGTCTGGCTGTTCGAATCATGCCTTCATAAAAATGGGTTTCAATGACATTCCCTTTTGAGTTGTAATGGATCTCGGCATTGAGAGTGAGTTTGTCGGTTTGAGGTCTGAGACTGCAGAGGTCGTTCGATAAAATTTCTGGTAGCATGGGAATACAAGTGCCTGGAAGATAAACACTGGTAGATCTTTCAAAAGCCGAGAAATCCAAATCTGTTTTTGGGCGCACGAAAAAACTCACATCGGCTATCGCAACATTGAGAACAAAATGTCCATGATTATTTTTAGTCACTAAAATAGCATCATCGAAATCTTTCGCGTCTTCACCATCCACGGTCACAAAAGGAAGATGCCGTAAATCTTTTCTTTGAGGTGAGGAGTTTTTTAGTTCCTCTTGCCCCCAAGAAATGGCTTGCTCCGCATCTTGTAGAGCCTTTGATGAAAAGTGTTCTGGAATTGCATATTTAGCGATGGCAATTTTGTTGTCCATTTTGGGAGAAAGTTCTCGACCTAGAACTTCTGAAACACAGACCACGGCAGCGCCTCTTGCGGTGGGGTAGGCTGTAATTTTTGCTAAAACCCACTGGTGGGGCGCTATGTTTTTGGAGTCTCCAGCTACTACAAAGAGATCTCCTGAACTTGTTTCAACATAGCAATGGTCTCCGCTCTTTTTAAAAACTCCTAAAACCTCTTTCTGAGCTCTTTCAAGAATATTAATAATCTCAGCGGCCCAGCCTTTTCCATCGCGATGAGTTTTGTACTCGACTTGATCTCCATCCATTAGAAGTCGAGCTTCAAATCGGCTCACAAATGCGTCTTTGTGTTTGGGATCGGAGGGAATAATAAAAGCGAATCCTTGAGGCTTTTTTTGAACTCGACCTGTTAGAATTCGTTTCGGATTTTTAAAAAAAGCTTTTCCACCTCGGGAACGATGCTTTCTTTTTTCTGGCCTATTTTTGTGATTTTGGTGTTTTTTGCGATGGCGCACGCAGACGAGTATCTCTCTCTAGCAGTGAAATGTCATGGGCTAAATCGAAAGTTTATCTTTGCCCGGGAGGAGCTAATTTTTTTCCTAAGCTCATCGGAGGTGCTTTTTGGGAAAAACTGTCTTGGTAACTGTTTCGGTTTTCATTTTCGGGAGAAGATAAAGCCAGATCCGCATCGTTGTTCATCCATTGGTCTCTACTACCAAAGTAAGGTTGCTGAGGAGCAAATTTGGAAGGTGGGGCATAAAAATTTTGCCCTGGATATCCCATCATTGGAGGTTGGTATCCCCCGCCATTTCCTGGATAAATCGGAATATAACTCGAGGAAGGGACACGATTATTCGGGCCTTTGGCATCTAAATCAACTCGGCCATAAAAAGGAGTCTCACTAGGTTGGAATTTTAATTTTGGGGTTACTTGAGCCCCCTTTGGGTAACATACAATAACATCTTGATTATTTTTCGAAGCAGCGCCATAGGTGGCATCCACATTAGCGACCGCGTTTGCATCTGTTAAACCTTTGTCAAAAGCAATATTAGCTTTGACTTGAGTGTGAGCTGGAAAACATAGGATAGATTCGTCGGAAGGCTTTTCCATTTTTGTCCACTCAGGAGTTGCACCTTCAATAACTGTTGCTTCCTTTATGCCTTCAGATTTTTCTTCGGAATTTGACTTTTTGCCCTCTGCTTTTCCTGTTTCCGATGCGGTGGTTCGTTTTAAAACGATGTTGGGCCCTTGAGCTCTATCCGATGATTTTGGAAAGACATCCACAATGAGTCTGGAAGGTTTATCTAACCAAAAAGCATCAACGATTGAATGAGATTGTTTAATGAAAGTTCGAATTTCAAAACCGGTACTTGCATCGGAATTGATGGAAACAGGGCCAAAATACTGGCTTTTCTTAACATACGAGTCGTTGATGGAAGATTCCGGAATAGCCCCAACCAAGTTAGCCTGGTTAATATGCACTGTAGTTTCTTTTCCGTTGGTATTTGGAACCAATCGAATAATAGGACTGTTCTTCGTAGGGGATTTATTTTCAAATTCTATAACTAACCGTTCGAAGCCCAACTTTACGTGTCGATTGAATCGAAACTTTTTGATTTGAAGTTCTGTTTCACCGGCAGCCGCAGCAAAAACCGAATAGAGAGTGAAGGACAGTAATAGTTTCCAATTTATATTTCGCATAGGTTTTTTCACCTGTTAATCAGGTGTCCAAGAACTGGATCGGAGTTTTGTGATAAAATCTTTAGAATAATTTGAAAGCCTCAGGAGAGAGGGTTGATGCGGCGTTACATTATTTTAAAGATTTTCCGTAAGCTTACTGTTTTCCTTTTTTCTGTTTTCATCTGTCATTGTGCATCTGCCCCAGAGCTGCAGAAAAACTCGCCGCCCCCTGTTTCTCATGCCCTAGAGGAAGTTAACGACAACTCGGCCAAGGCGGACGCTGTTGATTCAAAAAACAATCCTTTGGTCAGTAATATTTCTGAAACTTTAAAGTCTTTAGGTTATGAAGCCTTGGGACTCTCATTTGAGACCGATGAAACTCTCCTTCTTTTAGGCAAGGTTTTTGACTCACCGGTAACTCACGGTCGAAAAATTCGTATTATCTATACTGGGCTTCAAATGGCTTATGATGCAAAGCACCAATCTTTAACGATAAGTAGCGAGAAAGATTTGGCCACGATTCTTTCTTTCATTGATAGGAATGTTCCCAAGCAAATTCCAGATCCGCCTGCGGACTCTTCAATTCAGTCCAATTCAACTCCAAAAGGGTTAAGTGAACGCACTAGAGACGATGTGCCAGCTAATAAGATGTTTAAGATGTTAAAGAAAGGCCTCTCAAAGATTAAAGGTAAGTCCAGGAATTTTGAAAAGAAGCAACGAAGTTCAAAGTCCAAAACTCGGAAAACAATTCCTGTTTCGTCTCCAGTATCATCGACTTCAACCACAGTGACATCAACGACACTTACACCGGCCACTAACGAGGAAAAGCAACCCACCCCTTCGACAACTTTGCCACCAGCTTCCCAGGTTCCAGATTCAAGCGCGCCTCAGGAAAGACCCTTGGTCGATGACGCGCCAGCTTTAGAGGGTATTCCAAAACAACAAGTTAAGCCAAATCCAAGTCTGCAAATGGAAGAACAACAGAAAAATGAGGCTCCCCCATTGAGTCCTGAGGAACCAGAAGTACAGCAGGATTCCGAAGAAGAATAAAAAAAAATTGGATTCGAGCCGAATAGAAGCCGTGGCTATTAACTTTATAAAAGAGTTGCTCACCTTTCTTCCTGGGCCAGTGAATCAAACTGAGAATTGTATTAGTGAGTTAAAGCCCCATCGACCGCTATGTATTTTACTTACAGGCTTGTCCTCATCCGAACGTTCGTTGAGAATTCTCCGCAGACGTTTGATGAGGGATGGTTACAACGTATGGATCCAAACTTTTTTGTTTCAGGATCCAAAAAGAGAATTGAATGGTTTTGAATACGCAGCGAAAAAACTGCAGAAACTTATTTTTCATTTAAAGTACAACCGCGAGATCTCCCCCTCTCATGTTTTCATTTTGGCCCACTCAGCAGGTGGGCTGGTGGGTAGATATTATGTCCAGGTTTTAGGGGGAGATAGAGAATGTCAGGGGTTGATTACCTTGGCGACTCCGAATCAGGGGCTTTGGATTGCAAGTTTGGGTTTCTTCTCGCATCTTATATTAAAAGCTAAATGTCTCTTTGATATTTTACCCATTTCTCCTTTCATGAGAAAACTTAACAGTACGCCTTTTCCCAAGAGTTTTCCTATGGCCTCGTTTAGCTCAACTAATGATTTGCTTTGTCCAGTTCAACAATCAAAACTTCCGTTGAAAATCAGAAACTCACCTCTTGTTGAAGAGATGGTCATTGAAGGTGTGCCGCACAGAGGATTTTTATACCAGCAGAAATCCTACCGATTAATTAAATCTTGGATAGAGAAAACGTATCCCCAAATTAAAGAACCGAGTCATGTTGAACATTTCAAAAAGAGTTCTTAATCAACCAAAATACAGTCTTTGATGTCGTAGACAGTCCGAATAAAAAGGTAACTGTTGGTTATGTTAGTGCTAGCATTATTATTCTGAACCGTTGGACTAATATCTCGGTATTTGACTTGGCATTGATAAACGATAATTTTGAATGGCTCAGTGGGGCGCTTCAAAGTTGCCAGATAATCTACGACGCTTTCGTTGGCAGCAATGAATTCCTCACCCGCCATTGATTCTCCTCGTTTCCACACAGCAACCTTTTTTAAACTAAAATCCATTGAGAAGGCTAGCGAGTTAACTGCCAAAAAACATACGAAAATCCAAAAAATAAATTTATCCTTCATTTTGTCCCCTCTTTTTTAGAACTTACTTTTACTACCCAATGATATCCTCTCCTCCGTCGACTCCCAAGACATTTCCAGTTAACCATCGAGCTTCCGGATGCACTAACAATGAAATCAAATTGGCGATATCGTGTGGAGTCGAGAGCCTTCCACCAGGGTTTCTTTGTAGAGCGCTCTCAATCATCTGTTCATTTCCCGGAATTTTTCTTAGAGCTGGGGTATCGGTAACCCCGGCTCGCACAGCATTTACAGCAATATCTTGTTTACCAAGCTCCAGTGCAAGCTGTCTGCAGTGAGATTCTAAAGCCGCCTTGGCAGAGGAGACGGCACCATAGGTCGGCCAAACTCGGGTTCCGCCACTGGAAGTCATCGCAAAAATTCTGGAACCTCGGCTTAACATGTGAGCACTCAAGAGATCTTGAGTCCAATAGACTAAACTATGGGCCATCACATCTAGAGTCATTTCCATTTGCTCTTGTGAAATTCGGTCTTTTTCTTCGGGACTCGTGAAGGGTTTAAGAGTCCCGAAAGCAAGAGAGTGAACTAAACAATGGATCCCCTCCGGAGCTATGTTTTTTAGCTCTGCAATAATTCCTTTTCGTTTGTCTTTATCCGCAGCATTAGCGTTAACAAAGTGATGCTTAACTCCAAAACCTTTGATTTTTTGGGTCACCTCTTCAACATGAGGCAGAGTGCTTTTGCGATCTAAATGGACTCCCGCAATGTTCATTCCGGTTTCAGCCAGTTTTAAAGAGATGGATTCTCCAAAACCACTAGAAGCGCCTAATACTAAAGCCCATTTACCTTTGATTGATGACGTCACGGTTGACTCCATTTCTATTGATTTATGATTTTTTTTGAAGCTTATTGGCTTCGCTATTTTTCTCGTCCCGTTTCAATAAACTCTGTTTCGAGATATTTAACTTATCAAAATCTTCCTTTGAAATTTCGAATGCAGCGGTCAAACCACTGCGGGTTCCCTGTATCTGATTACCCACCTTTTTAGACAGGTTAACTTGGACCACTTCTTTGTCCACATTATTGTTCTTTTCAAAGAGGGATATTTTTAAGAAGGCATTTGAGGTGGCTGAATTTGAGGATCGGGCTGAGAATTTATTGATTTGAATATCTTGTAATCTGGTCAACAAACTATCGATTTGGGTGTTATCTATTACTGAATTTTGATCATCGCCAAAATTCCATTTGTCCCCTTCCGATTTTTTTACTTCCCAACTTTCTTTAGAGGTTTCCAATTTGATTTTTGATATAGAATAACGATCAAATTTAGCAAGGTGTTTGTCACGATATTGTACAGCAGGGACACTTAGCTTTTCTTCGATGGTTTTATCAATTTCAAAAATGGTTTCTAAGCCTTCTCGTTGGGCAAAGAGAGCCCCTTTCGATTTTCCTACCAGCAGAGTTTGTCTCTTTTTATCATTCAAAGTGAAAATAACTTTAGCTAAAGGTCGGCTCAACCCAAAATCTGGTAGTTGGATTGCTTTTTCAGAAGCAATTTTAGTGGCTTTGAGGTCTACTAACGATACCAATGTTTTGTTCCACTCTAAAGAGTCTGCAGGCATGTTCTCCCGACTTAAAATCCAATTGTCTTTAGTAGAACTTGAGTCTTTAGTCAGAACTATGTTTTCTTTGGGATTTTCTATTTCTACTTCGACAATTTCGGATCGATTGAGAGCTAAAACATTTTTATCTCTGAGTGCGAAGAGATCTTTATCGAGGGAGCTATTTAAACTGCGGCTTGTTTTAAAAACCTTAGTGGAGCCTGAAATTTTCGCGTAAAGACTGTACGCCACCGGAGTGTTGTTTCCAAGCCATAGCTCCTGAGTCGGACTATTAGCCTCTTTTTTTAATGAAATTTTGAGAACCGGATTTTGGAGTCCGTAGGCGGTTAGGTCCTTTGCGTTATCTTCTACGATTCGTTCTTGTTTGGCATCGCAGGCGGCACTAACCAAAGAATTAATAGCGATAGAATCTCCTAAAGTTTGAACCGGGGCCACAATTGACCATTCTTTCCCTGTTCTTTTAATTTCAATGACTTCGTACTCAGAGGGCGTTGTTGGAGTTGAAGTTCCGTCCGCAGGAGGATTTTTTAACTTCTCAATTTTGATTTCGGTGATTTGGTCTGATGAGAGTGAAATAAGCTTTTTATCGCCGTCTTCTACTTCTTTTTGCTTGGGACGGTATTGTTGTTCGTACAAAACATACCATGCTGATAATCCAACTAACAGACCAAGCATGATGAGTGTTGAAGTGAAAGTTTTTTTCATACCCCACTCTCCCCAAAATATCGGGTCTGGTTTAATTTGAGATATTAACTACAGACTACTCAAGAATTTCAGGTTCAATGTCAGGACCCTTGCTGACATAACCTGCAGCAATTTCACGTAGTGCAATAACTGCTGGTTTGTTTCTTGAGCCTGCAACTAAAGGCTTGGACCCTTTGGCCATTTGTTTCACTCTTTTAGCTGCGATGTGAATAAGTTCAAAACGATTAGCAATTTTTTCTAAACAATCTTCTACGGTAATGCGTGCCACGAGCGCCTCCTAAACTTCTTTAAAGCTCGTTATCTTAGTGAAATGATTCGAGAAGTCAACTCTAAAAGCCACCCGCTTTGGAAGAAAATAAGCAGCGAAATTCTAAGCCGTCCCTGGTGGGAACTCAATTAACTTACTGAAATAATGCTAATTTTTTGCGAGTTTATTTAAGTCATTTTCTAGGAGCTTCGAGTCAACTTCGAGCTGGGTTGGGGAGAAAGGGCTAAAAGTTTGATCGTAGGCCTGAAAGAGAGATTGAATGCGCTTTAAAGTTTCAGGGGGAACAGAGGATTGGGATAAACGAATTAGATGTTTCTGAGTGGTGTAACCTGACCAATGGTCTTTGTTAAATGGAACCGCTTGTTTAAGAACGGAAGAGAAAAGGTTCGCTGCCAACTGGATAAATTCTTGGGGCTTTCCCTTTTGTTGTGCCTCTAGAGCTGTTTTCCAAATCAAGTTTCTTTGAAAACGGGGCGAGATTTTTTTGAGCTCCCGAGAGTGTAGCAATTCAGCACGTCCGAATGAGAATAGAGCAAAAACCGCAATCGTTATTTGTACGATCCAAAACCAAGTTGACGGGATGTTACTTTCTCCCGTTGACCAAGTTAGTTCTGGCGGGGGGAATTTGAAAACTGGAGTCGAAGATTTTTCGATTGCAGGTGCAGGCATGAAACGAGCAGTGGGAAGTCGAACCGAATGATAATGTTTTGTTTTTGGATTGAAAAATAAAAAGGCTCCTAGGGGGTGACTCAGTGGTGGAGTCGTTTTGCAAAGAAGAGAGAAATCAAAGGTTTTATTCGAAGTGTCTCCAAAGTTCTGAATGAAGCTTCGTTGGCTTACGATTTCACAGCCCTCAGGTAAATTTAGCGGGAGCCTGTTAAGCTCCGAAAAGTTTCCTTTACCCTCAATCGAGACCTTGAGATTAGTCGGCTCTTCAAGTCGATATTCTATAATTAGATCCGGCTGGGCTATCGAAAACTCACCGACAGCGCCTAGAAATGCAATTTTCTTTTCGGTTTCATTTCTAACCGGAAGGGGCAAAAAACGGATAGGCTTAGAGTTTGAGATGAGAATTTCAGAATTCTCCGATAGCTTAGAGGCATCAGACGAGAAAAAACTACGTGATTTAACAGCGAGCTTCATAGGTAAGATACTGCCTTCTTGTTTGTCGACCATTTGAGAAATGAGATAGCTTCCAATGACGGCTTGTTTGCGTACGCCCCAGGGGGTAGGGGCGACCACTAGCCCGATCGGGCCTTGTCTCATACTGATATTTTCACTCCAAAAGCCGCGAAATTCAGGGAATTTGATAACCTCCCCTTCGACAAAACTTTCTTCGCTTAAAAGTATAAACTGACAGAGCACTTTTTGGCCGACAAAAGCCTCAGAAACGCCACAGTCCATAATAAATTCTCTTTCACTTCCAAAAGTGAAAGAGAAAAAAAATAAAGAAAAATAAAATAGGCTAAAAAGTAGTTTCATTTTGTTACCAAGGTTTTACTTTTCGGTTAGCAGAGTTTTTGTTTCTCTCTTCAGATAGCCTTTTTAGTGTTTCTCTCTCTTCATCGGAAATATGATCATAGACCTTTTGTTTCATCTCCTCGGAGAGACTTTCATTTTCAAATTTCTTGGGCCCTTTGGGGTCGCTTCCAGCTCCATTTTTCTTTCCTTTGCCTTCACCTTCTCCCTCCCTGGGTTCCCTTGAGTTTCTTTTCTGTTTTTGCTGGTTCATTCTTTCGAGAAGAGCAAGGTTGTCGGAAATTTTCTGATTAGTTTCTTTGTCAAAAGTGGTATTAGAAGTTTGAGTGTCATGAGATTGTTGATAAGCTTGTAAAGCCTGCTCAATCTCTCCCATTTTTAAGTAAACATTCCCCAAATTGAAAAGAGCCCGTTTCCTAACTTTGGGATCTAGACTCGAAAAAATACTTTTTTCCAGTTCGTCGGCAGACTCCTTCAAATTATCATTGCGATAGGCTTGGACCCCTCGGTTGTAATGTTCGACAGCAGCCGTTTCGTTTTCAAAGGGTTCGATAGCTTGGCTGGATTTGCCTAGAAGAAACAGGAATAGAAGAGTGCGTAAAGCAAATTCCCATCGGGCCTTTGAAAACTCAATGAGTATCAGGAGGAAACTCATCATGAAACAAAGGGGATAAAACTCTCTGGTTGAGCGAAACCCTGTTGCAAGCTTGCCAAGTTGCATGGCTTGATTCAGTCGGGTGACTAACTTTGGCACCTCCTGAAAACTATCTTGATAAAAAACCCCGCCCGTAATTTGAGAGATTTTTTGTAAAACCTCTGGATGAGCCTTGGTTAAGACTGTTTTTCCATCAGAATCCCTAAGAAGAAGTTTCCTACCGAATCGATTCTCTAAAGGAATGGCAACCGACTGAGTTCCGCCCACGCCAACAGTAAAGATGGGAATTTCATTTTTTTTGAATTGTGCAAGTACCGCATCTTTAATGGGAACGTGAGTTTCTCCATCGCTTAGAAGTAGGATTTGTGGTTTGACCCAATCACTGCCCCGCTCCTTTGCGATTCTTTCGTTTTTGTAGATTTGAGTTAGTAGGTTTTCCAAGATAGTGCTTAAATCAGTCCCCTGACCCGTTGCCATGGATGGGGTCATTGAGGACAGCAAATCTTTGGCGGCCTGAAAATCTGTTGAGAGTGGCATTTGGATGTAGCCATCGAGGGCAAAAGGGTAGAGCGCTACTTTTACTTGGTTTAACTGGTCTAGTAATTTTTGGGAAAAATCGATTGCAAATCGGATCCGGGAGGGTAACGTATCTTGAGCCAACATACTTTGAGAAATATCAATAGCGATAAAGAGATTGGCCCTTTCTGAAACTTGTGAAGTAACGGCCTCCCCTCCCTGTGGCCGACTTAAACCGAGTACACAAAAAATTAATCCAAGACTATTAAGAAGAGTTCTCCGCCATAAAAAGCTATCCTTTAAATATTTTCGTTTCCAAAGACATCTGCACAAATAGACCAGAACAAAACCTAAACCAAAAAGGGCGATTGGATTTTCAAATCTAAATTCCATTGAGTCTTCTTCTTTGAAATCGGGTTTCCTGTAATATAATCAAAAAGAACAAACCCAAAGTTGCAATGAGTGCGGGAATTAAAAAAAACTCTTCTTTTTTCGACATTGGCAGTAATTTAATCTTTGTTTTTTCGATTGCATCGATATCCTTTAAAATGCGATTC
>Ga0194122_10003071_pt1 | contig 17391 bp, 14 predicted proteins | sample TA2MahCa10mmetaG_FD_155487 | JGI IMG/M metagenome (GOLD analysis project Ga0194122, IMG submission 155487) | Freshwater microbial communities from Lake Tanganyika, Tanzania - TA2015021 Mahale Deep Cast 10m | ecosystem: Environmental > Aquatic > Freshwater > Lake | place: Tanzania: Lake... | reverse complement strand
ATCGAGCAGGATATCACCGAGTTCATCGTGGAGCGGGAAAAGCGGGAGAAGATGTTCCGTGGTTTGATCGAGGCCTTTGTCGGGGAGGTGGACAGCCGTCAGGCCCAAGCCGCCCGCACTAACGCCCGATTGATCGGGCGGATCGCCCGCGGGGCGGCGGAGGAGATGGGCCTGACCCCGATCGAGGCTGAGACCGCTGAACTGGCGGGTGAGTTGTTGAACCTAGGGACGGTTTCGTTACCTGAAGGTGTGGTCGCCAAGGGCGGAGGCCGCAACGAAGACGAGAAGCGACGCATGCGTGAAGCCATCCTCCGCAGTGCCGAATTGATTGGTGGCCTGGAGTTTCAGGGGCCCGTGGCGGACACCATCCGGCAAGCCCAGGAACGCGCGGATGGCAGCGGTTTCCCCAATCGGTTGGCCGGGGATGCCATTCTCGCTCCGGCCAAGGTCGTGGCGGCGGCGAAGAGACTGGTGGATCTTATCCAGGGCCAGGAAGGTCCGGCGCAGTCGCTGGATCAGGCCTTACGTACCGTGATGAGTGAAGCTGGAGCCTCCTTGGATCGTGGTGCGGTGGCGGCGATGGTCGATTTCCTGGATAATCGGGGGGGACGGGCAAAGGTGGGGTTGGGATAAGGCGGTGGGTTAGGTGAGCAACTTACATTCAATCGCCCCGATAAAATCCTAGTCTGGGATCAGGCTTTGTTCGACGGTGTCGTCGAAGCGTAGGTTGAGCAGTTTCCAATCGGCCCCGACGGGCATGTAGTAGACAAACTGCCAGCGCAGTGGTTTCTTAGTGTGGAAGCTGATGTAGGTGAGATAAATCACGCGGGTGCCGACAGGACGCTGATCGTATAACTCCACGCCTTGGAGGGGGCCGAACACTTCCAGCCCCTTACGAATATTATCCACAAATTCCGGCACGGCAGCAGGGTCAGAAAGGGAAGGGTTGTTCGCGACAATGGCCCGGAAGCTTTCGTCGATCTTGCCGGCCTGCACTCCATTAAAGAAGGCGTCCAACTGTTTCTGCACGCTCGCCGGGGGCGGTTTGGCGCTGGGATTGCGCGGGAGCAACTGGGGGATGAGAGTGTTCACCCGGGGAAGGTTGTTCGTCGCCTTTTCCTTTTCTTTGTCCTTGGCGGCGAAGGCTGGAATCAAGGTCAGGATCAACAGGAGGGCGGTACGGGGGATCATGGGAAAAGCTTTTGAATCCTTTCGAGACCATTCTGCAGGATCGGGTCGCCGTGGGCAAAAAAGATTCTTCGGACCGGCAGATCCAACAGTCGCCGGAGGCTTTGCCGAAGAAGGGCGGGGTTCGTGCAGTATTTGTCCGGTAGGGGCATCAGGCCGTGAGGGGCCAGATGAATCAGGGCATCACCTACCACCCAAGTGCCGGACGGAGGGTGGAAAAAGGCGGTTTCTCCCTCGCCAGCCCCGGGCAAAGGGAGAGCCGTGAATCCCGGAACCGTGGCGGAGATTTGCCCCTCCGTTCTTGCTGCCAATTCTGCGCAGGACCGATCGTGATTTCCGTTGGTGCGGACAATACGGACAGGGGCGGCGGGGAGGGGAGTGCCCTTCGGCCAATCGATCGGATCGAAGAGGACTGTGCCCTGGTTGGAGGAGAAGCAGGTCGACCAGAGCTCGGCTTTGCAGGAGGGATCGTAGGCGTGCCAGGTGGAGAATCCCTCGCCGTGCGGGGTGAGCGGACCCGGGGAGAGGCTCAAGGAGCTATTTCTTCAGGGTGGCGGCGTACTGACTGGCGGAAAGGAGATGGTCGGTGGAAGGGGCGGCGGGCTTCAGGCGGAACATCCAGCCCTTCGCATAAGGCTCGCGATTGATGAGGCCGGGATCGGAGGAAAGGGCGCTATTGGTTTCGATGACCTCACCCCCCACCGGGGCGTAGATGTCGGAGGCCGCCTTGACGCTCTCCACGGTGGCAATGACGTCGCCGGCATTCACCTTTTTTCCGGGTTTGGGAAGGTCGACAAAAACCACATCGCTCAATTCGGCTTGGGCATGATCGGTCACCCCCACGGTGGCGCGGTCCTTTTCCATTCGGACCCATTCATGAGTCTTGGCGTAGCGGAGATCTTCGGGAGTGCTCATCGATTTTTCAGGAATTTTCTTTTGGAAACCTTGGCAGGCACGCGCCGTCCGCGCACCTCAAATTCAACCGATTGTCCCAAGGCCGGGGCCGGAGCGGACACCAAGGCGAGGGCGATGCCGTAGCCGAGAGTGGGTGAGGGAAGACCGCTGGTGATCTCCCCGATTGGTTTGCCCCCGTGAAAAACCGGATATCCATGCCTAGGCGGGGCTTGGCCTGGTTCGGTGATCAAGCCGATGGTTACGCGGGGCGGTCCGTCTTTCTTCTGTTTTTCCAAGGTGGCCCGACCAGGAAAGGCCCGAGGGCGGTTCACATCGACAAAGAAACCCATTCCGGCTTCCACGGGGGTGATCTCGTAAGAAAGATCCTGACCATTGAGGGGAAGGCCGGCCTCCAGGCGGAGGCTGTCGCGGGACCCTAATCCGCAAGGCAGAAGGCCGTCTGCCTGACCGACTTCCAGCAGGCGGTTCCAGATTTTTGGGCCGGTTTTGAGGTCGGTGAAAATCTCAAAACCGTCTTCTCCGGTGTAGCCGGTGCGGCCCACCAAGGCCTCCCCGCCTTCCAGCCGGGTGGAGATGATCCGGTTGCGTTCCGGCAAGGCCGAGCCAGTCGGCAGGATCTTGGCGAGGGTAGAGGCGGCCTTGGGGCCCTGGAGGGCCATGCCGACGGCGGAGCCGGGCGATCCGGAGAAGCGGGCCTGAGGTGATTCCCTCTTCTTGAGAAGCTCGAGGACTTCCCGATGCCTCGAGGCGTTGACCACCAGAAAGAAATCTTCCGCACCCAGCCGGTAGACAAAGAGGTCGTCGATGACTCCACCCCGCTCGTTGGGCAGGAAGGAGTAGTGGCCCTCGCCATCCGTGAGTTTGGCCGGATCGTTGGCGAGGATGGTTTCCAGGCAGGCGAGAATACCCGGTCCCTGCGCCCTGATTTGCCCCATGTGGGAAATGTCAAAAAGGCCGGCGGCTTGGCGAGTGGCGTGGTGTTCCTGCAAGAGACCGGAGAATTGGACGGGTAAATTCCAACCAGCAAAGGGAATGATCCGCGCCCCGGCGGCTTGATGACAGGAGGCCAAAGGGGACTCCGCGACGGGTTGTGACATGGAGGAAAAACATAATGACCGCTTTGAGGGAGTCAACGGTCTGGCGGATGGGGGCCGGGATCGGTAAACCAAACGGATGTCGAATTCGCGCGTGCGCCTGCTGGATCTGATGCGGCAGACGGAAGATCCGAAAGTGATCAACTTGGCAGCGGGCATTCCGTCGCCTGACTTTCTGCCCTTGGATGCCTTAAAGGCGGCCTTGGAGCAGGAGGCAGCCAGCCAGGCCCGGGCAATGTTTAGCTACCACCGACCGGAAGGGGCGGCTCCGTTGCGGGAGGCGATTTGCGAATATTGTGTGGCCCGGGGGGTGAAGGCCTCCCCAGACCAGGTGTTGGTGACGGCGGGCTGCTCTGGAGCTTTGGCTGCGGTGATCGGAACGGTTCTAAAAAAAGGGGATACGGTGGTTTGTGAAGCACCCGCTTATTACGGCTTGCTGGAATTACTTTCCGCGGCAGGGGTGAGGTTTCGGCCCGTGCCGACGGCGGTGGGGCAGGAGCCGGATCCGAAGAGATGGGAAAAAGCGATCCGGGCTACGCCAAAGCCGAAGCTGGTGGTGGTCACCTCGAGCCTTTCCAATCCCAGCGGGGCGACCCTGCCGGAAGGGTGGCGGGAGCAGCTGGTGGAAATTTGCCGAAAGGCCAAGGTCCCGATTTTGGAGGATGACATTTACGGAGATCTGTTGGGGCCGGATCGTCCCCGGCCCCTGCGGGCCTTTGATGATGGTTCGACGGTTCTTTTTGCGACCAGTTTTTCCAAAACGGTGGCCCCGGGGTTGCGGATCGGGTTCAGCCTGCCTGGCCGCTGGCTGGAGGCAGCAACCGACCGGCAGTGCCGACAGTCGATCCACGGAGCGGTGCCACCAGAGTATCTGACCGCGGCGTTTTTGCGGTCCGGACGCCTCCGGGGGCATCTGGAGATGCTGAAGACGGTTTATGAGAAACGAAGGGACCTGGCGCTGGGAATTCTGCGGCGGGGCTTGCCGGAAGGAGTCCGCGCGGATGATCCCAAGGGCGGGTATATGCTTTGGGTGCGAGGCGGGCGGGCAGGAATGATCGAGGAAGTCCGAAAAAAGTGCCTGGAACAAGGGGTGGCGGTCGTCGGGGGTGGGATCTTTTTCACCCAGGCCCCCAAGGAGGCCTGTTTCCGGCTGAACTGCGCCCGGGCGACGCCGGAAGATCTGGCTAAAGGTCTCGAGACTTTTTGTGGGGTACTGGCAGGGGTAGTTTGATGCGCTGAATTTTGGGTCCGGAAACCTCTTCGCCACTGGTCGGGTTGAAGAAATGCAGGTGGTCGAAATTTGGAATCAGGTGAATCTTTTGTCCCTCCAACCCTTTGGTTTCGTGGAAGGTGATCCGACAGGTGCAAGGATGACCCGCGGTCTGCCCAAAGAGATAGGTTTCCGCCCCCATGGGCTCGACGAGTTCCACCATCATCCCCAACGCTCCGGGTTGGGGTGAGTCCGGGGTCAGATGTTCCGGGCGGATTCCCAAAACAATCGGGCGATCGGCTTGGGACGCTAGACGTGCGGAGAGTTCAGGATTCATCCGAATCGCCCAGGGCTCGGCATGGGAACCTTCGCCTTGTTCCACAAAACGCAGGGATCCTTGGGTCTTTTCCAGCCGACCAGAAAAGAAGTTCATCGTCGGACTTCCGATGAAGCCAGCTACGAAGCGATTCACGGGCTGATGGTAGAGGTCCTCCGGCGTGCCGATTTGCTGAACCCGGCCTTCCGACATCACGACGATCCGGTCCGCCATGGTCATGGCCTCGGTCTGGTCATGGGTGACGAAAATCATGGTAGATCCCACAGTGCGGTGTAGGCGGCTGATTTCGGCCCGGGTTTCGACCCGCATTTTGGCGTCGAGGTTGGAAAGGGGTTCATCAAAAAGGAATACCTGTGGCTCGCGAACCATGGCCCGTCCGAGGGCAACCCGCTGGCGCTGTCCTCCGGAAAGTGCCTTGGGCCTGCGGTTGAGCAGGTTGTCGGGATGGAGAAGTCCCAGGACGCGGGCGGCTTCATCCACCCGCCGAGCGATCTCTGCTTTGGGGAAACCGCGTACTTCCAGCCCGAAGGACATGTTGCGTGACACGGTCATATGGGGATAGAGGGCGTAGTTTTGGAACACCATGGCGATATCCCGGTCTTTGGGCGGGATGTCGTTAATTCGTCGGCCCCCGATGCGGATGCTGCCGCCGGAGATGTCTTCGAGACCCGCAATCATTCTCAAAACGGTGGTTTTGCCACAACCGGAAGGCCCGACGAGCACGACGAATTCCCCGGAGGAGATTTCAAGGGAGACGTTGTCCACCGCGACTTTGGAGCCCTGTTTTCGGTCCCCCGAGAAGACTTTGGTGAGATTTTCCAGTGTTACCCGTGCCATGGTGTCCTCACTTCAATCCGGTGGCGGCAATTCCCCGCAGAAAGGTTTTTTGGGTTAAGAAAAAGAGAAAAACGACAGGCAGGACCACCAGAGTGGAGGCGGCCATGAGGTGATGCCACGGGGTTCCGCTGATCGTGCTTTGCAGGGCCTGGAGGCCCAGGGCGAGCGTGTATTGGTCTTCCCGCGCGAGAAAGATCAGGGGCCCAAGAAAGTCATTCCAAGTGGCCATAAACTGGAAAAGCGCCACGGTGAGCAGTGCGGGCCTCGCCAGCGGCAGGATGATTTGCCAAAAAATCCGGAACTCGCTGCAACCGTCCATGCGGGCCGCTTCGGTCAGGTCGCGGGGTAAGGTCATAAAAAATTGCCGCAGGAGAAACACGTTGAAGGCTCCGGCCAGAAAGGCGGGAACCCAAAGGGGTTTCATCGTGCCGATCCAGCCCAGTTCCCGGAACAAGCCATAAAGGGGAACCATCACTACCGGGAAAGGAATCATCATGGTCATGAGGAGCACGAAAAACAGTCCATCACGGCCTTTCCAGTCCAGCCTGGAAAACCCGTAGGCCACCAGGGCGCTGGAGAGGACAGTTCCGACGACATTGAGGGAGGCGAGGACAAGACTGTTGGCCGCATAGAGCCAGAACGGACCCATCGCAGCCATGGCCTCTGGATAATTCTGCCATTGAGGAGGGATCGGCAGCCAAACCGGCGGCATTTTCATGGTTTCCCGAAGAGGTTTGAGCGAGGTCGAAACCATCCAGAAAAAGGGCAGGGCAAACCACAAGCCAAAACCGAGGAGAAGCATCCGGCAGATCCAACCTTGAAACGTGGAAATACGGTTCACGGATTACCTCCCTTCATAGTGGACCTTTTTTTCCCCCAAGCGAACGATCGCAAGGCTAAGGATCACGATCATGAGAAACAGAACCAGGGCCAAGGCGGAGGCGTAGCCCATGTTCCAGAAATCAAAGGCATTTTGGTAGATGTACGTGGCCAGAAACAGCAAGGACCGGCCGGGGCCGTCGCCTCCCCCGGTCAGAAGGTAAGGTACGGCAAAAGTTTGCAGGGCCCCGATTATTCCCATGAGGACATTGAAAAAAATCACCGGGGAGAGCATCGGCAGGGTCACGTGGAGAAATCTCTGCCAGGCACTGGTGCCATCCAGGGTCGCCGCCTCGTAAAGTTCGGCAGGAATTTCCTGAAGGCCGGCCAGGTAGATCACCATGGCCTGTCCGGTCCCCCAAAGGCCGGTCAGAACCAGACCCCAGAGCGCCCACGACGGGTCGTTCAGCCAATCCGGCGTCTTCAGGGAGGAGCCGAGCAGGGCGTTGATCCCCTCCAGCCACGGGCGCAGCGCCAGATTCACCAGTCCGGTCTGGCCATTGAGCATCCATTGCCAGAGGATCGCGAGGGAAATCGCGGGAACGAGGCAGGGCAGGAAAAACAATGTCCGAAAAAATCCCTGACCTCCCACCGACTGGTTCAACAGGATAGCCAAGGCGATGGAGAGAGCCGTGCCGAGGGGGATGGAGACAGCGGCAAATCCCAGGGTATTGCGGAGGGCCTTCCAAAAGACCGGGTCCTGAAACAGATCCTGGAAATTTTTTGTGCCCAGATAAACCGGCTCGGAAAGCACGCTGTAGTCACAGAGGGAAAACCAGACCGAGGCGACAAACGGGTAGAGGTTCAGCACAAGGAATCCCGCCAGCCATGGGGCGATAAAAAAAAGTCCGTGGAGGGTGGCACGGTGCTCGCGGAAGATCATGGGTTCACCTGCTTTTCCCATCCGGCCTGGTGCACTTCCGCGATTCTGGCCCAGCGTTCCGTCTTCGCGTTGAGGGCTTTTTGTTGCCGGGTCAACATCTCCTCGCGGGCGGATTCTCCACTCCTTCGCCCGAATAAAACCAGATTGGCATAAATCATCATGTCGTTGCTGTATTCCTTTATCGTGGGCAGGCAGAGGGTGGGTTGCGCCCGGGGACTTTGTGCCAGGCGTTGAAACTCCCGAAGGTAGGGATGGGGATGATTCTGGAGAAATTCTTGGCTGACCCGGGCGAGGGGGGAAAGCTTGCGCTGGGCCATACAGAGAGCCTCCATATTGTTTGGCTGTTGCACGAAGGCGATGAATTCCATGGCCTCACGGGGGTGGCGGGCTCCGGCGGGAATCACCAGAATATCTGTTTGGGCGATGGTCAGGGGGGCCTTCGGGTGCTCCGTTGTTTCGGGGAAGGGAGCCACTCCGTAGGTGAACCCTTCCGGGGCAAATTTGCGGATAAAATTGTCCATCCAGACCCCCTGCAAAATCATGGCCACCTTGCCGTTGAAAAAGGGATTGTCGGGTGAGGCAAAGTTACCGAAGCCGCCGCGCAGCTTGAACAACTCCGGACCCCCGAACCGGGAGGCGTAGGATTCGAGCCAATGGAAAAAATTCCGGCTGGAGGGGGTATCCAGCAGGAGGCGATCCCCGCCCGCCCAGGCCGGTCCGCCAAACCAGGAGGGGAAATCCCACATCCACCAGCCGGGTTCCTGGGGCATATGTCCGATCTGGGCGAGGGAGCCATCCGGGTGTTTGCGGGTCAGTTTTTCATTGAAGGCCTCTAGCTCATCCATCGTGCGGGGAGGGCGATCGGGGTCCAGGCCAGCCTCGCGGAACATCCGTTTGTTCCAGTGGAGGGCCACGACGGACGGGGTGGTCGGCAGAGCCCAAAGATGGCCCCGGCTCTGGCATAACCTCCAGAACACCGGATTGTAATCCTCGGGACGCAAGCCGGCTTCCCGGGCCAGACGATCGAGCGGCATCAGGGCGTTGTTTTCCGCGAAGGAAGGAAGGTTAATGTCCCACAGTCCGGCGATGTCCGGGGGGACGCCCCCGGCGGTGGCCAGCATCATCTTCTGATCGACGCGACTGACGCTGAGAAGACGGACAAAAATCCGGTCTTGTGAGCGGTTAAAATTCTCCACCACGCGGGCCATGGCCTCCCGCTCAAAGTCCGTCCACTTTTCCCAATATTCCAGGACCACCCGCCCCTCCGTGCGGGAATCCGCTTTCGGGGCACAGCCCGAAATGGTCAGCAAAGAAAGGCCAGCCAACCACCAGGACCCCCAAGACCGGCGCTGGGGACTATGGACCATGGGGATGGGGTTGACCGGGTTGGGCCAACCTGGCGGGTTTTACTCAGCTGTCTCGAAAGTCAGGGCGGCGATGCGCTCCTTGGAAGCCACCGCGGGTTGCCAGAACCAGCCCTGTTTGTCCCAGCATTGGGACATGGCAAATCGATCCGTGACTTCCCGGTAATGGTTGAGGGCGTCCTTCGGCTTTCCCTCTGCTTCGGCCACTTTGCCAAGAATAAACACGCAGGTGCCGACATCGTTCAAAGCCCAGTAGGAGTGAGCCTTGTCCGTTGCAGGGAGGGTCGTCAGGCCAGCCTGCATCTCCACGGCCTTGGCCTCGTACAGTTCCCGGCACTTGGCAATCCGCTCCCTGGCGGTGGCAAAATCCTTCTTCTCCAAAGCCTGCCACGCCTCGCTGGTCAGAACGGCGGAGGAGTTGGGACCGGCGGCTTCCGCCGGAGGCTGGGTGGAGGAGGCCGGTGCCTCCTTCGTTGGGGTAGGGAGCGGCACGCTGCTTGGTGCCGCTGGGGCGGCGGGGTTGGTCTCAGTGATCCCATGGCTGTTGGTGGGTGCGGCCAGGGCCCGATAGCCCAGGGCAGGAAGGAACACATATGATAGGATGAGAATGGACGGCAGGATGGGATTCATACTAAAATTTTGAATGAACCATGGCATGACTGTCAAGTTATTGTTGTTCATTCCCTTCTTTATGAATGCTTTGCAAGCAAAAGGTACTCCAGATACAAACCAGATTACTTTAACTCATCAAGTTACTTTATCGAAAAATGAAAAAGGAGTGTGGGAACTCCGCCGGAATGGTGAGCTTTTTGTGGTTCGTGGCGTGGGAGGTCCCGGATCCCTTTCGTTAGCGAAGGAAATCGGGGCGAACTCCATCCGGACGTGGGGGATCGAACAACTTGCCTTTAAGGATTCCGAAGGGCGATCCTTCATCGATCAGGCGGCTCGGCTGGGTCTGACGGTTTGTGTGGGGATATGGGTCCAGCATGAGCGGCACGGATTTAAATATAGTGATCCGAAGTTTATAGCGAAGCAGCGGGAAGAAATCGTAAGCGCCGTCCGAAAATATAAAAATCATCCTGCCGTGCTCGTCTGGGGTTTGGGAAATGAGATGGAAAGTTATGTGGGGACGGAGGATGCGATTCGGGTTTGGAGGGAACTTGAGGAGCTGGCCAAGCTGATTAAACAAGAGGATCCAAACCACCCTGTGATGACCGTGATTGCGGGCGCTGACACAGGAAAAATCAAAGAGATCATGAAGTACTATCCCTCGATCGATATTTTGGGGATCAATGCCTATTTGGGGGCCGGGGGAGCCGGAGGAACCTTGCAAGGGCTTGGGTGGACGAAGCCCTTTATCATGACCGAGTACGGACCGGTGGGGCATTGGCAGGCTCCGCAAGCGCCTTGGGGAGCGGCGATCGAACCAAGCGGGAACGAGAAAGCGGCCAACTATTATGCCACCCTTACGACCTTGATGGAAAATAAGGAGGGACTTTGCCTAGGCAGTTATGCGTTCTTGTGGGGGAACAAACAGGAGACCACATCCACCTGGTACGGGATGCTGCTTTCAACGGGAGAGAAGCTTCCGCCGGTCGACGCCCTGGTTCGTGGTTGGTCCGGAAAATGGCCCGCGAACCGTTGTCCGAAGGTGGAGTCGATCGAATTCCCCGTCGCCCTGAAAAAGGGAAAGGCCGGGGAAAAAGTGAAAGCATCCGCAAAGGTGATGGATCGGGATGGGGATTCCTTGCAGTACGAATGGTCTGTGATGGCCGAGAGCAAGGATTTGCGGGGAGGGGGTGACGCCGAATCCGTTCCAGCCTCCTATCCCGAAGCTGTTCAAAATGGGTCCGACAGGGAGTGTTTGGTGACTCTCCCTAGGGATAAGGGAGCCTATCGCCTTTTTCTTATTGTGCGGGACGGAAAAGGGGGAGCCACCACCGCAAATGTTCCTTTCGGCGTAGATTAGTTTTCAACATCGATTTGTTCCATGACTAAAAAACGGACGCTGATCGGCGAAGTGGCCTGGCCAGAGGACGGGGGCGAGGTTACGGGCGAATTTCTTCGAATGGAGGATGGCGAGACATTTTACCGGATCAGCCATTACGACCAGATGCCGCCCTTCTTCATGAGTCTGGTGAGCGGTTCCGACCACTGGATATTCATCTCCAGCAACGGTGCCCTAACCGCAGGGCGGCGCGATCCCGGGCGGGCGATTTTCCCCTATTACACGGATGACAAGATTCACGACTCGCAAGATATTACTGGAAGTAAAACGATCTTGCGCATCCATCGCGGCAAAGACGAGTTTCTCTGGGAACCCTTCTCGCAGCGCTACGAGGGGGTTTATGCCGTCACGCGCCATTTGTATAAAAGCCTCTACGGCGACCGCCTCATCTTCGAGGAAACGAACAGCGCTTTGGGGCTTCGCTTCCGCTACGGTTGGTCCTTCAGTGATAAGTATGGGTTGATTCGCGAAGCCTCCTTGAAAAATATTTCACCCGGGAAGGTTGCCGTGACCGTGCTGGATGGTTTGCAGAACATCATGCCCTGCAGTGTGGCTCAATCCATGCAGGCTAACTTCAGCACGCTGGTCGATGCTTACCGTAAGAACGAACTGGAAGCCACCTGCGGACTTGGGCTCTACAGCCTGAGCGCGGTCATCGTGGACAGGGCTGAACCGAGCGAGGCACTTCAGTGTAATACGGTCTGGTCTCTTGGGCTTCAGGGTGCGGTGCGCTTAATTTCCTCACGGCAGGTGGATGCTTTTCGGCGGGGGAAGGCTCCGGTGGAAGAAACCGATGTAAGAGCGGAGCGCGGTGCCTATTTTCTTGTGCAGACGCTGACTCTGGCCTCCAGCGAAACGGCTCGCTGGCGCTTTGCCGCAGCGGTCGAGCAGGATGCGTCCGCGGTGAGGAGTAGCCTCGTCGCGCTGGATAACCCAGCAACACTCGCCCGCGACCTTGACGACGACCTGGCGGCGGGCAGGGCCAAATTGGAGCGCCTTGTGGCCTCAGCCGACGGCTGGCAAATGACCGGAAATCTTCTGCAGGACAATCGCCATCTTTCGAATGTCCTGTTTAACATTATGCGCGGCGGGGTCTTCATGCGAAACCACGACTTATCGACCGAGGATTTGCGTAAGCATGCGCGGAACATGAATGGCAACCTGGCCAGGGAGCACGAAAAGTTTTTTGCTGCGCTGCCCGACACCATGAATTACGCGGAACTTCTCGAGGCAGCTGAGGCCGACGGCTCGGCTGACCTGCAGAGGATCTGCCTGGAATATCTGCCGCTGGGGTTCAGTCGCCGCCATGGTGACCCGAGTCGCCCATGGAACAAGTTCGCCATCATCCTGCGCAACGACGACGGAACTGATGCTCTGTACTACGCCGGCAACTGGCGTGATATCTTCCAGAACTGGGAAGCGATGGCCCGCAGTTTTCCGGCCTTCTTGCCTGGCATGATCGCGAAGTTCGTCAATGCCTCAACGGTCGACGGATACAACCCTTACCGTATCACCCGCGACGGCATTGACTGGGAAATCATCGAACCACACGACCCGTGGTCCTACATTGGTTACTGGGGAGACCACCAAATCATCTACCTACTGAAGCTCCTTGAGCTACTCGAGGACTTCTGTCCTGGCAGACTGCAGGCCATGTTCAGTCGCCGTATTTTCACCTACGCGAACGTGCCTTACCGGATTCGCCCCTACCGCGAACTGTTGGTTAATCCTAAGGATACGGTGGTTTACGACACGGCACGGGAAGCCGTTATTGCCGAACGTGTTGCGCGAACTGGAGCGGACGGCAAGCTCGTGTGGGGTCGCGCGGATCGTGTCGTTACGGTAAATCTGATCGAGAAACTTCTCGTCTCCTTACTGGCGAAACTGGCCAACTATATTCCCGAAGCTGGACTGTGGCTCAACACCCAGCGCCCCGAGTGGAACGATGCCAACAACGCCTTGGTCGGCCATGGGGTTTCCGTGGTAACGCTTTGCCATCTGCGCCGATTGGTCGTCTTTTTGCGCAGGCTTCTGCAGCGTCCGGGCTGCGCTGACTTCGCGATCTCGGAGGAAGTGGCTGAGTGGTTGTCCGCCACCGGTGGAGCCCTCCAAGAATCCCTCCCACTCTTGGACGCTCCGTTTTCCGATCGCGATCGAAAGCGAGTCCTTGATGCCCTCGGTGAGGCGGGCAGTCGCTATCGCAGTTTGGTCTATCCCCAAGGTTTTTCGGGTGAAACGAAAGCGGTTATGCGTGGGAACCTCCTCGCATTCCTCGAAAATGTCCTGCGGCATGTCGACCGGAGCATCGCCGCGAACGAGCGGGAGGATGGCCTCTACCACTCTTACAACCTCATGTCGGTAACCGCGGGGGGAGAGGGGATCGCCGTTCGACGACTCGGTCTCATGCTCGAGGGGCAGGTGGCGATCTTGAATAGTGGTTACCTCTCGCCGACCGCATGCTTGCGCCTCCTGCAGGCGCTACGCCAGAGCAAACTCTACCGCGCCGATCAGCGAGCCTACCTCCTCTACCCAGACAAGGCGTTGCCGCGCTTCCTCGAAAAAAACAACATCCCGGCAAAAGCGATCGCCTCATGCCAGCTTTTCCGGCAACTCCTCGCGGATGGTAACCGGCAACTCGTGGGCCAGGACATCCAGGGGGGTTGCCATTTTCACGGCTCTATCCGCAATGCGGCGGACGTGGCTCGGATTCTCGCCGTCCTCGCGCAGGCCGGATACGGGGAGGCAGTCGCCCGCGACGAGTCCCGCGTATTGGAAATTTTTGAAGAAATGTTCGACCACCAATCCTTCACAGGAAGGTCTGGTACTTTTTTTGGTTACGAGGGCTTGGGTTCCGTTTACTGGCACATGGTCTCAAAGCTTCACCTCGCTGCGCAGGAGGCCTTTCGGACGGCGGTGGAGGGGGGTGCGGTGCCAGAAGTGGTGGAGCAGCTGGCGGAGTGCTGCGCCGATATTCGCAACGGCATGGGTTTCAATAAGTCGCCGCAGGAATACGGTGCCTTTCCCGCTGACCCGTATTCACACACCCCGGCTCATGGTGGTGCACGTCAACCTGGCATGACCGGTCAAGTGAAGGAGGATATTATCACGCGTTTCGGGGAGCTTGGCCTTGAGGTTCGTGATGGCTGTCTGCATATCCGTCCCCGCCTTCTGCAGGAGGCCGATTTTATTACCGCGCCCGCATCCTTTCGCTACATCGACACCCGCGGAACCGTGAAGCACATGCCCGTGCCGTCGGGTGCGCTGGCATTTACCTTCTGTCAGGTTCCCTTCTGTTACCTTCGAGGGACGGGCCAACCCGGTATGGAGGTCACCCGTGCGGACGGCACCAAGAAACAGATCCGGGGCCATTTTCTGGATCCGACGCAGAGCGCGGAGCTTTTCGGGCGTCAGGGCAAAATTTCCTCGGTGACGGTCACTCTTTAAGGCTTTTTCCACGGGCGGGGGGAATCTCCGTGCTTCCTCAGTTGGATCAGGCCATCAGGGAAAAAGTAAGTTTTGCGACTCTGGGGGATCAGAAAACGCTATTTGCCGCGTAAGATACTGCGTGTAGGCTGAAATTCATGAGGTTTTCGCAGGGTAAATCACTTCATCGCGGTCGAGCTCGTTTGAAGTATCTCTATCGGCAAATCTCCGACCAAATCCGCCAGGATATCAAGGACCTCAAGTACCCACCCCTCTCTCGTCTTCCCTCGATGGATGATTTGGCGGTCCGATTTCAGGTCAACAAGATCACGATTCGCAAGGCTCTCAGTGAGCTGCGTGTCGAGGGACTCGTGTATAGCGTCCCCGCGCAGGGAACCTTCGTCTCTGATCCCGACGCCATCCAAACGGTTCGTAAGAAACCCCAGTTGCTCACCATTGGATTGCTGGGACACGTGCTCATGAAATCAGGACTCGGGCCTTACCATTTGGAAATCATTTCAGGTATCCAAGCGGAGTTATCCAGGAATAACGCCTCTTTGGTCATTCTCCCGGCAGGGGAAGTTTATCGGCAGGAGGATTACCTTGCGCTGGTTCGTCACGCGCACTTGGATGCGGTTATCTATTTAGGGCAAATCCCCAAGCCTATTTTGCAACATCTGATCCGTCATGGACCTCCGGCGGTTGTGGCCGACCTTTCCATGCCTCTTCTCAATGCCGATGTTCTTTATTTTGACAATCGGGCTGGTGCGTCAGCGGCGGCTGCCCATCTGGCAGAGCTGGGTCACAGGCACATCGGCATTCTGACGGGCCCGGTCGATGACGTGGCCAGCTTAGAACGGGAAGAGGCAGCGATGGCTGTCTGGGCGGCGAAAGGAATTTCAGCTACCGCCATCCGCAAATTGCACGGTGATTTCACGCGGGAATCGGGACGGAAAGCCGCCGAGCAGTTGCTGAAATCGGGGGCGATGCCTTCCGCAATTTTCGCACTGAACGACGAGATGGCGATTGGTCTGATGGAGGCCGTTCGGGCGGATGCACGATATCGGGTTCCGCAGGACATCTCGATCATCGGCTTCGACGACATTTTCTGGGCGGCCAGCTGTGTTCCCGCCCTCACGACCGTTCGAGTGGATAAGGGATTGCTGGGCAGGGTGGCGGTGCAACGGATTCTGGACCGGATTCAGGAGCCGTCCTTGGCTGCCACGACCACCCAAGTGGAACCTCAACTGGTTTTACGAAGCTCCACCAGCCAGGGCCCTGCCAGCTTGACCGGTCCGGATACACCCCACTCCATGTAGGAGTGGTTTGCCTCGGCATATTTTTGGAGAGGCTTCCGTAAGTGGATCGCATGAGCTCTTTTCCGAAGGAGTTTCTGTGGGGCACCGCCACCTCTGCCTATCAGATCGAGGGCGCCTACAAGGAGGACGGACGGGGTCTTTCCGTCTGGGACCGGTTTTGTGAAACGAAGGGGAAAGTTTGGGAAGGGCATACGGGGAAGGTCGCTTGCGATCATTACCATCGGTTTTCAGAGGACATCGCCATCATGCGGGATCTGGGCCTGCAGGCGTATCGTTTTTCCATTTCTTGGACACGGATCCTCCCCAATGGCCGGGGGAAGCTGAACCCCAAGGGGTTGGAGTTTTACGACCGCCTTATTGATGAACTTTTGCAGGCCGGAATCCGGCCCTTCTGCACCCTGTTTCACTGGGATTATCCCACCAAGCTTTATGACAAGGGCGGCTGGCTGAATGAGGAAAGCCCGAAATGGTTCTCGGATTTTACTTTGAAGGTGGCGGAACGGTTGGGGGACCGGATCCTTGACTGGATGACGCTGAACGAGCCCCAGGTCTTTGTGGGTCTGGGACACGGAACCGGGAAACATGCGCCCGGAGACAAGCTCCCCATCGCCAAACAATTGAAACTTGTGCGGAATGTTCAACTGGCGCACGGGCTGGGAGTCCAGGCGCTGCGGGCGGGATGCGCCAAGCAGGGTAAGATTGGCTGGGCTCCGGTGGGGGTCGTATTTTATCCGGCGACGGATCGTCCAGGAGATATCGAGGCAGCCAGAAAATGGACCTTTGGGTGTTCCAACAATCACGTTTTTAGCAACACCCTATGGAGTGATCCCGTGGTGCTGGGTCGGGTGGCCCCAGAGGCGGAGAAGGCCTTTGGAAAGGCCTTGCCGAAGTATTCCGAATCGGATCTGCGTATGATGGCTCAACCGATGGATTTTTATGGGGTGAACATTTATCAGGGCACAGCTGTTACGGAGGGAAAGAAGGGGAAGGGGGAAGTTGTTCCTTTCCCCGATGGAAATCCGCGGACCGCTTTTGCTTGGAGTGTGACCCCAGAAAGCCTCTATTGGGGGCCCAAGTTCTTACATGAACGGTATACGCTGCCCCTCTACATCACGGAGAACGGACTGAGTAATATTGATTGGGTATCGACCGACGGAAAGGTGCACGATCCGCAGAGGATCGACTTTTTACGGAGGTATTTGGGGGAGTTAAAGCGGGTAGTGAACGATGGGGTGCCGGTGAAGGGGTATTTCCAGTGGTCCTTGTTGGATAATTTTGAATGGGCGGAGGGATACAAACAACGATTCGGTCTGGTCCACGTGGATTACCGGACGTTGAAGCGGACGCCGAAGGATTCGTTTTTCTGGTATCGGGAGCTGATCAGGAGAAAAGGGGCGGTTTAGGTAGGGCGACCAGTCCTTGGTCGCCTCGTGGAACGTTGGGTGTCCGACTAGGCGGGATCATCGATCCCGCCCTACCGGTTTTGGGTGAAGAATTGAGAACGACGCGGCATGGGGACATGCCGCCCTACAGGTGTCGAATGATGGATTTGAAACGTATCTAAAAACAAAAAACCCGGGAGGGGTAACCTCCCGGGTTTTTGTCAGAAAGGAACTTAACTACCGGTACTTAGACCTTCCGGCGTAGGCGGAAGGCCAGCAAGCCGGCCACGCCTAAGCCCATGAGGGTAGCCGAGGAAGGCTCGGGGACTACTGTTTGCACCAACAGATTGTCCACCTGAAGTTCGCCCGGGTTAGAGCCTCCGATATAGAAGTTCAAGTTGATCATATCAATGTGCGGAGCGTCCGTCGCCAGCCCAGCGAGGTTTAGATCGAGGTTAAACGCTGTCCAATCCGGAGTGGCAGAGTTAACGGTGAGTTTATTGTAATCGAAGTACCACGTGTTATTTTGATACTCAATTTTGGCAGTGGTGG
>Ga0194122_10003062_pt1 | contig 17444 bp, 10 predicted proteins | sample TA2MahCa10mmetaG_FD_155487 | JGI IMG/M metagenome (GOLD analysis project Ga0194122, IMG submission 155487) | Freshwater microbial communities from Lake Tanganyika, Tanzania - TA2015021 Mahale Deep Cast 10m | ecosystem: Environmental > Aquatic > Freshwater > Lake | place: Tanzania: Lake... | reverse complement strand
AACCTCAATGGCTACGACTCGCTGGTGACGGTCGATGAGGTCAGCGATTTTTTGAAGGCAGGTCCCCAAGCCCGGGCGGATTGGCAGTGGCAGTATTATTCTCGTGACGCGGTCCGACCAGAGCAGGTGCGCAATGTAGAGTTGGGTTACCGCACGACCTGGTGGGATCGGTTGTACCTCGATGCGACGTACTACTACAGTTGGTACACGGACTTTATTGGGTACCATCTAGGCTTGCGCATCGAAGACGATCCCGGCGGCAGTGCGGCAAATAGACTCTCCTCAGTACAGGCCTACCGGATTGCCTCCAACGCGACGGAACAGGTTACTACGCAAGGGTTTAGCCTCGGGGCCAATTACTACTTTTCGCGCTATACGCTTGCAGGTAATTACACTTGGAATGTGCTGAATGCGGGCGAGGACGACCCGATTATTCCAGCGTACAACACGCCCGAACACAAGTACAACCTGTCATTGGCGGGCCGCGACCTCGATTGGAAGATGGGCAAGGGCCGCTGCGGGTTCAACGTCACCTACAAGTGGGTAGAGGGATTCCTTTTTGAGGGTTCGCCACAGTTCACAGGGCGGATTCCTAGTTACAGCCTGGTGGACGCGCAAATTTCGTGGGCCAAGCCCGACCAAGTCTGGCAGGTTAAGTTGGGGTCAAGTAACCTCCTGAACCAAAAGGTCGTTCAGGTCTACGGCGGTCCGGCGGTAGGACGGCTGACCTATGTCTCGTTGACGTGGAACGCCCCCTCGAATTAAATTATTTTACGTAATTTTCTAATTCCTAATCTCCTAAATGCATGAAAATAACTTACACTAATCGCCTTATTGCCACGCTGGCATTGGCATTAACTGCGTTTACGGCTTCGGCCCAGCAGCGCTACCTCGACGAGGTGTTTACCGACGCGCAAGTGACGGTGCTTCCCAACGTGGCCTACGGCTACAACTTCAGCCAGTACGTTCCGGCCACGATGGGCGGACCGATGGTGGTACCGATGTATGCCGACATCTACATGCCCGACACGGCCGTAGACCAGGTGGCGTCGCGCCCGGTGGTCATAATCTTCCACACGGGCTCGTTTTTGCCCAAAGGCTTGGCTTCGCCCATGGGTGACCGCAAGGATTCGGCCGTAGTGGAAATGGCGAAGCGTTTTGCGCGCCGCGGTTTTGTGGCCGTTTCGGCAAGCTACCGCCTCGGTTGGTTGGCGAACTCAACCAACCTGGACTTGCGTCGCGGAACCAACCTGATGGCCGTGTACAACGCCGTGCAGGATGCCAAGGTATGTGTGCGCTCGGTGCGCGCGTCAAAGCTTGCTTTGGGAGACCCCTACCGCGTTGATCCTTCGGCCATTTCGCTGATTGGTGCCGGTTCGGGTGGATACATCACCTTGGCTTATGCGACGATTGACAACTACGCTGAAGTTGCGTCCCCCTCTAAGTTCAAATACCAAGCGGCGGGAACCGGAATTTTCGGAACTACCGTTGCGGCAGGTGCGCCTTATGTGGACACGGCGCGGGTTGGTGATTGGAACGGTTACGGCGGCAAGGCGGTAATCAATGGTACGCACCCAGTTACGGGACTTCCGCTCGTAGACCAAACGCAGCCCGGTCGAAACATTGAGCTGTACAAGGGTATTCCCCACAACGTGAACATGGTGATCAACTTGGGCGGAGCCCTCGGAGATTCCGCGTGGATGGCCCAAGGCGACGCGCCAATCGTGAGCTTCCACAGCCGCTACGACTTTTTTGCGCCCTACTACCGTGGAATGGTTAACGTGCCCATCGCGGGTGCCTTCTTCCCCGTAGTTGAGGTAGCCGGCAGCCACACGGCCGTGAAAATGGCCAACAGCTTTGGTAACAACACGGTACTCGCGGCCTCAAGTATGAACGACGCGTACTCGGTGAAGGCTCGAACGAACCCCTACAACTTGGGGTCGCAAGAGAACTTGTACACGTTCAATATGCTTCCGCCCAACGCAACGATGCCGTTTAAAGTGAACGCCAACCCCTGGGATTGGTGGGACGGCAACGACCCGCTTTCGGCCAACGAGACCAACCCCAACATCAAGGCCCAGTCGCTGCTCTACATTGACACGGTGATGGCATTTACCTTGCCCCGCATGGCTAAGGCTCTGAATGCCGTGGGCTACACCATCTCGGTTCCCGAGGTGGAGACGGTGAAAATGCAGCTGGTTCCGAACCCGACGACGGCCAACGCCATGGTTCGTGCGTTTGGCGCCAACGTTACGTCGGTGGAAGTATTTGACATCCTCGGTCGTCCGGTATTTGCCGCCACGATGAACGGAACCGAAGTCGAGCTGCCGAGTGCGGCTTGGGCGCCGGGAGCTTACTTCGTGCGTTTGCACACCGAGCGCGGAGTGCATACGGCGAAGCTGGTCCGTCACTAAGCAGGCTTGCGTGAAGATGAAGCCCGCCGAGTTCGCTCGGCGGGCTTTTTTGTTTAGTAGCGGGGCTCAGCGCCCTTGAGCGCTGCGTCGTAGTCCGGGGCCTCGAGGAGTTCGTGCGGAGCAAAGTCCGCGTGCCGCATCACATGGAAGTAGGCTGCCCGCGTCATGGAATCGTGGTGCAGGTATCCGGCAGTGTAGTAGTAGGTCTGCACGAGGTTGAGCACCACCAAGCTAGCGACCGCTACCAAGCTAATTCGACGCAACCAGGAGGGGGCTTCCTCGAGCATTCGCTGGAAGTACACGGCCAGCGGCAGCGCCAGCAAGGCGTAGGTGTCGATGAGGGGACGGGCGCCAAAGCTTCCGCCGTACCACCACGCCCACCAGCTAAAAGTGACGTAGGCGGTGGCGATGAGGTAAAGTCCGATGATGAGGGCCCAGCCGGGCTTTTTGCGGGCGAAGCCCCAGAATCCGAAGATCATGAAGGCGGCCATCGGGGTATAAAGCAGCCATCCTTTGCGCCAGCTAAAGAGGCCCTTGACCCATGCGGGGTTGCTCCAAAAGAAGCCTTCGCCCCCGTAGGTCCAAACGAACCAGTGGCCGGTGCTGAACTTCCAGTAGGCGAGTTGCGGAACGCTCACGAGGACCGCCACCGCAAGGGCGCCGGCGAGGCGTTTGGGGGTGAGGAGTCCGCGCGGAAGACGACCGTCCAGCGCAAACATCGCCGCAACGGCCAGTGGAATGAGCACGTTGACTGGGCGAACGAGCACCGCCAATCCGGCCAGGAGCCCCACGAGCAGGAGGCGACCGGGCTGCTCGCGCCTGCGCCACAGGTCAGCGTGGTAGAGCATGGCCGCCGACAGCATAAAGGTGGCGCCGTGGCTCATGGCTCCGCGAAAGCTGCTGTAGTAGAACAGGTTAGTACCCAGAAACAGGGCGATAAGGGCCCAGGAAATCGCGGCGTCGGGCACGTAGTGCCGCAGAAAACGGCGAAGCAGCACGAGTCCGAGCAGGGGATAAAATACCCCGGCCAACCCAATGGCGAAGCGGTAGGGGAGCGAAAAGCCGTGCGCCTCCGCCGGATGGGTGGCCAACGTGTAGGCGTGGGCGGCGGCAAAAAACGGCGCGTAGAGCACCGCCATGCCCGAGGTGAATTTGAGGTGGCGGCCGCCCGACTCCGGGTGCTCGTGAACGCCGACGAGCTGAATCATGTCGAACGTCCACCGGCGCTCAAGCCGAGGGTCGCCCTCGATGAAGAGCATGGGGAGGTAGGCGTAGTAGCCCGCTACGTCGTAGGAAATCACCTGATTTCGGGGGTTGGCGCCGCGCTCCAAAAAGGGCTTTTGCCACGCGAAGTAGATCAGGGCCAGGCTGGCCAAGATTGCGACGGTACGCTTGGAGCGGATCATACCTAAAAGTACCAAAAAAGCCCGCATTGCTGCGGGCTTTCGGTTGGAACCAAAACACCTTAACACCTTAACACCCTACGAAACGCAGAGCGAGAAGCGGTTCCGAGCCTCTGCAAGCAAAGGACGTGCCGCAAGCTTAGGTGCAGGTAAAAATGATGTTATTCTTCTTCGTCTTCGCCGACTTCATCAAAGTCTAGCTCAAAGCCGATTTCTTCAAGGAAGTCTTCGTCGATCAGCACGCCGAACCGGTCGTCTTCTTCCATCTCGACGGTGCGGGCGCGGCCCTCGTCAAAGGCTTCGTTGATGATTCCGCTGAAGACCATCTTCATGACTTCTTCGGCGGCTTGCACGTCGGCCGGAATCTCGGATTCGGCATCGAGGTGCGACAGTACCTCGGCCAACGTGGTGCCGTAGGCATCGCAAAGGGTGTCGAGGATTTGCTGGGCGGTGGGCTGGCTCATAGAGGGTTATTTAAAAACCGGCGCGGAATGCGCGGTACCCAAAGCTACTGCACAGCCGCGGGCTGTGGAGTAGGTTTGTGCATGCGTTTACTTCGACTTTTCAACCTTCTGTTCCTTGCCATCGTGATGGGAACTTCGTGTGCCGGACCCAAAATGCCGCGATGCGACTACGCTGCTCCGCAGTTTGATCCGTCGGCCCTGGCCGCGGCCAAGGGATTTGACAGCCTGCCTCAGTACAGCGCCCAAGCAGTTGATTTGGCTGAAGCAAGCGGAGCCGTCTACTGCAGTTGGGATTCGTCTGCCATTTGGGTTATTGAAGACGGCGGATCAGGCCCCAACCTGTTTCTGGTCAACGTGAACACGGGGCGCATCAAGGCGCGGCTCCAGATCGCAGCAGGTTGGGCCAACGTCGATTGGGAAGATTTGACCCACTGGACCGATACCTTGGGCCAGCGCTGGCTCGGAATTGCCGAAATCGGCGACAACAACGCGGTCCGCTCGAGCGGTTCGATTTACGGTCTGCCGGAGCCCGTGCTTAATGACACGTCGGGGGTAACGCAAACCTGGTCGCCCGCCCAGACCAGGGTGTGGAACTTTGTGTACGAAGACGGTCCGCGCGACGCAGAATCGCTGTTTACCGATCCGGTCGACGGACGCATGTACCTGGTCACCAAGCGCGACGCGCGCAACCGGGTTTATGTGTTGCCTGCTCAGCCTTCGTGGGCGCTAGACACCGCTCGGGCGGTGGCGGACCTTCCCATTTTTATGTCCACGGCGGCGGACCGAAGCGTGCAGCCTTCGGGTCAAGCGCCCCTGGTGGTGCGCAGCTACGGTCGTTTGTACTACTGGGCTGCTGAGGCGCATGAAGCCGCCTGTATGGTGCTGCAGCGCACACCGCTGGAGCTGCCGTATCCGGACCAAGAAGCGCAAGGCGAAATTTTTGCGTGGCTCCGCGACGGAAGCTACGTGCTGCTTAGCGAGCGCTTAGGGAACGCCGCTCCGCTCGTACAGCGGTTTGGGTGCCGCCCTTGAGGGCTACGGGACCGCAATCCGCGCCGCCACGCCGTCTTGCCAGAGCACGTAGACTCCAGCAGGGCAGTTGTCGGGCACGCAAACTTGGGTTTGGCCCGCCTCGACGCGTTGCGCCCAATTCAGAACTTGGCCCGTTACGGTTGCCACCGACACGGGTGAAGTGCCTGGGCTGACGATCCACTGCCCCGGCTGCGCAGGGTTGGGGTACCATGCCGGGGCCGCCGCCGGCTCATCGAGCCCAACGGTCTGAAGGGACTTGGTCAGGGTGTCCTTGCCGCCGCACGAATTCGAAGCGATCAACGTCACGTTGTAAAAGAGTCCGGCAACCCCATAGGTTTTAATTGGGTTCGCGCCCGATCCGTTGGTGCCGTCGCCAAACAACCACTGAAAGTTCACGGCGTCGGCGCTCGACCAGGGCGTTGCGTTGAACTGCACGCGCATTCCGGCACCTCCCGAAGAGAGTATTTGCGCGGTCCATTCTGCGGTAGGCTTGGTGCAGGTTACGACTACTTGACTCGAGGTAATCGTGTCGCCGCAGATGTTATAGGAACGCATTACAACCGTGTAGGATCCGGATCCGGCATAGGTGTGCACCGGGGTTGGCCCGCTACCTTGGTTGCCGTCCCCAAAGTCCCAAAGTTGGCCCGAAGAGTTCACCGCGAGGCTGGTGAAGCTCACCGTGTTTCCGTTTACCGTGTGGCTGAATCCGCCGCCCAATGGAGCGCAAATGTTGATGGTGACCTGAGATGTGTCGGAACTTCCGCAGAAGTTGGTCACGATGAGGCTCAGGGTAAACGAACCAGTTCCGGCTACAGGTATCGTTGAGGAACCGCCCGCGCGCGTTGCGACCGTTGCCCCGCTCGAATTGAGCAGCGTCCAGGCGTAGTTCGACGTCGCCGATATGTTTTGGGCGTTCATGATGAGGTTTCCGCCCACCACGTTGTAAGTGAAGTTGGCTGAAACCGGCGGGCAAGGCTGGGTGGTGAACGCCAGCGGCCCAATCCACGAACTAGCGAGTCCGACGCTGCCGCACGTGTCCTTGAGGTAGACGTGGTAGGTGGTGTTGGCGGTGAGCCCCGTGAGCACGTAGGGCGAAGTGATGCCTGAGGCTACCGTGGTCGCGGCGTTGGGAACAAAGCCGACGGGCCCGCGAGCGATTCGCGTGCTTCCGCCCCCTGGATTAAAGCCGACTTGGGCAGTCGTCACCGTGACGCCCGAGGCGCTGAGGTTGGACGGCGCGGAGCACGAGGGCAGCGGGGCTTCGACCACCGCAAATTCATCGAGGCCGATCTCGGCGTAGCCGGCAACGGTGGTTTTTTCGCCGCGGAACCGGAACCGAATCGTTTTATCAGCGTAGTTGGGCAGCTGAATTTCGTGAAGAGTCCAGGCCGAGTTGGCCGTGGGCTGGTTGCCGGGGAGCACAATCAAAATGCTCTGCCACCCAGCACCCGAATCAATGAATACCTGAAGCCGGTCGATGACTCCGCCGTACATGTGGCTTGAAAACCGCAGCATCGGCACATTTAGTGGCGTCGTATTGATCCATGGCGACGTGAAAGTCGCTTGGTTCACCCCGGTGTTGCCAAATCCGCTCGTAAACATGTACTTGCCACCGTTGATTCCTTGGTTCGGACCCGTGTTGCCCGCTTGCATGGGACCTAGGCCGACGGTCCAAAAGAACTCAGAGGCTGCCGAGCCCGCCGAACGGCTCCAGCACGGCGAAATCGTTCCTTCTAGGTTGGGCCAGTTGCCGACACTCCATGCGGCAGATTGAAAGTTCTCGGTAGTAGGTGCCGAAATTGTGGCACAGGGCGTGCTTGCCGTCACCACTGCGCTCCAAGCACTGACGCTCGTCGGGCCGCAGGTGTCTTTCACATAAAACTGGTAGGTAGTGCTCGGCGTTAACCCATTTACCGTGAACGGATTACTCGTTGCCACCACGCGGGTTCCGGCAACCGAGGGGTTAAATCCCGTGGGGCCGTACTTGATCACCCAAGGGCTGTTGCCGACGGTCCAGCTCAGCGTGGCGCTAGTGCTGTTGGTGGTCGTTACGGCGACGTTTTGGGGTTTTGGGCAGGTTGGCGTAGCGTGAATGTCGATGTCGTCGATGGCGGACTGCGCGAATGAGGCGAAGTTGCCGGTCGCCGAACCAGTCCAGCGCAGCCGGATTTTCTTGTTGGCAAAAGCGGCTAAGCTCACCGTTACTTCGGACCAGGGATCGGTCTGAGCCGTTTGAATTTGACCGGAACTCGACCATACCTGAGTGAACACGCCGGCGGTGTCTTCGACGTGCAGCTGAGTGCCTGAAATTTGGGCTCCGTAAGCGTGGTACCAAAAAGTTAACTCAGGGACGGCAACGGGCGCCAAATTGATCCAGGGTGTTTTGAACTGCCCGGTGGTTCCGTTCGTGAATCCAATAGACTCCAGAAAAACAAACTTCCCGTTTATGCTCGGGCCGTGGTCTTCAGACGGACCCGTATTAAACGAACTGAATTGAGGAGGGCCGACGACATAGGTCAAGCCAAGGTTTAACGGGCGGTCCCAGCAGCTTGGCCACACGCCAGCCTGATTAAACGGCGGCACTCCCCAGCTGGGCCCGTCAAAGCTCTCGCTCCAGGGCGCAGCGACGGCCACACATCCGGTAGTGAATGAAATCGGGCCTACCCAGTTGCTGAATGAAGTCGGACCGCATGAATCGCGCACCCAGGCTTCGTAGGTCGTGTTGGGCGTAAGGCCCGTAAGGTTTGTGGTGGTGCCGCTAAATCGCTTGACGGTTCCGTTGCCTGCGCCCGAACCGGGGGCGCCGTACGACAGCTGGTGGTGCTGCGACGAGCCGAGCACGAGGCCCGCAAGGGCTGAAGTCGCTTGAACGGCGCTGAAATTGAGGTTAGACGGGGCCACACACCCCGTAGCTTGACTTACGCGCAAGTCGTCAATTGCAACTCGAGCATTAAACGGAAAGGTCGCCGAAGACTTCGCCACAAAACGAATGGTCACGGTTTGGTTGGTGAACATCGTCAGCGGGTATACCTGCTGCTGCCATGGGCTCGTTTTAGTGGCAAACAAGGTCGGGTTGCTTGCAATTGACCCTAGCCGCACCCAGTTAGGGTTGCCCACCGCAGTCGCCTCGATTACCAATGAGTCGATTTGGTTGCCGTACATGTGGTACCAAAACTCAATTACCGGAGTGGTGGCTCCCGCCAGGTTGATCTGGGGTGTGCGAATGACCGCGGTATTGTTGCCCGTGAAGGCCCCAAAACGGTCAGCGAAGAGGTACTTACTGCGCCCCGAATGGTCCGATTGCGGACCCGAAGCCGGCAGCACCTGAAACGGCGGGGCAGAAACCCAAGCAAAGCCTTCGTTGGGCGATGCGATCCATCCGCACATGTAGCCACCGAGGCCGTTCACCGAAGTGCGCGGGGTGAAAAATATCTGATCAAAGTTCTCGACCCAGGGAATCGTGGCGGCGGTTCCGCAGGTGGTTGCATACCCGTTGTACCCGCTCCACGGGCTTTTGGCTCCGTTGGTGCAGCTGTCGCGCAGGTAAAAGTCGTATCCCGTCGAGCCCGAAAGGCCATTGATTACGTAGGAGTTGCCGCTGAACCAAGGTGTTAAGGTTCCGCTACCCGGAGTAAAGCCTAGAGGGCCGTATTCAAACCGATGAAAGGCCGAGGCCGAACCGGTCGAAACCGTAATGCTGTTTGCCGTGCGCGATACTAAACTCACACTGGGTGCCGTCGAACAGGGTTGCGCGAGCATGCTGCCGGAGGCAAAAAAGAACAAAAACAGGAGACGTTGGAGCATATGGTACAAAATTCGCCTAAACGTGAGGGCCAAATCAGCTAGGTCCACGAACCGACCGCCCTCATTGAACTATCGCGGTATTCGACGAGTTTTTCGCACGACGTATCTTTGAAACGATGCGCGCACTTCTATTGTTCACGTGGTTGTTGTTGGGCGGGGTTCGACTCGTAGACCCAGTCGTGCATAGCCTGCTGCACCACCACGATCACTGTGCGGAGCAAGGCCAACACCTTCACGAAGGTGATTACACCTGTAAGTGGACAGATCCTGCCTACCTAATCGCCGTTCAGCCGCCTTTCATTGGCTACGAAATACTACCAGGCGGGTCGGAGTTCAAGGAGCCCGTGACTCGCGTTACTGAGGCAGAAAAAATTGATTTTGAGGCCATTGCTCCGCGCGGGCCGCCTGTGGGTTAACCTCCGACTATTGTGCGCGGAACCGCTCCGCGTCGGGTTAACTCATTCAAAACATTATGAACAAATTACTTTTTGGGCTGCTCGCGGCCCTGCCCCTCATGCTTTGGGGCCAACGCGACACATCCATCGTTATTGAACTCGGAGAGGCTTCGGTCGAAGCCCAGCGCGACAACCCTTCGGCTCTGTCTACGACAGTGCTCGCCATTCCAGTGCGCACCCTGGCCGACCAAGGGCCCTCGGCCATGCTTCAGCTCAGCCGTCAGGCTCCGGCTCTTCAGCTCGCCAGCGTGGGCGGGCACACCGTCAAACCCATTTTGCGGGGACTCGGTGGTTACCGCGTCGTTACCGCCTACCAAGGCTGGCGCTACGACAACTTGCAGGGCGGGGCAGACCACGGGCTTGACTTTCCGCTTTTGGGCGTCGACCACGTCGAGGTGATGCTCGGCCCCAATTCCCTCGCGCTCGGAACCGACGCCATGGCCGGTGTGCTCTACTTCTCGGACGTACGTCCACGCGCCACCGGCAGCCAGCACTCCTTGACCCTAAACGGCGGCGCCAACGGCATGCCCTGGTCGGGCCAGTACAGCCTGCACCGCAGTGGGCCAGGTATCTACTTTGTCGGAGCCTACGGCGGATTCAGCCCCGAGTACCGCGATGCCCGCGGCGACACGGTACATGGCACGCATGCTCAAACCCTCGCGCTTCGCGCCTTGGGCTCGTGGCAAAAAGGCAAAACCCAGCACCGCCTCAAACTCACAGGAGTCCAGCGCCGCTTTGGGCTGCCCGAGAAAAACTACCCCCCGGGCCAAGAACCCGACCACGAGCACGGCGACCAACTCATCCAGGCGGGCCACCTCGCGTGGGAAGCCGAGCGCAACCTCGGAACCTGGAAGCTTCGGGCGGTGACGGGCCTTCAGTCCTCGTTCCGCGCCGAATACGACGAGGCGCACGAGGGTGAAGACCCCGAGCCAGGGCACGAAGACCACGCGCACATCGCGTTCAACCTGCACACTGCCTCACAAACCACGACCTTGGACCGCCGCCTCGGCGACGGGCATCTGACGCTTGGGGCGCACCAACAACTCCGAGTCCTGCGCAACGATGAACACGCTCATGAATGGCTGTACCCCAACGCGGAACAGGGTCAGTCAGCACTTTTTGCGCACTACAGCATCGAAAAGGGTCGCCACACGCGTTCTGCGGGTCTTCGCGGAGAGCTTGGGTCCTTTGCAGGATATGCCGCCCTGCTTCGTTATGCCTACGCCATCAGCAAACCGCTGAGTGTTCAGGCACGAATGTCGCACGGAACGCGCGGTCCGCAGCTGGAAGAGCGCTTCGCCTTCGGGTCGCACATCGGCGCAGGCCGGTTTGAAGTCGGCGATGCCAACCTGCGCACGGAGCAACTTTGGAACGCCGATCTTGGCCTCAACTACGAGCGCGAGCGGTTCGACGCCCAGCTCACCGCATTCTACCAGGCGTACCGCGACTTCATTTACCTCAACCCCAACGACAGCAGCGGTTCGTGGCGCTTCTACTACGTCCAGGGCGATGCGCGCGTCTACGGAGCCGAGGCCCGCGCCCACTGGCACCCCGCAGAGCGCTTTCACGTGCATGCTCAGGCGGCCCTCAGCATTGGCGATGACGCTGAAGGCAATCCGCTTCCGTTCATGGCTCCTGGCCGTTGGGGCGCCCACATGGCGTACGATGTACTGCCTGACCAGCGCCTTTATGCCGAACTGCACTACGACCACTACTTCGCTCAGAACCGGCTTTCACCAACAGAGCTATTGTTTTTGGACGGAGCCACTCCGGCTTACGGGCTTTGGTCGGCAAGCCTAACCAGCGTGCTCACCAAAAGCGCTTCGTGGAGCCTCGAGCTGCTAAATGCCGGGAACACGGCCTATGCGCACCACCTTTCGATCGCCCGGGCCTTTGGGGTGCTCGAGGCCGGCCGCCAGCTGCGCGCCAGCCTTCGGTTTGCATGGTAAAAAATCCGTTGTATCTTTGCAGCGCTTTCTGAATCCAAACTCGAGGGGACCCACAAAGTCCCCTCGACTGTTTTTAAAGCTTTTTGAATCCGCACGAAACGATGAACCAAACCGAACTGCAGCAGCTGGTCGCCGCCACCCTCGAGCCGATGGGTGCGTTTGCCGTTGAGGTAAGTCTGAGCGCGGCAAACGACATCAAAGTGCACGCGGACTTGAACGAGGGCCATATTACGCTGGCGCAAATCAAGACCATCAGCCGCGCGATTGAGTCGGCGCTGGGCGAAGATTCAGAGAACTACTCCATTGAGGTGTCGTCTCCGGGCATGTTCAGTCCGTTTAAGGTCGACGCGCAGTACCGCAAAAACCTGGGCCGCGAGGTCGTGGTCAAGCACACAGATGGAATCAAAAGCCGGGGCAAACTCGCGGCCTACGACGGCGCAACCCTCACCTTGGAGCGCACGGAGCGCGTTCCCAAAACCGTGGGCAAAGGCAAAATGGACCTGACGACCCAAACCCAAATCCCGCTGGCGGACATTGCCAGCATCACCCTCGATTTTAAATTCTAAGTTTCTCACCTTCAAGTAGCTATGGAAAACCTAGCCATTATCGAATCCTTCGGCGAGTTCAAAGACGAAAAGAGCATTGACCGCGTAACCCTCATGTCGTTCATTGAGGAGGCGTTCCGCGTCCAAATCCGCAAGAAGTACGGCACCGACGAAAACTTCGACGTGATCGTGAACCCAGACAAGGGCGACCTTGAAATCTGGCGCAACCGCACCATCGTCGAAGACGGCGCGGTTGAAGACGACAACCTCGAAATTGCGCTTTCTGAGGCGCTGAAAATTGAGCCCGACTTTGAGGTGGGTGAAGAAGTGTCTGAAGAAATGAAGATCATCGACCTGGGTCGCCGCTTCATTTTGGCGTTCCGCCAGACCTTGGTTCAAAAGGTTCAGGAGCACGATTCGGGCGAGCTGTACAAGCGCTACAAGTCGATGGAAGGTGAAATCATCAGCGGCGAGGTGCACCACGTGCGCCACCGCGAGCTCATCATCTACGACGATCAGCAAAACGAGCTGATTTTGCGCCGCGAAGACATGATTCCCGAGAAGGACTTTTACCGCAAGGGCGACACCGTTCGTGCCGTGGTTAAGTTGGTGGAAGTGCGCGGAGCCAAGCCGTTCATTTTGCTCAGCCGCACCTCAGAGGCCTTCATGGCCAAGCTGTTTGAGGCCGAGATCCCCGAAGTGTTCGACGGCATCATCACGGTAAAGAAGGTCGTGCGCATTCCGGGCGAAAAAGCCAAGGTAGCGGTGGAGTCCTACGACGACCGCATCGACCCCGTGGGCGCCTGCGTGGGAATGAAAGGTTCGCGCATTCACAGCATCGTTCGTGAGCTCCGCGGCGAGAACATCGACGTGATCAACTACACGACCAACCTGCAGCTAATGATTCAGCGCGCGCTGTCTCCAGCCAAAATCACCAATATGGTGCTGGATGAGGAGCGCCGCCACGCCGACGTCTACCTGCCTGCCGATCAGGTTTCGCTGGCCATTGGCCGCGGCGGAACCAACATTCGCCTGGCGAGCAAGCTAAACGATTACGAAATCGACGTGTACCGCGAAGACGTGGTTCAAGAAGAAGACGTGGAACTCCTCGAGTTCAGCGACGAGATCGAAGCCTGGGTTATCGACCAGCTTCGCAACGGAGGCTACGACACGGCGAAGTCCGTGCTCCGCGCTGACGTCGAAGACGTGGCCCGTCGCGCCGACCTCGAAGTTGAAACCGTTCAAGAAGTTCGCGACATTCTCAAAAAAGAGTTTGACGTCGAGTAAGCTCGGATTCGTTCCCTATACCTACCCCAATACCTAACTAGTTCCGACCTTTGCGCCTATGAGCACTATCCGCATCAGTAAAGTACTTAGCGAGCTGAACATCGGCTTGGATACCGCCGTTGACTTCTTGGCCAATAAGGGCCAAGAGGTTGAGCGCAACCGAAATGCCAAGATCGATCAAGCGCAGTACGACCTTCTGACGCAGCAGTTTGCCACCGACAAGTCCTCGAAGGATAAGGCGGAGACGCTCATTCAGCAGAAGCGCGAAGAAAAGGAGGCGATTCAGGCCGAGCGCGAACAGAAGAAGCCTGAGGTAATTCGCGCGACGGCGACGTTGAGCGGACCTAAGGTGGCTGGAAAGATTGCCATCGCGCCCAAGAAGGCCGAGACCGCGGCTCCCGCTGCACCAGCCGAAGCGCCCAAGGCAGCGGCTGCTCCTGCAACCAAGCCGGCGGCGAAACCTGTGGTAGCAGCGCCTGTCGAGGAAGAGGCCGCAGCGATTGAAGCTCCCAAGGCGGTCAAATCGGCGACGAAGGCTTCAGAGCCGGCGCCACGTGACGCAGCCCCCGAGGCTCCAGCGACCCCTGACGACGACAAATCCGAAGAGACGGCACACCACGAAACCCAGTACCAAAAGCTAGACGGCCCCAAAATGACGGGTCAAGTGATTGACCTTTCTCAGTTTGTCAAGAAGCCCTCTGCAGCAGGACAGCGCAAGCGCATCAAGACCGAGGGCCTTCAAAAGCCGGCGTCAGGCGGCGGCCGCACCACTACCGGCGCAGCAAGCGTTGGCGGACCCGGCCAAGGCGGCTACCAACGAGGCCCCGGAGGCCAAGGCGGTCAGCGCGGCCCAGGGGGTCAGCGCGGTCCGGGTGGACAGCGCGGTCCTGGCGGACCTGGTCAAGTTGGCGGCGCTCCCCGCGAAGTCAGCCAAGAAGACATTCAGCGCAAAATCAAAGAAACCCTCGAGAAGCTCGGTGGAGGCCGCAAGTCTAAGGGTTCGAAGATTCGCCGCGACAAGCGTGCCGAGCGCGCCGAGGCCCGTGAAATGGCCGAACTCGAGCGCCAGGAGGGCGAAAAAGTCCTCAAGCTCACGGAGTTTGTAACCCTTCAGGAGGTGGCCAACATGATGAAGGTGACGCCGACCGAGGTCATCTCGACGTGCATGTCGCTGGGAATCATGGCTTCGCTCAACCAGCGCCTTGACAAAGAAACCCTCACCATCGTCGCCGACGAATTTGGTTACGACGTGAGCTTCGTCGACGAAGAAGTACAAGAGGCCTTTGTTGAAGAACAAGAAGACGACGCCAACCTGGCGTCGCGTCCGCCCATCGTCACGGTAATGGGTCACGTCGACCATGGTAAAACGTCGCTGCTCGACTACATCCGCAAGGCCAACGTCATCGCGGGCGAGGCAGGTGGAATCACGCAGCACATCGGCGCATACAGTGTTCAGTTGGCTGATGGACAGCACATTACATTCCTCGACACGCCGGGCCACGAAGCCTTTACGGCGATGCGTGCACGCGGTGCGCAAGTGACCGATATCGCCATTATCGTGGTTTCGGCCGACGATTCGGTGATGCCGCAGACCAAGGAAGCCATAAGCCACGCTCAGGCGGCGGGGGTTCCGATTGTGTTCGCCATCAACAAAATTGACCGTCCCGACGCCAACCCCGAGCGCATCAAAGAGCAGCTCGCCGGAATGAACCTGCTGGTGGAAGACTGGGGCGGAAAAATTCAGTCGCAAGACATTTCAGCCAAGCAGGGCCTCAACGTCGACAAGCTCCTCGAAAAGGTGCTGCTCGAGTCGGAACTTCTCGACCTCAAGGCCAACGCCAACCGACTCGCCAAGGGAACGGTTATCGAGGCAACTCTTGACAAAGGTCGCGGCTACGTAACCACGCTCCTCGTACAAAACGGCTCGCTCCGTGTGGGCGACTACCTTTTGGTGGGCCAGTACAGCGGTAAAGTCCGCGCGATGATGGACGAGCGGGGCCACAAAATCGACGTGGCAGGGCCTTCGGCACCGGTTTCTATACTGGGCCTCGACGGCGCCCCCACGGCCGGTGACAACTTCGCCGTGTTTGAAGACGAGCGCGAAGCCAAGCAAATTGCCCAACGCCGCCAGCAGCTCGCCCGCGAGCAAAGCGTGCGTTCGCAAAAGAACCTCACCCTCGAAGAAATTGGCCGCCGTCTGGCCGTCGGAGACTTCAAGGAGCTCAACATCGTCCTCAAAGGCGACGTCGACGGGTCGATCGAAGCGTTGGCCGATTCGCTGCAGCGCTTGAGCACCGAAGAAATTCAGGTAAATATTATCCACAAAGCGGTGGGCGGAATTACCGATTCCGACGTGCTGCTCGCCTCGGCGTCGGGTGCGATCATCGTGGGATTCCAGGTGCGCCCTGCGGCCACGGCCCGCAAGCTCGCCGAGAAGGAAGACATCGAGATTCGCCTGTACAGCATCATCTACGACGCGATCAACGACATCAAAGACGCCATGTCGGGTCTGCTGTCGCCCGACGTCAAAGAGGAGATCACGTGTACGATTGAAGTTCGCGAAACCTTTAAAATCAGTAAAGTGGGCACCATTGCCGGCTGTATGGTTATGGACGGAATCATCACCCGCAACACCCGCGTGCGCGTCATTCGCGACGGCGTGGTTCAATACACGGGTGAACTGGGCTCGCTTAAGCGCTTCAAAGACGACGTGCGCGAAGTCAAGAAGGGCCTCGATTGCGGTCTGAACATCAACAACTACAACGACATCAAGGTCGGCGACGTGATCGAAGGCTTCAAAGAAGTCGAGGTTCAGCGCGAGCTGTAGGTCGCGAATTTTCGCGGATTTAAGGGTACATGGCGAACCTTCTGCAGCGCGGGAGGTTAGTATCTTTGCCCTTATTTAGAATTTTTCCAAAATGCTCAACGTATCCGAATCCGCCGCCCACAAGGCCATGGAGCTCATGCGCGAAGAAGGTCTAAACCCCGACTCGGCGTTTTTGCGCGTGGGGGTTAAGGGCGGAGGGTGCTCCGGACTCAGCTACGACATGAAGTTTGTGGCCGAAGCCCAAGAGGGCGACCAGCTTTTTGAGGACCAAGGCGTGCGCGTGCTGGTCGAAAAAAAGAGTTTGCTGTACCTGATTGGCACGACCCTGGAGTACAGCGGCGGCCTCAACGGCAAGGGCTTTGCCTTTAGTAACCCCAATGCGACCCGCACCTGCGGCTGCGGCGAGAGCTTCGCGGTATAGTTAAGGAGATGAGCCAAGACGAACTGCTCCACGAGGTTACGGCCTCTGAATACAAGTACGGTTTTTACACCGACGTCGAAACCGACCGCATGGCGGCGGGACTCAACGAAGACGTGATTCGCGCGATCAGCGCCAAAAAAGGCGAGCCCGAGTGGATGACCGAATGGCGTCTTGATGCCTTTCGGGTATGGAGCGAAATGTCCGAACCGGATTGGGCCAACGTTCAGTACGAGAAGCCAGATTTTCAGGCGATTAGCTACTACGCCGCCCCGGTGAAGAAGCAGGTCAACAGCCTCGACGAGGTCGACCCCGAACTGCTTAAAACGTTTGAAAAGTTGGGCATCAGCCTCGACGAACAGAAACGCCTGAGCGGTGTGGCCATGGACGTTGTGGTGGACTCCGTGTCGGTAGCGACCACGTTCAAGAAGACCTTGGCCGAAAAGGGCATCATTTTTTGCTCGATGAGCGAGGCCATTCAAGAGCATTCCGAGCTGGTGAGAAAGTACTTGGGCACGGTGGTTCCGAAGTCCGACAATTTTTATGCGGCGCTGAACAGCGCGGTGTTTACCGACGGCTCGTTCTGCTACATACCCAAGGGCGTGCGCTGCCCGATGGAGCTGAGCACCTACTTCCGCATCAACGAAGCCGGCACCGGCCAGTTCGAGCGCACCCTACTGGTGGCCGATGAAGACAGTTATGTGAGCTACCTCGAGGGCTGTACGGCGCCGCAGCGCGACGAAAACCAGCTGCACGCCGCAGTGGTCGAGCTCGTGGCCCTGGACCGCGCCGAAATCAAGTATTCCACGGTGCAAAACTGGTACCCCGGGGACGCCGAGGGCAAGG
>Ga0194122_10003033_pt1 | contig 17564 bp, 20 predicted proteins | sample TA2MahCa10mmetaG_FD_155487 | JGI IMG/M metagenome (GOLD analysis project Ga0194122, IMG submission 155487) | Freshwater microbial communities from Lake Tanganyika, Tanzania - TA2015021 Mahale Deep Cast 10m | ecosystem: Environmental > Aquatic > Freshwater > Lake | place: Tanzania: Lake... | reverse complement strand
GTAATAAACCCTGAAACTCCCTCAGCAATTAGAGATGAAAAAAATATTGTGAAACAAGTTGAAAATAAGAGCGTTTTACTCAGTGATCAAGCAACCAATGGAACCATACCTGAAAAAACAGTGGAACCTATGCGTTCGAACCCGTACCCAAAAGCTATCACTGTACTCCCCATCACACCCCAAACATCCTCAAATGACAAAATGCAGCTCCCGAAATCGAGTAACGTTGAGTTGATTTTGCCAAATATTTTTACCCCAAATGGAGATGGTATTAATGACAAACTCACTTTAGATCTCTCCATGCTATCGGAAGCATCTGTTGTTATTTTAACTGCTAAAGGAGAGGTTGTACATTCGGCAAAAGGAGAAGAATTCAATTGGGATGGTCATGACAGAAATTCAAATTTAGTCCCTTCGGGAAGTTATATATACTTCATAACTGGTACTGATATTAACGGATTGACATACAAAAAATACAGTGCCTTAGAAATTAAGCATTAAAACCTATTTAAATTTATGTCGTGATTTCAGTCCACTGCATACTAAATGGGAGTAAACAGAAATCAAAACCATTAATTCATTTTATTTCCAATTGCCGTTCCTCACTCGGTAATTCCTTTGTACTTTCCGAGACTACAGAACCTTTACATGCATCCAAAATTGCAGAAAAAGTTAGAGAGAAAATCATTTTAATCATCGGCGGAGATGGAACAGTGAATGAAGTAATGAATGGATGGGTTAAAAATGAGCTTAAACCAAAGATTGTAATTATCCCATACGGGACGGGTAATGATTTTGTGAGAGGTATAAATTCCTTAATAAATTATGATAATTTCATAAATTGTATTCATCATGCCGATATGGTTGAAATTGATCTCCCATTCGTACAGCAAGAAAATTCCATTCGGTATTTTGTGAATATTTGTGATATTGGATTTGGCGGTGAAGTGGTACGTAAACTGAATCAAAATAGGAAGCGGTTTGGTCCACGATTTTCTTATGCCATCTCCACCGTTCAAACATTTCTAACTTACCGTAAAAAAACCATATCCCTATCATCAGAAAATTTAGAAATCAGAAGAAAATCGTTAATGATTGCAATTTGCAATGGCCCCATGTTTGGCGATGGATTAATTATTCAACCCGATGCCAATGCACAAGACAGTCTTTTACATTTCGCTTTTTTTGGTGAGGTCTCACTACTCGATTATTTATTAAATATTAGGAAGTTGTGGCGCGGATTCAAGATCAATCACAAAAAGGTAATTTATGGGATTGAACAGCGCTTTATTGTGACAGCTGATGAAGAAGTTTTTGGAGAATGTGATGGAGAACTATTTATGGGTAAATATTTTACAATTGGAATATCCGCGTATAAATTCCCATTAATCATTGGTTGTTTAAAAAATTGAGTAGATTTGAATTATGGCGCGTAAAAGTGTAATTATCACTGCGGGTGGAATTGGTAAGAGAATGGATAGCGACCTGCCCAAACAGTTCCTCACACTCGGTACGAAACCAATTCTCATGCACACCATTGAGTTGTTTTACCAATTTGATGAAACTATTGAAATTTTGCTAACCTTACCCGCTGATTGGAGGGGGTATTGGGAGACCTTGGTTGAAAAACATTATTTCCGAATTCCGCATTTAGTAATTAGCGGTGGGGAGGAGCGATTTTTTTCGATAAAAAATGCATTACGAAAAGTAACAGGGGAGTTTGTGGCCGTGCACGATGGGGTTAGACCATTTACATCGCAAGAAGTAATTAAATTATGCTTCAAGGCCATGGAGCAGCATCAAGTTGTAGTACCTGTAATTCCGGTAAGAGAATCTATGCGAAAAATAATTGATGGGAATAATCACGCGGTAATGCGCGAAGATTTTAAACTAGTGCAAACCCCACAATGTTTTCATTCATCGGTTTTGAAAACTTTATATGAACAAAATTATAGTCAATCATTTACAGATGACGCTAGTCTTGCGGAGCTTATGAAAATTCCTGTCCACCTCATTTCGGGTAATGAAGAAAACATAAAAATTACTACTCGAATGGATATGTTGGTGGCCGAAACATTATTTGCGCGAAAAAAATGAAAAGACCCCCCACCTTAGTTCCTGGTGACTTAATTTTCATTACGGCGCCCGCAAAGGCTATCGAAATTGAGTATATTGAGCATGCCATCTCCTTATTCAAGGATCAAGGATTCAGGGTTGAAGTTGGCAACTATTGTGTTGGAAAATTTGGTTATTTTTCAGGAACAGACAATGAAAGGACCCAGGATTTACAGCAAGCCATAGACAAGGAAGAAGTTAAGGCAATTCTCTGTGCAAGAGGGGGATATGGGAGCATTCGCATTCTTGATTCAATAAATTGGGCAGCCATTGTTAGGAATCCTAAATGGTTAATTGGCTACAGTGATATCGGTATTTTTCATCATCGTTTGTTGAAATTGGGTATCCAATCTATCCATGGCACAATGCCTCTGAACTTCAAAAAAAATTCACCCGAGGCTTTGCAATCAGTTTTTGATGCTGTGAAAGGGAAAAAATTGAGTACGACTTACCCCTCAAATACTGCAAACAGAAAGGGAGAAGCGAAAGGAATCTTAGTCGGTGGAAATTTGAGCATTATTTATTCGCTTCTTGCAACGAAAGACTGCTTTGATTTCAGGAATACTGTCTTATTTATTGAAGACCTTTCAGAGCAACTTTATCACCTTGACCGAATGATTTTCACCTTAAAAAAAGCAGGTGTTTTTGACCTCATAAATGGATTGATCGTAGGAGGTATGACTGATATGAAAGATACATCCGATACCATCGGATTATCCGTCAATGAGATAATTCTTCAACACCTGAAGTATGTAAAAATTCCTGTCGCTTTTGATTTTCCATGTGGACATATTTTTGATAATCGCGCGATGATTATAGGAGCTGAAGTTATTTTTTCTGTGTCTGATAAAACAGTTAATCTTTCTTATCAATAATTGTTATAAATAAGAACTAATTTCAAATATTGTTGTTCAATACACTAAATTTACAAGCGAAATAAGTTTTTTTCGTATGAGTAATTCCGCACTAATCAAATCTTCGATTGCCAAGAAATACTGGATGGCCTTAACAGGTCTTTTCTTGTGTTTATTTTTAGTAGGTCATTTGTTAGGCAATTTGCAGTTGATTTTTAAAACAGGGGAAGAAGGGCGCCGTGCCTTTAATGAATATGCTTACTTCATGGGACACAATATTTTTATAAAAATATTGTCGTACCTTACCTATGCCTCTATTCTTTTTCATGCGATAGATGGCATTCTTCTTACAATTCAAAATAGAAAAGCAAGGCCCGTAAAATATGTTTACAGCAACCCCAGTGCGAACTCATCACTTCCCTCGCGATGGATGGCACTACTCGGTTCCCTAATATTAGTCTTTATTGTAACCCATATGGCCAATTTTTGGTGGAAGATGAAAGTCTCCGAGGAAATACCGCTACACACGTACAAATTAAAAATCGACGAAAGATTAGAACAATTACCTGATATCGACTATTACTACACACATGTTCCAAGTACCTATCCAATTCCGAAGGATACTGCACAAATTGAAGAAAGAGGAACAGAATTATATCTGAAGTCATCAAATCTAAAATTAGCGGACTCTTACAGAGACTTACACACTGTTGTAATGGACTTTTTTAATCCTGATGTAAATAAATCGGCAATTTTTTATGTGTTTATTTACGTAATCAGTATGGGCGTTCTTGGCTTTCACTTATGGCACGGGTTCGCTTCCTCATTCCAATCCTTGGGTTTAAATCATCCAAAATACAATAAGCTCATAAAAAAAGTAGGTCAAGGCTTTGCCGTAATTGTTCCCTTCTTATTTGCTATAATTCCAATATTAATTTTCATTAATAAATGAAATGAATATGAAATTAGATTCTAAAATACCCGAAGGTTCGATTGCCGAAAAGTGGACCAATCACAAAAACCACATGAAATTAGTGGCGCCAAACAACCGTCCTAAAATTGATGTTATAGTGGTTGGAACGGGTTTAGCCGGTGCCTCGGCCGCAGCCTCTCTCGGTGAAATGGGCTATAACGTCAGCGCTTTTTGTTTTCAAGATTCTCCTAGACGTGCACACTCCATTGCGGCGCAAGGCGGAATAAATGCGGCGAAAAATTATCAAAATGATGGGGACTCTGTATATCGCTTGTTTTACGATACCATCAAGGGAGGTGATTACCGTGCAAGAGAAGCAAACGTTCATCGTTTGGCTGAAGTTTCTAGTAATATCATCGACCAGTGCGTTGCGCAAGGTGTACCTTTTGCGAGGGAATACGGAGGTCTGTTAGACAATAGATCTTTCGGCGGAACCCAAGTACAACGAACATTTTATGCAGCAGGACAAACCGGCCAGCAACTTTTGTTGGGCGCATATTCAGCACTCTCTCGTCAAATTGGTCTTGGGAGGGTAAAAATGCACCACCGTCATGAGATGATGGACCTTGTTGTTGTCGACGGTAAAGCACGTGGCATTATTGCAAGAAACCTCGTAACCGGGGAAATCGAACGTCATGCTGCTCACGCTGTAGTTATAGCATCAGGAGGTTATGGCAATGTTTATTTCCTTTCCACAAATGCCATGGGCAGTAATGTATCGGCCGCATGGAAGGTTCATAAAAGAGGAGCCTTATTTGCAAATCCATGTTTTGTTCAAATTCATCCCACATGTATTCCTGTTCACGGGACAAATCAATCGAAATTGACACTCATGTCTGAATCATTGAGAAACTCAGGAAGAATCTGGGTTCCAATGAAAAAAGAAGATGCAGAAGCTATCCGAGAAGGAAGGCTGAAGCCCACTCAAATCGCAGAGGAAGATCGAGATTATTTCTTGGAAAGAAGGTATCCAGCATTCGGGAACTTAGTGCCTCGTGATGTTGCATCTCGTGCGGCGAAAGAACGTTGTGACGCAGGGTTTGGAATTGAAGCAAATGACACTAACGAAGGTGTTTACCTTGATTTTTCGTCAGAAATCAAAAGTAAAGGTCGCCAAGCTGCCTATGCAGCAGGAGAGCACACCCCCTCTGAGGATAGAATTTTAGAACTTGGCAAAAAATGGATAGAAGAAAAGTACGGAAATCTTTTTCAGATGTACCAGAAAATTACAGATGAAAATCCGTATGAGACCCCCATGAAAATATATCCTGCTGTTCACTACACCATGGGTGGGGTTTGGGTGGATTATAACTTGCAAAGTTCCATTCCGGGCTGCTTCGTTACCGGCGAAGCTAATTTCTCAGACCATGGTGCGAACAGATTGGGTGCCTCTGCGCTAATGCAAGGTTTGGCAGATGGATACTTCGTATTGCCATATACACTTTCAGACTATTTAGCCAATGAAATCCGAACTGGAAAAATAGCTTCTGATACGGTAGAATTTGAGGAGGCTGAGAATAAGGTGAAGAACACAATTAATAATTTTCTGTCAAACAACGGATCTAAAACCGTTGACTATTTCCACAAAAGACTTGGATTAATTATGTGGAATAAAGTTGGAATGGGCCGAAGTGAGAAAGAACTCAAACTAGCCATTGACGAAATACAATCTCTTCGGGAGGAATTCTATAAAGATGTATATATTCCAGGACAAGCAAATGAGCTTAATCCAGAATTAGAAAAAGCGCTGCGTGTAGCGGACTTTATTGAGCTTGGCCAATTAATGGCTGTGGATGCTCTCCGAAGAAACGAAAGTTGCGGAGGACATTTCCGGGAAGAATATCAAGATGCCGAGGGAGAAACTTTACGCGACGACGAGAATTATAAATACGTAGCAGCATGGGAGTATAAAGGAATGGATGCTTCCCAATCTGTTTTACACAAGGAAGAGCTAAAATATGAGGCAATCAAAATTGCTGCACGAAATTATAAATAAAGCGATATGGCATCTAAAATGATCAATATTACCCTGAAAATATGGCGTCAAAAGAACAAGGATGCGAAGGGACAGATGGAAAGCTATAGCTTGAATAATGTTTCAACGGACAGTTCCTTTCTAGAAATGTTAGATCAATTGAATGACCAATTGATAAATGAACGAAAAGAACCTGTTGCTTTCGATCACGACTGTAGAGAAGGAATATGCGGAATGTGTTCTCTTCATATTAATGGGCGCCCACACGGCCCCGATACGGGTACGACCTGTCAGCTGCACATGCGTATGTTTAAGAACGGGGATACTATCTATGTTGAACCTTGGCGCTCCGCCGCGTTTCCCATAGTTAAAGATTTAGTTGTTGATAGAAGTGCATTTGATCGTATCCAACAAGCGGGCGGATTCATATCTATAAATACCTCGGGAAGAACCATAGATGCAAATACCATACCTGTGCCCAAAGCGAATGCTGATAAAGCTTTTGAGGCTGCAGCTTGTATCGGTTGCGGCGCTTGTGTAGCTGCGTGTAAAAATAGTTCGGCCATGCTTTTTGTGGGGGCCAAAATCTCTCAATATGCACTGCTTCCTCAAGGAAAAGTTGAGGCAAAACAACGCGCTTTGAATATGGTAAGGCAAATGGACCAAGAGGGATTTGGAAATTGTACGAATACAGGAGCTTGTGAAGTAGAATGCCCTAAGGGAATTTCAATTGACAATATCGCTCGAATGAATCGTGAATTTATGAAAGCCAGTTTGAGTAATGAAAAATAAAAGGTCGTTATCTTTTTAATTCTCTCGAACCTTCTTACTTTAACTTTTGATCTTCCTTCGAATACCAAGATTTAAAGTCTGGGTGACTCACCTCAGATGGTACATTCGATTTTGCACTTAACTTTCTTTGAAAATTCATCCAATAAATGAAGCCAAAGAATCCTAGAAGTATGAGGAGATAGTTAAAATAATTACCTACCACTTCAAAAATCACGAAGGAAGCTTGAAACAAATCCCCCAAATTCCAAAAAAAGTCCGTTGTGCTCATTTGATTTTATATTATTTACAAAGTTATTAATTTTTTAGTAAATCACTTGTATATTTTTATAATTCACCAATTAATTCTAGTGTTTTTTGGGCAGCCTCTTGTTCCGCAACTTTTTTTGATGAACCGATGCCAACTCCATATTCTGTATTGTTTATTAGTGCTTTTACTTTGTGTATCCTTTGACCATTTTCAATGGTTTCAGAAACAGTTATAAAGTCAATTTTCAGTTTTCTTCGTTGACACCAGATGAATAGTGTAGATTTGAAGTCAATCTCCTCCTCGAGAAGTTTTGTTAGGTTAATGTATTTTCTAATGATGTAATTATTGATCGAATTGCTTACTTTTTCAAATCCACCATCAAGAAAGATTGCACCTATAATAGCCTCAAAAGCATTTCCTTCAAGAGAACCCATATTGATTGATCTTGTGTCGTTGAAGCGCAGAACGTCACGAATTTTCATAGCATTTGCTATTTCACTTAAATTTTTTCTGTTTACGATTTTGGATTTGATTTTTGTCAAGAAACCTTCGTCCTCGTTGGGGAACTTTAAAAACAAATATTCAGCAATTACTGTATCTAAAACAGCATCACCTAAAAATTCCAATCGCTCATTTGAATTTTCTGAGCTTGGGGTCGTTAGGAATGATTTGTGAGTAGTCGCTTGCAGAAAGAACAACAAATTTTTTGGTTTATAACCAAATCGGTTTATAATGAATGAAATCAATTTCAATTCATTATCATTTTTCCTTTTTGAAAAGAAAGTTAGTTTCAGGGGTTATCCTTTAAATTTTTTTACAATCAAGGATGTGTTGTGCCCCCCAAATCCAAAGGTATTGGATAATGCATAGTTAACTACTCTTTTTTGAGCAGTATTAAAAGTGAAATTCAAACGATTATCTAACTCTGGGTCATCATTAAAATGATTTATTGTCGGTGGAACAATGTCTTTTTGTACCGACATGATGCAGGCTATAGCCTCAATTGCTCCAGCAGCACCCAAGAGGTGTCCTGTCATTGATTTTGTTGAACTGATATTCATTTTATAAGCATGCTCCCCAAAAACTTGTTGAATTGCTTTAACCTCGGCAACATCACCTAAAGGTGTTGAGGTGCCATGAACATTTACGTAGTCAATTTCGTCAGGGGTAATTCCCGCATCCTCAATAGCAGCTAACATGGTATTTCGTGCACCAAGTCCATCTGGATGAGGAGCAGTCATGTGATAAGCGTCTCCAGACATCCCACCTCCAACTACTTCTGCGTATATTTTTGCCCCCCTTTTCATCGCATGTTCGAACTCTTCGAGAATGAGTGCTCCTGCGCCCTCACCCAATACAAATCCATCGCGTTCGGCATCAAAAGGCCGCGATGCGGTCTGGGGATCTTCATTTCTAGTAGAAAGCGCTTTGAGCGCATTGAATCCTCCCATTCCCATTTGGTTCACTGCAGCCTCAGAACCCCCAGTGACAATCGCATCTGCTTTTCCGAGACGAATTAAATTAAACGCATCGATGATCGCATTTGTAGAAGATGCACATGCAGAAACCGTTACATAGTTGGGGCCGCGTAATCCGAATTTAATTGAAATATGGCCTGCTGCGATATCCGCAATCATTTTCGGGATGAAGAAGGGATTAAACTTTGGAATACCATCGCCTCGAAAAAAATCTTTTGACTCCTCTTGAAATGTTGTTAGACCGCCTATTCCCGAACCCCAAATCACTCCAACTCTATCCAGATTTGGATTGGACTCCATAAGACTAGCATCGGCAATAGCTTCAGTGGCCGAGACAAGCGCATACTGAGAGAAAGGATCTAGTTTTCTTGCCTCTTTCTTGTCAATAAAATCCTCTACATTAAAACCTTTGACTTCGCAAGCAAATTGTGTTTTAAAATGGGTTGCATCGAAGTGTGTTATTGGAGCCGAACCACTTTTGCCAGAAATTAAACCTTCCCAATAGTCTTCAAGCGAATTACCCAACGGAGTGAGTGCACCCAAACCAGTTACAACAACTCTTTTTAATGGCATGATTCCGCTTGGAAAATAATTTATTTTGCGTTCGCTTCGATGTATGCAATTGCATCACCTACCGTTTGAATACTCTCTGCTTTATCATCTGGGATTGAAATGTTGAATTGTTTCTCAAATTCCATAATTAACTCAACAGTATCCAACGAATCTGCACCCAAATCATTTGTAAAACTTGCTTGGTTTGTTACTTCACTCTCTTCAACATTCAATTTATCAACGATAATAGCGATAACTTTGGTTTTGATTTCAGACATCTTAAATAATTTAAAGGTTTTAATGTGCAAAGAAAAAAACAAACTGCCAAAAAACAAAATAAAAAGCGATTAATTATCAACTAAACTCTGAGAATGAATGAATAAGGCAATGTTTTTTAACTTTGTTAATCGATGAATGCGAAGAAACTAGCCATTTTAATTTCAGGAAAAGGAACTAACGCTAAAAGGTTAATTCAGTTTAAATCATTGGCAGAATGTACTCAATTTCTAATTATATCGTCAAAATGCAATGATATTATGAGATTGTATTGCGAAAAAAACGATATTTTTTATTTTGAAATAGAGGGTGCTACAGAAAATCTCAATAAACAAATTGAATGTATTTTTGAGGAGCATCTTGTTACCCATGTGGTCCTTGCAGGATTTCTAAAAAAAATTTCCTCTTCTACCGTGCGTGCTTTTCAGGGCAGAATGCTTAATTTACACCCTTCTCTTCTTCCTAAATTTGGGGGTTCCGGTATGTATGGTAGACGCGTGCATCAAGCCGTATTTGATGCAGGAGAGGTAAAAACAGGAATTACCATACACGAAGTGAGCGAAATTTATGACGAAGGGAAAATTATTGCGCAATTTGAAGTTTCAATTTCTGAGCTAGATTCAGTATCAAAAATCGAGGAAAAAGTGAGACAACTCGAAAAAAAGTATTTTCCAGAAATTGTTTGGAAATTTATTACTGAATAGCTGTTTGCAATACCTCCCCAAATCGAAAACAATCTTCATAGGAATTGTACAAGGGAGCGGGGGCCAAACGAATGACATTTGGCTCTCTCCAGTCGGCGAAAACCCCTTCTTTACTTATCGCATCAAAGAGTGATTTTCCCTGACCTTTCACCGAAATTGAGAGTTGAGATCCGCGTTTTGTTTTATCTCTCGGTGTTATTAGTTCGAATGAACAGCTATTATTTCGGGTAGAAACATCATCAATTATGTACTCTAAATAGGAAGTTAATGAATCACGTTTTTCACCAATTGCTTTCATTCCTGCTTGATGAAAAATCTCCAGCGCGGCCAAATGCACCGCCATTGTTAATACGGGTGCATTGCTCAACTGCCAACCTTCAGCACCCGGCATCGGCTCAAAACCTGCCTCCATTTTAAAACGTTTAGTCTTATCGTATCCCCACCACCCTGCAAATCTAGGAAGAGATAAATCGAAGGCATAGCGTTCGTGGACAAAAATCCCTGAAACTCCACCCGGTGACGAATTTAAATACTTATATCCACACCAAGCAGCAAAATCTACCCCCCATTCATGCAACTCAAGATTAATATTTCCCGCAGCATGTGCTAAATCAAATCCTACTTTCGCTCCGACAGAGTGCCCTAATGCTGTAATTCTCTTCATGTCAAATAATTGACCTGTGTAATAATTTACGCCCCCAATCATAATTAATGCGAGCTCATCTCCTAACTGTTCGATCAAGGTTTGTAGATCCTCTTCTCTAATCAAGTTTTCTCCTTTTCTTGGACTAATTTCGACCAAATGATCTTTAGATAAACCGTGGAATAACAATTGAGACTCAAGAACATACTGATCACTGGGAAAAGCTTTGGCCTCACATAAGATTTTTGTTCTCTTGCCTTGTGGTCGGTAAAAAGACACCATTAATAAGTGTAAGTTTGTTGTAAGCGAATGAGTTACTACGACCTCAATGGGTTTTGCGCCAACAATTGCTGCTGCCATTTCGGTCAATTGCTCGTGATATGAATACCATGGTCTCCGCGATAACAGATGCCCCTCTACGCCAAAACTTGCCCAATCCTCCAATTCCTCTTGAACATACAAAGCAGCCTTCTTAGGCTGAAGACCAAGAGAATTACCGGAAAAATAGACCACGGGTTTATCTTTAAAGCACGGGAAAATAAATTTTTCTCTGTATGACTTTAGCTCGTCATTCTCATCCATTTTCTTTGCGAAATCTAAGCAATTTTGGAACTTAAACATATTTTGATTGTTCGTAATTTTGTGAGACAAAGATAAGAGAAATGAATATAAATGAGCCAATCTGTCGAGATGCCTCCAAGGCACTTTTTGAGGTATCCAAAACCCTGTTCCCAGGAGGGGTGAATTCTCCGGTACGTGCCTTTAAATCTGTTGGCGGCACTCCTTTATTCATACAAAAAGGTGATGGCGCATTCCTTTGGGATGAGGACGGCAATAAATTCATTGATTTTTGTTGCAGCTGGGGTCCCCTAATTCACGGCCACAACGATCCACAAGTGTTTGAAGCAATTGTGGAAACACTTCAAAACGGCGCGAGCTTTGGAGCACCAACAAAACATGAAAATAACCTGGCTGAGTATATTTTATCAAAAATACCTTTCATCGATAAATTAAGATTTGTAAGTTCAGGTACGGAGGCTGTTATGTCTGCAATACGTTTGGCCAGAGGATATACAGGCAAATCAAAAATAGTGAAATTTGACGGCTGCTACCATGGCCATGTAGATTCATTAATGGTAAAAGCCGGTAGCGGATTGGTGACTTTTGGCACATCGTCAAGTGCGGGAGTTCCTGAGCCCTTAGCTCACGAAACCATAGTTTTATCCTTAAATGAAGTGGATGCACTCGAAAAATGTTTAGAGACTTACAAGGATGAAATTTCTTGTGTTATTATTGAACCGGTGCCTGCAAATAATGGATTGATTTTACAAGACAAATCCTTTCTGCTTGCCTTGAGGGAATTGTGCACGAAACATGGTATATTGTTAATATTTGACGAGGTTATTTCTGGCTTTCGCGTCGCTTTCGGAGGAGCTGCCGAGCTATATAATATTTATCCGGATATCGTAACTTACGGAAAAATTATGGGAGGAGGTCTTCCTGTAGGTGCATATGGTGCAAAAAAAGAAATTATGGCTTGTGTTTCGCCGGAGGGCCCTGTTTATCAAGCGGGAACGCTCTCAGGAAATCCTGTAGCCATGGCAGCGGGCCTCGCCCAATTAAAAAAATGTGGATCTGAAAACTTTTATGTTAACCAAGCCAAAAAAACCACAACGTTTGTGAATGAAATAAATTCCTTTTGTTCGGAAAAGAATCTTCCCGTAGAGTTAGTGTCTATTGGTTCTATATTTTGGTTTTCTTTTAACGGTAAAAAAAGAATACAACAAGCCGCTGAAATTGATTCCGATATGACAAATTTCAATAAATTACATGGTCATTTGTTAAATAATGGCGTATATCTTGGTCCGAGCGGGTATGAGGTGGGTTTTGTTTCGTCAGTTCATGACCATTTGATATTAAATGAAGCCTCAAAAATTATAAAGCAAGGGCTAATTTCTTGTTTCTCTTGAAACAACTTAAAAACGCAATTATTTGTGAACATTTATGTTTCACTGTTTGTTATTGTGTTGTGAATCAACCAAATAATTAGATATTCCAAATAGTAGCATGCAACATAAAGGTGAAATATTAGAAAAAGCTGTTCGCGAAAGTGGAATGTCTCTAACCAAACTAACGCAGCGTCTAAGTAAGAGTAGAAGGTGGATTTATAACGCCTTTGACAATCCGAATGTTCCAATAGATTACATTCTTGAGATAGGAAAAATTATCCATCATGATTTTTCTGAGGATATAATTGAATTGAAAAAGTACCGCAAGATGACAACAGAAGTTCCCTTGGATCACAATTATTTGAATCCCGAGAATAATACAACGGACTACTGGAAAATTAAGTATTTAAATCTACTTGAAAAATACAATCTTTTGCTAGAGAAAAACTCTCTCTAATTTTTAATCATTAGTTTTGCCTGATGGTTGTTGTAACGGGAGGAACAGGTTTACTGGGCTCGCACTTACTTTACTACTTAACTAAAGACGATGGTGAAAAATCCATTCGAGCCAGCTATCGTTGTGAAAAACGTAAAGCACAGGTAAAGAAATTATTTTTTATGCTCGGTGGGGATAGCGGCATAGAAAATTATAACAAAATTGAATGGATTTTTAGCGATTTGACCGTTCCCTACGATGTTCAATTACTCCTAGTAAACGCGACAAAAGTTTATCATTGTGCTGCGCTTGTTTCCTTCTTTTCCTCTGATTTTTCGAAACTACTCAAACAAAATAAAGAAATAACTGCCTCAATTGTGAATGCGTGTTTGGATAGACCCAACACTCGACTTTGTTATGTGAGCTCAACTGCTGCCATTGGAAATTCCGTTGATGGTTTAACCGACGAAAACACAAAATGGGAAATGAATAAAAGAACAAGTGCATACTCAATTTCTAAATACCTGGCAGAAAAGGAGGTTTGGCGAGGCATTGAAGAGGGGCTGAATGCGGTTATTATAAATCCTTGTGTGATCCTCGGTGCAGGAAATTGGAATGACTCATCTTTATCTATTTTGAAAACTGCATCGAAAGGCATGCCTTTTTATACTCCCGGTTCAAATTCAATTGTAGATGCAAGAGATGTTGTACAGTGTATGATTCAACTCATGAACTCAACCCTCTGCAGCGAACGATTTCTGTGTACGGGAGACAATGTAAAATTTTCGGAATTATTCACTGAACTTTCAAATCAAATGGGAAGAAAGTCACCTAAATACAGAATACCTTACCCATTGGCAATCTCATTTGCCTTTTTAAATGAACGCTTACAATTTTTTCGAGCCAAAAAGAGAGGTTTGAGTAGAGATACCGTAAAATCGTCTTTTAAATCAATTTCCTACAGCAGAAAAAAGTTAGAATCTGTTGTTGAATGTAAATTCCACTCGCTTGAGGAAACCATCAATTTTTCCATTAAAAATAGAATAATGTGAGATTTATTTGGAGAAAAGAGCATGTATTAATTTTTCTATTGATAATATTTTATTCAATAGGAGCAATAGGCGCTATCTTACCATCAACGAGTAGATGGTTTCTTTCTTTAACACCATTTAATCTTTTATTGACCTTTTCAATTTTAGTCCTCGCAAAAAAAAACAGAAAAATAAAGTTTGTCATCTTTCTCATTTTAGCCTTCATCATTGGTATTTCAGTTGAACTGGTAGGTGTACATACAGGTTTACTTTTCGGAAATTACAGCTATGGTGAAAGTTTAGGACTAAAATTTTTCGACGTGCCTTTAGTTATTGGCGTAAATTGGGGAATTGTTGCAGTTGCAGCATCTTCAATAATGGCCAGAACAAATTTTGGTCTCATAACCAAAGTTCTGTTGAGTGCCGCGGTGATGACTATTTTAGATTTGCTAATTGAACCAATTTCAGCTGATACTGGTTTTTGGTATTGGAAAGACAATCTTATCCCCATTTATAATTTTATTTGTTGGTTTATTACGGGTATTGGAATTCAAATGATATTTTATCGATTAAATCTTGAAGAAAAGAACAAAGTTTTTGAAGTATTGTTACTATTATTGTTTATTTTTTTCACACTACTTAACGCGTATTACCAATGATATTTACTGGAGTCCTCGTATTAATATTAACTTTTTTTTCAATGGAATTCATGGCCTGGGCAACACATAAGTTTGTCATGCATGGCCTAATGTGGTACTTTCATAAGGATCATCACCAAGAGGAACCGGGATTTTTTGAAAGAAATGACGTGTTTTTTTTAATATATGCGATACCATCCTGGTTATGTATTATGCTAGGCCTGATGTATGAAGTATATACTGTTGTTTGGGTTGGGTTCGGAATTGCACTCTACGGCTTCACCTATTTTATGATACATGATGTGTATATCCATAGAAGATTTAAATGGTTACGAGACATTGATCACCCCTACTTTTACGCAATCAGAAAAGCACACAAGGTTCACCATAAACACCTAGGTAAAGAGCATGGCGAATGTTTTGGAATGCTTATCGTACCAAGGAAATACTACAAAGAGGCGGTTCAAACTTATAAACGCAAATTCTCAAAATAATGAGCACCTATGCTTGGATTATTTTCTGTTCATTTGTAGGGCCATTTATACTAAGTTTTGATAAGAAAGTTGCTTTTTACCGGCATTGGAAAAGTGTAAGTGTTGCAATCTTAATAGTAGCCTTACCCTTTATTTTTTGGGATGAGCTTTTCACACAATGGGGCGTTTGGGGATTCACTGAACAATATCTTCTTGGAATTTATTTTGGGAATTTACCTTTAGAAGAAGTTTTATTCTTTTTTGTGGTTCCTTACAATTGTGTATTTATTTATGAAGTATTAGTAGCTTATTTTAAGGGTATTTCCCTTCCAAATTTTTCTAGAGTCTTTTATTTAATTTTTGGTTGCTTAGCTATTTACAATTCGGTTATTAATTGGGATGGTTTGTATACATTTTACGCTAGCATTTTCGCCGCGTTATTCAGTTTCGCTGCATTTTTTTCGAAATCATATTGGCTGCAATATTTTACGTTAACATACTTGGTTGCTTTAATTCCATTTATCATAGTAAACGGGATTCTCACAGGGGCTGTAACGTCGAAACCAATAGTTTGGTATAATGAAAATGAAATAATTGGATTGAGAATAAAAACAATTCCGTATGAAGATTTATTCTATAATTTTGATTTGATTTTTTTGGTTATTCTCATCCATCAAATCCTGAGATATAAACCTATTCCCGGCCAATCCACCCAGAAATATCCAAAAGATAGGAGCAACAGCAATTACACTAATATTGAAAAAAGCTTGAATTAAGTAAGCTGTCACAGCTAAACTCACTGCCATAGACCATGTGGAGGTTAATATGCTTCTCATGGACGATTTAAAAGACATAAATATCACCAACAAATACGTGCACAACGTGGGAATCCCACATGTTACAGCCATATGTAAATACTCGTTATGTGCTCTATCTATAGTTGTTTTAGTTCTTCTATAATATTCATTGTGCAGTTGTGGTTGCTCTGTTTCTATTGCCAATTTCAAATTTTCGGGACCTACACCTAACAAAGGATTTTGAAGAAGTACCTCATTCGTTATGGACCAAATCTTTAAACGCCCAGAGCCACCATATTCATTTGATAAATCCATTTCTTTGGCGATAGTCTTGTACTTCTGAGTTATTGTATTCTGTTTTTGACTATTTAATAAAATTAAAAAAACTAGAACGTAACCTAAAATTAAATATAAAGGGAACAAAACCTTTTTTTTCAAAATGAACTGATAAAATAAAAAACCTGTGATAACTATTGCTCCAGCCACCCAAGCGCTACGAGTTTGACAAATCACCAAAGTGCTAAAAAATAACAATGCGAAATAGAAATACACCCACTTTCTCCTTAAAACGAACAACGAAGAAGACAGAACAACGAGCATAACCGCTAATGATCCAACAAAATTCTGGTTTCCTATTGTACTAAATATTCTTGGTGCAAATCCATAATTAATCACTAAAGGATCTTTTCCATAGTATTGAATTAGTGCATAGAGTGAAAATGGTATAAGTCCTACGAAAAATATTAAAATTCTTTTAGCGTTTATAATTAGGTAATTCTTTGCTGCAAACCAAAGAAAAATATAACAAAAAAGTGATAAAAATCCTTCACATCTACCGGAACCACTAAAATATCCCAGAAATGCTAACTCCTGATTATAAGCGTTAAACGAAGCCATCAACACAAATAATATCCAAAAAAAAGCTATGAAGATTATTTTATCCCACTTTATTTTCCTCTGCAGAACAATGAGTACTAAAATAATACCCGTAAAAAATAATAAAATTGGGAATTTAAATGGGCTAAAAAGATTATAAATATCGAAAAAGGAAATTGCAGTTGGAAGAACAATTATCACACTCCAAAGTAATGCGTCTATCCGAAACAACTGACGAATTTTCATATTTATGTTCAAAAAAAAAGGGATGAAAAACTTCCATCCCTTACTTCAAGTTGACTAATATTATTTAACTGATGCTTCTGCTTCTGAAGAATCTGCTGATTGAGCATCTGCTGATTGAGCATCTGCTGCTGGAGTTTCTGCTGCTGGAGTTTCTGCTGCTGGAGCTTTTTCTGCTGGAGCTTCCTCTTTAGTACCTTCCTTTTTTCCACCACATGCAGTCATTGTGAAAGCTGCGGCAGCAATTAATAACATAAATACTTTTTTCATAATATAAATTTTAAAATTAAACTGCGTCAAAATTAATACAACTTTTCAACATGAACAAAAATTACATTTATTTTTTTAATTTTTTAACTAAATTTTCCGCGAACTCCCTCGAAAGAGTTTGTTTTTGATTTGAAAAATTCATATCTAAAACCGAATTAATCGGTATAAGATGAATATGAGCATGACTTACCTCTAACCCAATTACCGCAATACCAATTTTTTTGCAAGAGATCTCAGCTTTT
>Ga0194122_10003025_pt1 | contig 17588 bp, 19 predicted proteins | sample TA2MahCa10mmetaG_FD_155487 | JGI IMG/M metagenome (GOLD analysis project Ga0194122, IMG submission 155487) | Freshwater microbial communities from Lake Tanganyika, Tanzania - TA2015021 Mahale Deep Cast 10m | ecosystem: Environmental > Aquatic > Freshwater > Lake | place: Tanzania: Lake... | reverse complement strand
TCGAAAAGCCAACCCCCAGATCATCCGCAATCTGGCGCCGCGAAAGCCCGCTGGTCAGCGCTATCCGCACCGCTTCTTTACGAAATTCATCCGTCCTGCCTGTGCTCATGGTTCGTCTCCTTTGCTGCACAGGAGGCGATCAGAGGAACGGCACAAAAACGTCACAAGTCCAAGGGTACGAGCGACTGAAGCGTAGCAAGTTCAGCGCTGAGAAGACCGATGAGCATTTAGAAAGTATGTCAGCGACCACAGAAAAGAACCACGTTTTATCATAATGCTCATCAGCAAGAACCAAACGAGTCTGGCGCCACCCGGTTGCCCCCAAACAAATGGGCCGGTCAGATTCCCGCAGGGCGCAGCGCCGACAATGCCGCGGCATCCAAAATCAGCCGCACGCCAAGGCTGCCCGACGCGGCAAGAACGGGCCGCTTACGCAGGCAGATATCCAGCGCCCTGATCTCGGGAAAGGCGGCGCAAGCATAGACGATGCGTGTCATGAGCCGTTCTTGCGTTTCAAAATATCCGTCGCGCGCGAGCCCATCGATCTGTTCGATCAAAGGGTCATAGTCGAAGACATGGGGCATGCCATCCTGCGCAATCAAGACGAGGTCTGGCGCAATGGTCAGGGTCAGGTCAAGCAAATGCGCTTCTGGCACAACGTCGTCGGGCCCATAGGTCCCAATGTTCGCGGCGATATTTAGGTCTCTCAGTTCGATTTGGCTGTAGGCTGGCAAAGTCAGAACTCCTCTTTCGACTGAACCGCACCCAGGGGCCGATGGCTGTTTAGTTTGAGCCGCACAGCCTGCGGCAGATTGTCCTGGGTCGCGGAATAGATCGCTTCGGCTTCGGGGTGCGGCATGTTTCTTTTGGGCTCCGTCAGGCGCCGATGGTTGAACCAGTCGATTCATTCGATGGTGGCAAACCCTACGGTCTCGTGCGACCGCCATCGGCCGCGCCGGCGAATGACCTCGGCCTTGCAGAGGTCTCGGCCAAGACGTTGTCATAGTTGTCCCAGATGCTGCCGACGGACAGTTTGACGGAGGCCTGGGCCAGGCACTCGGTGTGGTGGTTGGAAACGTGGTGGCTGCCCTTTGTCGCGGTGATGCACGAGGCCGCTGCAATGCAGTGGGCGCCGTTCGTCCAGGGCCCTCTCCAGCGCATCCAGCACGAAGCCCGTGTGTACCGTGCGCTACACGCGCCAGCCGAGGATCCGTTGGGAATAGGCATCGATGATGAAGGCAAAGTAGATTGCTTCTGGATCCTGGCCGGGATCGATAGGATCGTCGCGCGGCGCGACGGGTGCCGAGCCTCATGCTCCAGCACCTTCAACACCGCCCGCTCGCGGACCTCATGCAGGAATCCCTCCAGCAAACCGTACGAGCACGTATGCCGCGGCGCCGATATGGACCAGTGTTACCATCACCGAAATGCCATGCAGCTGCTTGAACCGGACCTTTGATCCAGTATCCGTGGCGCGGTTTATTGCAGGCATAAGTATCTGGCGGGCAGGCACCGTGGTCACGGCAATCAACGCTATCAGCCCGGCGCCCAATGGATCGGCAGGCCAAAGTAGGGCGGCAGCAGAAGAGGCGGTGCCGATGACAAACAGGTAGAAATGTGGGAAGGCGTGCCGGATCGTTCGCCGTGCCACCTCGGGCGGCAGCGCGTTCAAAAGAAAGGCGGCAAATCCAAAGGAGAAGAGCACCATGCCTCCGAACAGCAAGGCCGTGGCCAGGAGGGCGAGAGTCAGCATGGGCGATCTGCGGTAGGGACGGCAGGCTTATGGGCGAGGCCCATGTAGAGGATGGCGGTCAGCGGCAGCTGGCCGAAGGTAAAGTCGAAGCGCCGGTTCATACCGCGCGGGCCAAGGCCGGTCATTGGGCCCGGAACCAGACCCGCAGCGTGCATCGCTCGGCGCAGCTCCTGCGGCTTGATGAACATAGCGGGATCATGGGTACCAGACGGTAGCAGGCCCAGCAGGTCTTCTGCGACTGTAATCGTGACAAAGTGGGCCATAGGGTTGCGGTTTATGGTATCGAAAAGAAATAGACCACCAGGGCGCAGCACGCGGGCAACCTCAGCCAGAACTCGCCCGAGATCCCTGACGTGCTCCAGCACGTCAACGCAGATCACGGCATCGAAAGAGGCGTCGGCGTAGGGGAGTTCCTCACCCATGCCAACATCATAGGCGATGCAAAGATGGCTTGCGCGGGCGTGACTGCGAGCGGCGGCGATTGCCTCGGCGGCTGGGTCAATACCGGTCACATTGGCGCCCCGCGTGGCCATGGCCTCGGCCATGAAGCCGCCCGCGCACCCAAGGTCGAGCACATCCTTCTCCGGCCAGTCTATGAAACGGTCGAACCATCCGAGCCGCCCGGGCACAAGGTTTTTCAGGGTCCGAACCCATCGCAGGTCATCCGACCACCAACGGTCGGCGACCTTGTCGTAGATCGTGAGGTCATTCCGCATCTGGATAATCCTTTATGTGAGCAAGCCAGGCCAGTGTGTGTGGCGAAGCGACGCGATACCGGTTGAACAAGCGCGGAACGAGAGAGGCAAGGTGGACGTAATCTATCAAAGCACCGCGCCTGGGACTCAACAACTCAGCCAGACGTCCCTCCATCGAGGAACGCCCGCAATGCCTGCGCCGACGCCTCCGGCGCCTCCTCCATCGGCACGTGGCCGATTCCAGGCAGTATGATCGTGCGTGCATCGGGTAACGCCCGCTCATAATCGGCAGCGTTAGAGACTGGCACCGCGCTGTCCCGCTCGCCCCACAATAACAGCACTGGCGCGCGGATCGTCGCCAGGATCGGTTCTGGCTGCAAAAGGCGCGTCTGCAGTACGCGGTCGAGGATCGCACGCCGCACCCCGGGCGCCAGCAGCATGGCGTAGTAGCGCTCCACCACCGCGTCGGTCAGCGTGCCGGGCACCGCATATGCGTTCCGCATCGTCCTTTCCAGAAGGGGCTTTGGCGCGGTGTAGGGCAGCAGGCGCATCAACCAGGGCAGCCGCTCCGGCGTGCGGCCATACTCGCGGCCGAAGCTTGCGAACCCGTCTGGCGCCATCAAAACGAGCTTGCTGACCCGCGCCGGTTCGGCCGCAGCAAAGCGCCAGGCGATCCGCCCGCCCATGGAGGAGCCGACAACCGCCGCCTGGCCGATCCCCAGCCGGTCGAGCAGCGCCACAAGCACTGCGACGCTGCGCTCGTCTGAGTAGTCGTCAGTCGGGTCGGGCCCGGTTAGGCCGAAGCCAGGCAGGTCGAGCGCGACCACGCGGAACCGGCTCTCTAGCAGAAACGCCCAGGCCTCCCACGTGTGCAGCGAGGAGCCAAAGCCATGAATCAGCAGCACCGCTGGGCCGTCGCGCGGCCCCGTGTCGCGGATGTGGAGCCGCACCCCGGCCACCTGAATGAACTGAGACGGTGTCGGCGCCCAGCGGCGCTCCAGCGCACCGCGGGGCTGGTCGGGAGTGTAGAGATACCAGCCTGCACCAAGCGAGGCGACGAGGAGGAGAGCCAAAGCGATCTTCATCGATGAGAAATGGCCCCCTTTTGGCAGAAAGCAACTCGATTTTCGCTGTGCCGCGCTAGGCAGCGCCTGCCCGGTTCCCGACTAGCTATGTTACCCGGGTCCGCCATGGTACGAAATTCCGTATTGGCTTGCCGAGCCGCATGGCCACCCGGGCCTTGCTGGCCTTGTTTGGCTGGACCGAATGATCGGGTCCGCCAACACGTTGGCGTTGTTTTTGCGGGCTCAGTACAGCACTTCGGCATCGGCGACACGAAAGACGGTCGCCTACCCGATCATATGCCGCGTTGGCTAGGCATCGTGGGCGTTTCGCGAACGAGTGCCGAAGCAGCTCACACGTTGCAAGACTTGCGGCTCGGCGATGAGGGGTCATCTCCTGAGAGCTGACAGAAACCTCCCAAGTCCCGCCGCAAGCCGGGCCGGAATATTGCGGTTATTCGCATGTACTGAAGCCAGTGTTGCGGGTTCGGGAACTGCGCGGTCCAAGGTAAATGCTCATGATAGACTCGCCTTCCAATGCTTCCTCCCTGGCTGTGCCACCTCGGCAAAGTTTTCCGCCAAAATTGGGATGGCCGATGTGGTGCGGCATGGCGGGGCTTGGATTGTGGGCCGGCTTAACCTCGCTCGCGGTGATTTAGTCGGACGCTGCGCTTGGCCTTCACAGCCTAGTTGTGGTGTTTGGGAGCCTCTTCTTGCTTGGCCTAGCCCTGATGCGTCGCCTCAGCACACGTTTTCGGCGGAACTAGCAAATCGTTGACGAACTAGCCGTCGCCTGAGTCTGACCCTCACGACAGGCGGTGGCAGGTGGCGGCAGACGCTCGAGTCGGGCGATTTCGCCACGATCAACGAGCTGGCGGCGGCGGAGAAAATCAATCCGGCTGCCGTAGCCCCGAAGCTGGATTCTGGCACCATCCCGGGTAAGCAACTCCCGCGCCTTGGCGATGAGTAACGCGATGTAATACCTTCGCTTAGCCTGCCGCGTGCGGCCGGGCCGGACTGAGCACCCATTTGGAACATCACTTAAAGGCAGCTCCGATGTTAGAAAACAACTCTGATGCAACCCACCCTCGGCCAAGTCTCAGGGATGCGGTCCTGCTAGCAGCCTGGGCATATACGCCCTTCCAACGCCTGGCGGCGCGCGATCTTTATGGTTTGCTAGCGACACGTGCCTTCACCGCGAACGGGCTTTACCTCAACCTTGGCTACTGGAGGACCGCGCGGACCATCGACGAAGCATGTGAAGCCTTGGCTACGCTGGTCGCGGAGGCGGCGGCGATGGGGCCGGATGACGATGTCGTCGATGTCGGCTTCGGTTTTGCCGACCAGGATATGCTGTGGATGGAGCGTTTCGCGCCACGCCACATCACCGGGCTAAACGTGACACCGATGCAGGTACGCCTTGCGCGGCAGCGTGTGCGGCGGCGAGGGCTGGCGGATCGCATTACACTGATTGAGGGCTCCGCCACTGCTATGCCGCTGCCCGATGCGTGCTGCGATATCGTCACCGCGGTGGAATGCGCCTTCCATTTCCACACCCGCGAGCATTTTCTGGGCGAGGCCTTTCGCGTGTTGCGGCCTGGCGGACGGCTGGTGTTGGCCGATGTGATCCGTGCCGCGCCCGAGCCTGATGGGTGGCGCCAGCGGGTGCAGGATTTCACCTGGACCCAATTCGCACAGAAATTTGCGGTGCCGGCGGCGAATGCTGACCAGCGCGCGCCCTATACGGCGAAGTTGCGCGCGGCTGGCTTTGAGACGGTTGATGTGACGCCGATTGGGGAGCATGTCTTCCCCGGCTGGCATCGCGCGCTGGGTTACGATCGCGCGCTGTTCGCCAGGCTTCCGCTGGCTGGCCGGCTGCCTTATCGGTTACTGCTAAACTTTGATGCACGCACTGTGTACGGCGCCTTCGACTACGTGCTGGCGAGCGCGCGCAAGCCAACACAGGCGGGAGTGCCAAATGGTGCTGTATGACTTCACGGCTAAACTCGGCACAGGCGATGAACAGAGCCTCGCAGCCTATCGCGGCCAGGCGCTGCTCATCGTCAATGTTGCGTCCAAATGCGGCTTCACACCGCAATATAAGGGGCTGCAGGCGCTGCACGCGGAATACGCGCCGCGCGGCTTTTCTGTGCTGGCCTTCCCCTGCGACCAGTTCGGCCGGCAGGAGCCGGGGTCTGACCAGGAGATCGCCAGCTTTTGCGACCGGAGCTTCGGCGTGACGTTTCCGTTATTCGCCAAGATCGAGGTGAATGGGCCAAGCGCGCATCCGCTCTACGTCTGGCTGAAGCAGCAGAAGGGTGGGCTGCTGGGCAGCAGCATCAAGTGGAATTTCACCAAGTTCCTCGTGGACAAGGCGGGCCTGGTCCGCGCCCGCTTTGCGCCGACGGCGAAGCCCGAAACGCTGTCACAGGACGTCGTGGCGCTGCTCTAGAGTAGGGTGACTACCGCAGTATGCGCCTGATGTCCTGCGGCCGGCGTTCGATGAAATGGTGCTTTGTCAGGGCGCTGAGAATTGCAAAGAGTGCAAGTCAGAATACTGCCGGTAGCACCAGATTGTGCAGCACGCCATGGCCAGCCACCTGGCGGTTGAACTACAACATCACCCGGTAGCTCTCGAAACTGGACGGGCTGAGCCCCACCAAGATCGGAGGTCAACGGGGATGGGGGCACGCTTCCATCTCCGTTGCCATAACCTCGACCATCACCACCAAAGCACAGGAAGAGCTGTCTGAGTGGATACATTCGGGGGAGCCCGATACGCGAGATACCCTACGCGAAGCGCGGTGTTCTTCATGCTCACTTTGATGAAGACGCCGATTTTCCCTGTAGAAGCTGGCAGGCAAGACCGTGCCTTGAAAGCGGCTAGAAAGGATCCGAATGCGTGCTTCTTACCCTTCGAACTTGACCTGGAACCAGCATCCATCTCCGGAGCCCCCCCGGCACCTTCGGATGCCTGACGGAGCCAGGGTCCCTTAATGATCGCCTGATCGCAACGAAACATGAGTTTGCGGTCACGCTTCTACGCTTTGGAGAAGATGTCGCGGCACCTGACGTGGCGCATCTGGTGGGTATCAGACCGGGAGATGCAATTACCAGCAGGCATGTAGCGCTAACCCTTGGGAGTCAGCGCGTGGTGATGGCGCGAAGCTTCCGCCGCCGCGCCTGCAAGACATGGTACCCATTTCTAAACCGCGGCAGTAACTCGCTTGGCTTGACCTTATTCTCGAGCAGAATCGAGCTTGCCCGTAATGCACTTGAATTCGCAACGGTTGGCCCCAACCACCCACTTTTTACTCTTGCTCACGAGGGTGAAGTCGCAGTCAGCTTTTCGGTACGACGCTGCCGATTTGAGATGCAGGGTGCTCCGATGGTTGTATGCGAAGTCTTTCTGTGGGGCGGGGACAACGCCTTGCTGATGCGTAGATTGAGGGCATGGCCCGGATGATGCACGATCCACCCAACGGATTTTCACCCTATATTGACAATGATACGCGATTAGTTGGTGCGCGCCACGTAATCATAAATTCAGTTTGAGTTGTGTTTGAGTTTTGACTTTTGTGCTAGGCTTGGCTTTCCTGCCTGTCATGCGCAGGCCAGCCTTTCGGCTGCCATGCTTATCCGCAATATTTGCGGTGTGTGATCGGTGTTCTTCGGCCTTACGAAGCCCGTAAAGAGTTTCTCGGGCCGCCTTGGCAGCGGCGGCGTTATCCACAATCGGTTTCGGGTAGCGCAGCCGTACGGCCCCGGGCCAATGCCACGGTTCATGTATGAAGGAATCCGGCACAGCGCGCAATTCGGGCACATGGGCGCGGATAAAGGCACCGGAAGGGTCCTGATCCATTCCCTGCTTCACTGGGTTATAAATACGGATCGTATTGATCCCAGTGGTGCCGGATTGCATCTGAACTTGCGGCCAATGAATGCCTGCTTCGTAGTCTACGAATTTGCGCGCGAGGTGAAGCCCGCTGTCCCGCCAAGGCAGCCAGAGATGGTGGCTTGCAAATGAAATCAGCATGGCCCGCATCCGGAAATTGATCCAACCATGCTGATTGAGTGCCCGTATACAGGCATCGAGGAAGGGAAATCCCGTCTCCCCATTAGTCCAGGCTGAAAGCCTCACAGCGTCCGCGATTTCTGGACGCACCCCATCATAAGCGCGATGTAAATTCTTAAATTCCAACTGTGGTTCATCCTCAAGTTTTTGCATGAAGTGGCAATGCCAATGCTGTCGCCCCATGAAGGAAATTAGGGAAGCGCGCCACGCTCGTGCATCAGCATCCGGCGAATGCCGGAGCGCATCCATCCTGGCAACGCTTGCTTGCGCAACTTCGCGCATGGAAACGCTCCCCCAGGTAAGGTGCGGCGAAAGCCGTGAGCAAGCATCGAAGGCGGTCAAAGGGCTCGACATCTGAAAACGGTAATCGCGACCGCGTTCGAGCAGAAAGCTATGCAAGCTTGCAAGCGCGGCTGTTCTGCCACCTGGCTGACGTTGCGGGCAGGGATCCGGCGAAAGGCCAAGCGCGGCTGCGCTGGGCACAGAAGCTGGCCATTCGCCCTGAAGCGATTTCAACGCCAGCGGGGCCGGGGTAATGGGTTCGGCCATGCTGCGATCCCACGTCCGTGCCCAGCCATCGCGCGTTTTGAGCTTACGGATAACGCCAAATTGTGGCATTTCATGCCATGGCACCCCGGATTGCCTGGCCCATGCTGCCACGGCTAGATCCCGCGCATAGGTCCAACCATTGCCGGTTTCTTCATGGCTCCATAAGCCCTCAATACCGTGGTCCCGATGAAGCTGTTTGAGTATTGAAACGGCATCACCCTGCATCACGCATAAAGGCTGCCCAAGTGCTGCGAGATCGGACTGCAACTCCTTAAGACACTCTGCGGCGAAAGCCCATTGGCGCGCTGATGCATCCGGCTCCGCCCAAAGACCGGGCTCAGCGATATAAAGCGGCAGGACCGCGCCGCATGAGGCCGCCATGGCCAGGGGCCTATGGTCCGCAAGGCGTAGGTCTTTCTTGAACCAAACGATGTGCATTGTGTCCGTCGTCGAATTTAATGAGAACAGTAGGTGGGTTGCCTAACAGATAAACCAACTCATCCGTAGGCAAGATTGAATTGCGATGTGGCGATGTATCAAGCGGTGGTGTTAAGCAATCCCCCCCTCACACCCTCTCTCCATCACCCTGAACGCCCTTGATGCCAGCGGCAGGCAATCCCGGCTGATTGAGGCGTCTATAGGGGCCATCCCCGCGTGGGCGGGGACATCCCTTCAGAGTTGATAATGGAATTGGAGCCAATCAGGCCATCCCCGCGTGGGCGGGGACATCCCTGATTCGTAATAGGCTCCAGCAACACTAAGGGGGCCATCCCCGCGTGGGCGGGGACATCATCATAAGCGCCATCATCCTCCAGTACATTGCGGGAAATGAAGGGTGCGCCATGACGCGTGAGGAATTCCTTAGTTCGCAGACAGGAAGAACATCCGGTCATCCAATAGACACGAATGGCATCATCAGGCGTAGTGATATTATTCATGGACATTCTCCCTTAATCATTTCGCTTGGCGAGATTCGCAAGATATTCGATCACTTCGTTGCGTCCGACGACATCGCCATATTTAGCGTTGATATCGAAAAGATTGGCGTCATGTGGCCCATCATGGCGATCCCCCACACATTCGCGCGGCACGATAACGCGGTAGCCATGCTGCACTCCATCCAGCGCGCCGGCGCGCACGCAGCCGCTGGTCGAACAGCCAGCCAGGATCAGCGTATCAATGCCAAGCGTGGCGAGCATGGGCGCTAGCGGTGTGCCGAAGAAGGGGCTTGGATATTGCTTGACGATGACGACCTCTTCCGGAAGCGGCGCCACTTTTGGGTCAATTTCAGCAAGCGGTTCACCTGATATCAGGTTGCGCAGCGCCGGCACCTTGCGCACGAACCAGCCGCCATCGGCGCCCGAGGGGTGATACATCACCTTGGTATGGATAACCGGAATGCCGGCCGCGCGCGCGGCTTGCAGCAGTGGCGCCGTATCGGCCACGGCGCGCACCACGCCTTCCGCAAAAAACGGCGAACCTGGCGTTGTATAGGCAAGGGTGAAATCAATCACCACCACGGCCGGGTTGCGCCCGTAGCCAACCTTGCCATCAAAAACACCCGTGTAATTGTCTTCGCGAGAGACCGACATCGGCGATACTCCTCAATGCTCTTCGGGGAAATGACAGGCGGTGAGATGCTGCGCGCCGCCTGAGGGCGTAAGCGCGGGGTCTTTTGTTACGCAAGCCACCGGCAGGCGCGTGCCAGCGGCCGCGACCGTGTCACCGCCGCGTGCAGCGATAATGCGCGCGCGTGGGCAGCGCGGATGGAAGCGGCAGCCGACGGGCAAGGCGGCGGCTGAGCCGATCTCCCCAATCGGGCGGATACGTTCGCGCGTTCTTTCGCGCACCGGGTCCGCATGCGGCACGGCGGACAGCAACGACACCGTATAGGGATGGCGCGGTGTGCGATACAGCGCTTCACGCGGCGCGATTTCCACAATGCGCCCCAGATACATCACCGCCACGCGATTACTGACATGCCGCACGACGGCCAGATCATGCGCGATGAACAGGTATGAAACGGATGAGCGGGCCTGAATCTCTGCCAGTAGATTGAGGATTTGCGCCTGTACCGAGACATCAAGCGCCGAGACAGGTTCATCCAACACCACCAGCGCGGGATCAAGCGCGATGGCGCGCGCAATGCCGATACGTTGGCGCTGCCCGCCGGAAAATTCCTGCGGGTAACGCCCCGCCATGGCGGCACGCAGCCCGACCAGCGACAGCAAGGCGCCGACACGTTCACGCGCTTCATGCCGCGACATGCCCTGGGTGGTCATGGGTTCCGCGATGATCTGCCCCGCTGTCATGCGCGGATCGAGCGAACCATAGGGATCCTGAAACACCATTTGCATGCGCGGGCGCATGGCGCGCAATTCGCTGGCGGAAGCGCTGATCACATCGCACCCTTCAAAACGGAGCTGCCCGCCGCTTGGTTCAATCAGGCGTAGCACCAGCCGGCCAAGAGTGGATTTGCCGCTGCCGGTTTCCCCGACCAAGCCGAGTGTTTCCCCTGCCACGAGGTTGAAGGAAACCCCATCCACGGCGCGCACAAGGGCGCGCCTGGCGCCAAAAAGGCTATTGCCGCCGCCGAAATTCTTGTGAAGCGCTTCAACTTCCAAAAGGGAGGTCATGGCGCGACCTCGAGCAGTCCCGCCCTGTGGCAGGCCACCGCGTGCTGATCCGCTGTAAGGTCTGGGCGTTCGCGCAGGCAGCCGGCATCTTCGCGCATGGCGAAGCAGCGCGGCGCAAAGGCGCAACCCGCGGGCCGGCGTGCGGGATCAGGCGGCGCGCCGGAAATGGGCGCAAGCTTTGCCCCGGCGGGCGATTCCAGATCAGGAATGCTGCGAAAGAGTGAGATGGTGTAGGGATGGCGCGGCGCGCGAAAGACTTCGTCAACCGTACCGGTTTCCACCACGCGCCCGGCATACATGACCGCAACCCGATCCGCCTGGCGCGCAACCACGCCTAGATCATGCGTGATCAGCACCATGGCCATGCCATCCGCCTCACGCAAATCCGTGAGCAGATCGAGCACCTGCGCCTGCACCGTCACATCCAGCGCGGTGGTTGGTTCATCGGCAATCAGGACACGCGGTCCGAGCGCGATTGCCATGGCGATCAACACACGCTGGCGCATGCCGCCCGAGAATTGATGCGGGTAATCATCCACGCGCCGTGCGGGGTCTGGGATTTGCACCCGCGCGAGAAGGGCAATCGCGCGCTCCCGTGCCTCCGCGCGCGAAATCGGCAGATGTGCGCGCAGGACTTCGATGATCTGATCGCCAATGCGAAAGACCGGGTTCAGGCCCGTCAGCGGGTCCTGGAACACCATGCCAATCCGCGCACCGCGGCGCCGGCGCAATTCCTCAAGCGAGAGCCGCAACAAATCCTCGCCTTCCAGAAGCGCCTGGCCGGCGATGACGCGGCCTGGCTTGGGCAGCAGGCCAAGTGCAGAGGTGAAGGTCACGGTCTTGCCAGAACCACTTTCGCCCACAATGGCGAGCGTTTCCCCCGTCTGCACTTGCAGGGAGACATCTTCAACCAACCGCACCGCGCCAGCTTCGCCCGGTACAGCGGCGGTCAGGTTCCACAATTCAAACATCGCGGTCATAGCAGCTTGCCAGTATTGCGGCGCATTTGCGGGTCCAGCGTATCGCGCAGCCCATCGCCGAGCAGGTTCAGCACAATCACGGTAAAGGCGATGCAGAGCCCGGCGGAGAGCGAAATCAGCGGATTGGTGGTGATGGCGGTCTGGCCTTCCGCGATCACATTGCCCCAGGTAGGCGTGGGCGGCTGCACGCCAAGCCCCAGGAAGGAAAGCCCGGCTTCCGCCAGAATGGCCGTGGCGGCGCTCACGGTCGCTACCACAATCACCGGCGGCAGGGCATTCGGAATCACGTGGCGTATCAGGATTTTCCAGGTGGAAAGCCCAATCGCCCGCGACGCTTCAATGAACGGCCGCGGACGGATGGTGAGCACGACCGAGCGCATCACCGCCGCCACGCGCGGCGTATAGGCAATCGCCACTGCAAGGATGATGGAATCAAGCGTATTGCCGCGCGCCGCCACCAGTGCAAGTGCCAATAGAAAGGATGGAAAGGCCAACATGATATCAATAATCGCGACCAGCGCGCGTTCCACAAAGCCCCCGGCATAGCCCGCAATGGCCCCAAGCAGCGTACCGGCTGAAAGCGAGATCAGCACAACATAAAACCCGACTTGCAGCGAAACCTGCGCGCCATGGATCAGGCGGGAAAGCACGCAGCGGCCGAATTGATCGGTTCCCAACCAATAGGTAGCTGACGGCTGCGCCAGCGTATTCATCAAATCCGTGCGTGTCGGTGAATGGGGGGCAATCCAGGGCGCGAAAAGCGCAACCAGAACCAAAAGCCCGATCCCAATTGCCCCTATCATGAAGCCAGGATGGCGCAGATATTGGCGTAGCGTGGCGCGTTTGCGCGCGGCATTGTCTTCCAGCGCTTCTTCCGCTTCGGTGATGGCCGTCATGTGCGCCGCAGCCTTGGGTCTATCGCGCCATAAATCAGATCAAGCGCGGTATTCAGCAGCACCACCGCTGCCGCCAGCACCAGAACACCTGCCTGCACCAGTTGGTAATCGCGCGACAAAATCGCCTTCAGAATGGTGGAACCAAGCCCAGGCCGACTAAACACCGCCTCCACCAAAATTGCATTGCCCAAGGACCACGCGAAGGTCACACCTATCACCGCGAGCACAGGGATCAGCGCATTGCGGAAAGCCAAATGCCAGACAATACGCCTCTCCGGCACACCCATGGCGCGCGCAACACGAATGAAATCCTGCCCCAAAATCTCCAGCATGGCAGAACGCGTGAGCCGCGCGATATAGGCCGCCACCGAAAGCCCAAGCACAAGGGAAGGCAGCGCCAAATGATGCAGGCCCTTCCAGAAACCGGGCTCACTTGTCGCGCCAAGTGCGGGGAAAAGACCAAGCGCATGCGAAAGTGTGAGGATCGCAACCAATCCCAGCCAAAATACGGGAAAGGAAATGCCACCCAAGGCCAGCAGCATCACGGCAAGATCGACCGCGCTGCCCTGGCGCACCGCTGCGATAATGCCGAGGGGCACACCAAAACAAATGGCAATCGCCATACCCGCGACGGCGAGCGTCGCTGATGGGGGAACCGCAGCCAAAATCTCGGCCAGCGCCGACTGCCCTGTCACCACCGAAACACCCATATCACCCTGCGCTGCGCGCAGCAGAAACACGCCATATTGCTGCCAAACCGGCAGATCGAGGCCCAGGCGCGCGCGAAGGGTCGCGAGCGCCTCGGCCGTGGCAAAATCGCCCAGCATGTAAAGCGCGGGATCGCCCGGAATGGCCCGCATCAGAAAGAAGGCCACCGTGACGATCCCAATCAGCGCGACAGCAAACTGCGCCGCGCAGCGGGCGAGGTAACGGATCATCAGGCGCCGCGAAGCGACACCGGTGACGCATTCACCGTGAACAGGCTGTTCTGCACAAAGCCCTGCACATTCGGCCCATGGGCGATGAAAAGCCTATCGGCATAAAGCGGAATGACAGGAACATCTTCCATGGTCTGGCGCAGCAAGCGGTTATAGGCTGCCTTGCGGCCCGCCAGATCAGGCGCACGCGCCGCTTCCGCCAAAAGAGCATCGGCGCGATTATAGCGCGATGTATTCAGCCCCGGCGGGTGCGAACGCGTGTGATACAGCGTGACCAGCGGGCTATCGGGATCGGGCGGGCCAACCACCGCCGTGATGCAGGATTGCAGATTACCCGAAGACCGCGCCTGCACATAAGCGCCGCGTTCCAGTACGCGCACCGTCGCCTGAATGCCTACCTGCTGTAAATCATTCGCAAGTGGCACCGGGAAACGGTCAAACGGGTTCAGGCCAACCGTGGTGATTTCGAAACGGAAATTTGAAACGCCCGCTTCCCGCAATAGCGCACGCGCACGATCCGGATCATAGGGATAGCGCGGCACGCCATCATCGCTGAATTCCTGGAAGGTGGAGGTCAAGACGCTGGTCGCTTCAAACTTTGTGCCGCGGAAGAAGCCATCAATCAGCGCCTTGCGGTTCAGCGCATGGATCATGGCGCGGCGCACGCGCACATCCGCCAAGGGCCCGGCGGTGGTATTAAGCACCAGATTGGCGGTATTGTTCGCTGGGCGATCCAACAAGGTCACGCCGGTGGCGCGGCGCAGTCTTTCAATCACGTCAGGGCTTTGCAGCGCGAAGAACACATCCAATTCGCGGTTTTCGAGCGCAATCGCGGCCGCAGTTTCATCACGCACAACGCGGAAGACAATGTCCGTCAGCGCCGGCGCGCCACCGAAATAGGCGGTATTCGCAACCAGCCGCACCTCATTGCCCGTCGTCCAACGGTCAAACATGAAGGGCCCGGTACCGATCGGGTTCATGGTGTAACGTTCACCAAGTTCCGTGACCGCACGGCGAGAGACGATCCAGCCCTGGTTGAAGGCGCAAAGCTTGTGCAGGAAGCCCGAATTGGGTGCTTCCAGCACCAGGCGCACCGACAGTGGATCAGGTGTTTGGATTTCCTTGAGCCCCGCAAGCTGCCCGCGATAGAGGCTGCCCGTTGCAGGATCCAGCACACGCTCGAAGGAAAATTTCACATCATCCGATGTGAAGGACCCATAATTCTTGTGCCAGGTGACATTGGGACGCAGCCGGAAGGTCCAGACCGTGCCATCGGCGGAAACCTCATGTCCTGTGGAAAGATCGGGCACAATTTCATTGGTGCGCTGATCATATTGCACGAGGCCGCTATAGACATGCCCGGCGATGGATTGGTTTTCGATCTGGAAAATCCGCGCCGGATCCAGCACGGAAATATCAGACCCGAAACGCACGCGCAGCGTGCGCGCACCCTGCGCCATGGCCTGCACGCCCGTGCCTGCCCCAAAGACCAGCGCCGCAGCGCCGCCCATCCAAGCGCGCCTGCCGAAACTCGGCGCCATCATCGTCTCAGCCATATTTTTGCTCTCCCGTTTTTGCTGAACCTGTTGTTGCTTCGCAGGCGGGGTTCGCCGGCGGATGCTCCTTGGGCCAATCGCGCGGCAGGCGCGCTGCGATGATGGTGATGCCTTTGGCCAATTCAGCCGCGCGCGCGGCGTATTGCGGCGGGATCATGCGGGCCTCCTGCTGCGCCAATCGGTCGCGCCCTCAAAGGCCATGGCGGCGCGGAACATCGCGGCCTCATTGCCTTGGCGCGTCATCATCTGCCAATGCAGCGGCAGCCCTGTCTCAGAAAAGCCCGTGCATTGCACGAGCGCCGGCAACCCCGCGAGGCTCGCAGGCGTCAGCATGGTTTCCATGGTGTAATTGGAGGATTCCGGTTCCACACCAAGGCGCGGCGGCAGGTGCAGCGTGCCAAAACACAGCACCACATCATGCGCATCCCAGAAGCGTTCCATCGCATCGGTGAAGGCACGGCGCAGGCGCTGCGCGGCCAGATAATCCACCGCACTGACACCCATACCCGCGAGCAATTTGTCGCGGAGCGCAGCACCCATCAATTCCGGTGTCTTGTGCAATTCGTCTTCATGGATGGAGGCGGATTCAGCCGCGCCAATCACCCGCGCCGCATCCAGGCAAGTGGAAGCCGGCCACGGGAGTTTCGCATCCGTGATGCGCGCCCCAAGCCGCGACAGAACCGAAAGCCCAGCTTCAAAAGCGGCGGCGAGTTCAGCCTGGGCAGCAGGCAATCCAGGGCCAGGATCGCGCACCACGGCGACCCGAAGCCCCTTGGCACCTGCGCTGCCAGCGGCGCGCAATTGCGTGCCCAGCACGGCATCGAGCACAATGGCAGCGTCCTCGGCGGTCCAGGTGATGGGGCCGGGGCGATCCATGGAATAGGTATTGGGCAGACCGCCCGCCATGGGCAGCACGCCCGGCGTCATCAATACACCGCAACATCCCGTGGCGGCGGCGGGCAGGCGCACGGAACCGGTGGTGTCTGACCCGATGGCGAAAAGCGCCATGCCGGTTGCGACAGCAACACCAGCACCGGTGGAAGACCCGCCGGTGAAGCGCGCCGTATCCCAAGGATTGCGCGCGGGCGGGTTCGGCAAATCGAAATGTTCCGCCCCCGTACCAGTGCCATATTCCCAAGTGGCAAGCTTGCCGAGCAAGGGTGCGCCGGTTTGGCGCAGCATGGTGACAAGGGGCGCATCGGTGGCCGCGATTCGCCCGGCGCGCAGCCTTGAATTGGCGATGCAGGGCAGACCAGCGACATCAAAATTATCCTTGATGCCCCAGGGAATACCAGTGAGCGGCCCGGTCCCATGCATCGCGCGCGCCCCTGCCTCATCCAGGTAATGCACGGCATGCAGCGTGCCATTCCGGGCGGCGATGCGCGTAAGGCAGGCTTCAAGGATTTCTTCGGGCCTTGCGCTTCCCTCAGCCATTACGGTCAGGGCGCCTGCCACTGTCGGGATGACAGATTGCATACAATATGTATGCACGGGGGTTATCATGCCGCCTCCTGCCCGGTCTGTGCGGCGGCTGCCAGGAACACGGCCTTACCGGCTTCAACATGTGCGCGCATCACCGCGCCGGGCATCGCTGCTTCCCCAGCCTCACAAGCCGCGCGCAGCGTAGCCAGTCCCTGAGCGGTAGGCGCCATCGCTGCGTGCTCAGCTGCATGGGCTTCCAGCATAACTCGTCTCTCCGTTTGCCGAGCTTGAACAAAAAGTTCAGATAAATCAAGATTTCCACGAGTAGGCTCCCGTTAGCGCAGGATGGCCAGGGTCCTACTAGGTGCTTCTTGTGGCTCTGGCTTTTCTGAAGGGACCGTAGTCAAAGCGCGTGGTCAGCCACAATTGGAAGAAGCGGCTTGAATGTTAACCACCGAGGCACCGCAGTGGCCGGCTGCGAAACCCGGGCCAGCTACGCCGGCTACCCCAACAATAGCGCCACCGACTGTCGTGAGCTTAGGTTCAACTAGGCTCGCCCAATTGGGGTTGGCCAAGTCTAAAAATCAACCATCCGTCCGCCCCGATAACACACGGTTCTGCTGACCCGTTCCAGCCGGCGACGGGACTGCTGCCGTATTTCTGCAGGCAATCACCATGCTCCGGTCACTAGTGGTCCCAGCCATTCCACCAGTGGGCGTTAGGTTAGCGACAAATCGGGGAGCTTCGCGCCGGTCAATGACGTCATACCCTGCCGCCTTGCAGATTTCCCCGGCGCGCTCCAGGCAAGAGTTCCAGGATAGCGCCGCGCCACCGCATGACAGAGCGTAGGCAACGCGCCCATCAGGCGCATAAATCTGCTGAGTTTTAGTGCACCCAACTATCAGCGTTGCCAAAATGACTACGCAAAAAGATCCGCGCATATCGATCCCCCCAGCTTTGTTTGCTGTCATCATTAAGGGGCAACGGCTTTAAGCGAGCAATAGCGCACCAACTGCCAGCGCCAACG
>Ga0194122_10003016_pt1 | contig 17613 bp, 16 predicted proteins | sample TA2MahCa10mmetaG_FD_155487 | JGI IMG/M metagenome (GOLD analysis project Ga0194122, IMG submission 155487) | Freshwater microbial communities from Lake Tanganyika, Tanzania - TA2015021 Mahale Deep Cast 10m | ecosystem: Environmental > Aquatic > Freshwater > Lake | place: Tanzania: Lake... | reverse complement strand
ACCCATTGGGTGCTGTCCTCCAGGGGTCTTCGCTGCCTTCAAACCCCTATGGATATTGATGCGGACGAGCATCCGGGAGATTCGCACGCGCGGCTCAAAACGGAAATGTGGGATAACTGGAACGGCAAGCGCATCGGCTATATCCGTCTCCGGAACATGTCGCCGCCCAGCGTTGCTCAGGCGTTGCAGCAGTTCGAACGGGAATTGGCCTTCTTCCAAGAAAACACTGACGGGCTGGTGGTGGACGTCATGCGGAATACCGGCGGAATCATCGTTTATGGACATGAGATCGCCCGGCGCCTAATTCCCAGGCCAATGACCGGCGTCGGATTCGAATTGCGGGCTACCGCCACGCGGTTGGCCAATCTCTCTGCCGAATTGGAGTTCCAGCGGCAACAGGGGGCGCCACAATGGGTGCTGGATCTCTACACCCGCATCGTGACCGATGTCCGCTTGGCGCTTGCCGAAAACCGGGGACGCACCGGTCCGCTGCCATTGAACATGCCCAGCCTGGACGAAATTCAACCCGCCGCGATTGTCTACACCAAGCCGCTGATCGTCCTGATAGACGAGCTATCGGTTTCCACTGCCGATCTGTTCCCGGCCATGATGCAGGACAACAAGCGCGGGTTGCTGGTAGGGACTCGGACAGCCGGACTGGGCGGCACCAATGGCAGCTTTCCCGCCAGTCCGACGTTCACGGAAGGCGTCGCCGGCGTGACGTTTGGCCTAATGGTCCGCAAGACCCCCGTTCAATGGGAAAAGGGAACGACCCAGTACATCGAGAACGTCGGCGTCTTTCCGGATGTCGAGCTGGACTACATGACGGCCGACAACCTGGTGAATCGCGGCCGGACCTTCGTCTCGCGGTTCTCCGACATTCTGCTGGGAGAGATCAACAAAGCCGCCCAGTAACCGGGCTATGCCAGAATCTCCTTGACAACTTCGCCGTGCACGTCGGTGAGCCGGAAGTTGCGACCGGAGTATGTATAGGTAAGGCGCGTGTGGTCCAAACCCATCAGGTGCAGTAGCGTTGCGTTTAAGTCATGGTTATGCACGCGCTTCTCCGCCGCCCGGTAGCCGAACTCGTCGGTGGCGCCGTGGATGTGTCCGCCGCGCGCGCCGCCGCCCGCCACCAGAATCGAATACCCGGCCGAGTTGTGATCGCGGCCGTTTTGCAGTTTCACAAGCGACGAGTTCTCCACGGCCGGCGTGCGGCCGAACTCCGTGCCCAACACAACGAGCGTTTCGCCTAGCAGCCCAAGTTCCGCAAGGTCCTCCACCAGAGCGGCCGCCGCCGGATCGGCCCGGCGCGCGTTCGTCTTGTGGCTCTGAATATCCTCGTGCGCATCCCAGGGCTGGCTGTTGCCGTAGTAGACCTGCACCATCCGGACACCCTTCTCCACCAGGCGCCGCGCGGTGAGGCAGGCGCGGCCGAAATCGGAGTCGCCATACCGGGCTCGCGTTTTTTCGGTCTCCTTCGAGATATCGAAGACCTCCGGCACTTCGGTCTGCATACGGAACGCGGTTTCCATGGACTGAATCGCCGCGTCTAGCTCGGAGTCGCCCGGGCGGGCCGCCATGTGTTCCTGGTTGAGGGACTTTAGCAGGTCGAGTTGCCGGCGCTGGCTGGACTCCGGGCGCATCGCGCGGTCTAGAAACTGCACGGCCTTGCGAGGGTCCTTTTCCGTCGCTTTCACGAACGTACCCTGGTAGACCGCCGGCAGAAAGGCCGATTCCCAGAGCGGCGGACCCACCACTGGCGTTCCGGGGCAAAGCACGATGTAGCCCGGGAGGTTCTTATTCATCGTGCCCAATCCGTAGCTGAGCCAGGAGCCCAGCGATGGCCGGCCGGGTTGAATCGCCCCGCAGTTCATCATGAACAGCGACGGCTCATGATTCGGCACGTCGGTATGCATCGAGCGGATGACGGTGAACTTGTCGATGTTCCGCGCGACGTTCGGAAAAATCTCGCTGACCTCGATGCCGCTTTGCCCGTGCCGCGCGAATTCGAAAGGAGAACGCATCAACGAGCCGGTGATGCGTTCGGTCTTGGGTTGTTCGCCGGGCATCTTTTGCCCGTGGTACTTGGTCAACGAAGGCTTGGGGTCGAAGGTATCCACCTGCGACATGCCGCCGTTCATAACCAGATAGATGATGTGCTTCGCTTTTGGCCCGAAGTGCGGCGCCTGGCCGTTCAGCGCGCCCGCGAGCGCGACGGAGCCGAAGCCCCCGCCGAGCCGGCCGAGAAACGCGCGGCGATCAATCGACATAGAGAAACTCATTGGTGCTGAGAAGGACCTCGATGTATTCGGTCCAGTTGGAATTCCGAAGGAACTGTTCCGCTTGCAGCCGTTCGGTAGCGGCGGGCTCGCGGTGAAAGAGAAGTTGATACGCCTTGCGAACGCGCTCCGCGGGAGATTCGGCCATGCATTCCAGCCGCTGCGCCAGCGCGCCGGCGCGGAGATGGAAAAACCGGCTGTTCAAGAAGAATAGCTTCTGCAGAGGCACATTCGTGACCGCGCGTTTTTCCACGTGGACAGACGTGGACGGAAAATCGAACAGGGCCAGCGTTTCGTTCTGTTGATACCTGCCCACGCGGACGTACACGGTGCGGCGCAGATTGTTGTCGGAGAGTTCGGCCGATTCGCCGCCCCGTTTCGCGTTCAACTCGCCGCTCACGGCCAGCAGTGTGTCGCGCGTCGATTCGGCATCCAGGCGTTTGCGATTCATGCGCCAGAACAGCCGGTTGTCCGGATCGCCGTTGGCCCTGGTTTCGCTGGAGGCCTGATAGGTGTCCGACAGCATAATCTCGCGAATCAGAGACTTGGTGGAAAAGCCGAGTTGCTTATAGCGCGCGGCGAGATACTCGAGCAGATCACGATTGGCCGGCCGCTCTCCCATCAAGCCGAAATTCGAAGGCGTTCGCACTACGCCCGCGCCGAACAGCCACGCCCAGATCCGGTTCGCCATGACCCGCGCGGCCAGCGGATGTTCGGTGATGATCACGGCCAGTTGCAGCCGGCCGCTGCCTTGCCGCAGTGGAATCTCCCGTCCGTTGGAAAGGCAGGTCAGGAACTTGCGAGGCACAGCCTCTCCGGTTTCGAACGGATTGCCGCGAACGTCGAGCGGCAGTTCGATGGGCCAGGAGTGCTCTGTCATGCCGTGGAGATAGGGATACGCCGGGGGCGCGGCTTTCTTGAGCGCCTCCAACTCCGTGCGCAGGCCGGCCAGGTGCTTCTTCCACTCTCCGCTCAGCCGCTGTTCCACGGCTTTGTCGTCCAGGCGATAGACGGCGTCCTTCGTTCCGATCATCTTCTGCCAAAGCTGGTAACGCTCGCGGTCGAGCGACTGGGTCACCACGTCGGCACCCGGGTTGAAGTCGGCCTCCGAATCGTAGTTGAAGGGCAAAATCACCTTGCGCCGCTTCTCGTCCGGTGCCGTCCCGCGAATCACGGCGCGGCGATTCTCCTCGTCCATCGCCTTCTTCCGTTCGATCACGTCGAGCAGAAGCTGCTGAAACCGGCTCGCCTCCTCCGGCGACTTCGCCGCCTGCCACGGCTTCAGAAACGGATGGTCTTCCTCCGGCTTCGCAAGGTATTCTTTCCAACGCTTGGCAACCTCGGCATCGACATCCTTCGATTGTCCGAGGAACGCTGCGGTCTGGCGGACGTAGATCCCGGCCAACTGGTCGCGCTGCGCGCCGAGGAACTGTTCGATCTCCTTCTCCACGCGCTTAATCTGCTTCTGCGCGGCGTCGTACGCCTCGACCGTGGCTGCGTCCACAAGCGGATAGTCCTTGTACTCGCTCGACGCGAACACGCCGGCCAGCGCGTAATAATCCTTCTGCGGGATGGGGTCGTACTTATGATCGTGACAACGGGCGCAGGCCGCGGTCAGGCCCAGGAACCCGCGCGTGACCATGTCGACGCGGTCATGCCGCTCGTCGGCGCGGGCCTGCGGCGGCTGGCTGATGCCGTAGTACCACGGGCCGACGCCGAACAGGCCGAGCCCGCCCAGGTATTTCGCGTTGTCCTGCAGCAGGTCTCCGGCGATCTGCGCTTTTACGAACTCGTCGTAGGGCATTCCGGCGTTGAACGCGTCGATCACCCAATCCCGATAGCGCCAGGCGTTGGGGTAGGGCCGGGGCGCGGTTCCGGAAAAATCGTCCTCGCCGAAACGGGCGACGTCGAGCCAATGGCGGCCCCACCGCTCGCCAAACGCGGGCGATGCCAGAAGGCGGTCGATCAACTGGCTGGTGGCATCGGCGTCATCGGCGTTCAAATATCGGTCCGCCTCGCCGAGCGTGGGCGGCAGGCCGGTGAGATCGGCGTAAATCCGGCGCAACAGCGTGCGCTTGCCGGCGCGCGGATTGGGCGAAATGCCCTTGGCGGCCAGGCTGGCGCGGACATGCTGATCGATCGAACCGGCAACGGGACGCAGCGGCTCGAACGACCAGAAGACGCGCGACCCGGGGCGCGTCTCCTCGGCGAACGCAGCAACGGCAAACAGGATTGCAATACGCACGATGGAACTATCTTATCCGCTAGCGCGTGGCAATCCACACCAGGAACATCCCGTCCGGTTCCACGTCCTCCCAGTAGCTGATGGGACGGCTGCTCACCTCGCGGCAGTGGCGGGCGAGCATTCGTGTCATCTCCTCGCGGCCGAACCAGCGTTCCCATTCCGAGGTTTCGAGCTTGCCCCAGTGATCCTTGTTCTTGTCGATGATCACGATCCGGCCGCCCGGTTTGACCACGCGGCACAGTTCGGCGACGCCTAGATCGATGTCCACCGCGTGTTCCAACGACTCGGTGGCGTAGGCGCAATCGAACGCACCGTCCTTATAGGGCAGCGCGGTGAGCGATCCAGCCGCGGCGAAAAGCGGCGGCTGCACATGGTGCAGCATGGCGAGGGCCAGGTCCATGCCGTGAATTCGCGCGCCGGGCTGTTCGGCCAGAATCGCGCGGCCGAAGCGGCCCTTGCCGCAACCGGCGTCCAGAACGCGCTTGCCGTCCAGCGGGCCGAATGTTTCGAGAATTACCCGCACGTGCTGAATGCGCGGATCGATGGTGGAGGGGAAGTGCTCCTCGTCGGCCGCCGCTTCTTCAAACGAACGGCGGATCCGCTCGCGCAGCTCCACCGTCAATTCGGTTCGTTCTTTCGCAAACAGGCGCCGCAGAAAAGCCATCACGGATTCGTGAGGAAGATCGGCATACCGGCCTTGTTGGTGTAGTTCGGCCGGTAACGCTTAACGTTGTACATGGTTGGGACATCCACGGCGCGCGGCCCCAGTTTCGGATCCGGAATCGCCACCATGGCGTATCTGCCGTCGTTGATCGCGGCCATCAGTCCGCTCTTCCCTTCCAGGATGGCGTCGAAGGCCATGTTGCCGAACGTCGTGGCGACGAGTTTGTCGGTGAAGTCAGGCGAACCGCCGCGAAGATCGTAGGTGAGGTCGCTGACGATCGATTCGAGCTTCTTTCGTTTGCGCAACTGCTCGGCGAACGCCTCGCCGACGTTCATTTTCTTGCGATGTCCGAAATCGTCGGGCTCGCCGTACTCCTGCACCTCGTACCCTTCCCAGGCCGCACCTTCCGAAAGTACGACGAGCGCGTACTGCGACGGATTTTTCGCTTTATCCTCGGCGATGAGCTCGCACATAGTGTCGCAGTCAAACTTGAATTCCGGAATTCCGCAGCGGATAGAGGTGACGTAGGCCGTGTAGAGCGCCGTGTACCCAGCGTCGCGCCCGAAGATACGGAACACGCCGATCCGTTCATGTGAGCCGACCGTGGTGCGCTGGCGCTGAATCGCATCGTGCGCGCGGGTGATGGCGGTGGAGAAGCCGATGCAATACTCGGTGTTGCGGACGTCGTTGTCCATCGTCTTGGGAACGCAGACGACCTTGAAGCCCTGCGCATGCAGCTTCTGCGCATAGCTCAGCGTATCGTCGCCGCCAATGGCCACTAGCGTGTCGATGCCGAGAGACTGCAGATTCTGGATGACATGCTTCGACACATCCCACGCCGTGTAGGTCTCGCCCTTCTTGGTGACTTCCTGGCTAGGGAAGGAAGCGGCGTCGAGGAAAGCGGGAACGCGGCGCATCTTGGCCGGGTTGGTGCGGCTGGAGTGCAGGTAGGTGCCGCCGGTGCGGTCGATCGTGCGTGTGTTGCTGCGATTCAGCGGGTGCAGGTACTTGGACTTCGACGCTTCGTCGGACAGGCTCAAATGGGTGAGGCCTTCCCACCCGCGGCGGAAACCCATCACTTCCATGTTGGCTTCCATCGCACGATACGTTACGCCTTTGATGACCGAGTTTAGGCCGGGGACGTCGCCGCCGCCGGTGAGGATTCCAATTCGTTTTGCTGCCATTTTCCTCTCGATTGTACCAAGGGGCCTTCGTGGTATCCTTCGTTGACGCTTCCGCGAAGCGTAGGTGAAGGAGACGTCGATGCCAGCCAGAAGCGGGGATTTAGTCCGCGTACACTACAAGGGAACGTTGGCCGACGGCACAATCTTCGACTCCAGCGAAGGCAGGGAACCGCTAGAGTTTACGCTGGGTCAGGGAATGGTGATTCCGGGCTTCGACGCGGCCGTGACCGGGTTGGATGTGGGATCGAGCGTCGTGAAGACAATTCCCGCGAATGAGGCCTACGGACCCATGCGCGAGGAAATGGTTCTGCGCGTTCCGCGCACGGAGTTTCCTGCGGACATGCCTCTGGAAGAGGGCATGCCGCTGCAGTTGCAGGGACCTGGCGGCGACATCATGGCGCACGTGGCGGAGTTCGACGACGAGTCCGTGGTCATCGACGCCAACCACCCTCTGGCCGGCGAAGACCTGACGTTTTCCATCACGCTGGAGTCGATCGGGAGCAAGCTGATTATCTAGCCCGCCGGTATGGTTCATTGCGACCTTTCCCTCGCACTGCGATTGGAGCGGGCCGCCGCCGCGCAAGGGCGCGACTACGTGGCTGCGCACCGTTCGGTATATCCAGCCTCGCAAGCCGCTTACGTGGATTGCGCCGGCGGCGTTGCGGCTTTCATCGACGAGGCCTCGCCGCTCACGCAAATCCGGGGCGCCGGCACCGCGGCTCCTGCGCTGGAGGCCGAGGTGGACGCCGTCGAGGCGTTCTATGAACCGCTGATGGCGCCGGTTTCCTTCACGCTCGCGCCGTTTGCCGATCCGGCGCTTTTCACGTTCCTGTCGCGCCGGGGCTATGAGATCGGCGCTTTTGAAAACGTGATGATTCGCGAGGTTGCCGGCGGAGGCGACGATCCGGAGACTGTGGAGGCCAGCGACGCCGGAGAGTGGCCGCTTGCGATGGCCCAGGCGTTTTTCGAAGTCGCCGCGCCGGGCGGCCTGGAGTTGGCCCGCACGCTCTTCGCCCTTCCTTCGGCCGTGAGCCTAATCGTCCGGGCCGAAACGACGCCGGCCGCCGTCGCGCAGTTAGATGTGCGGGACGGGCTGGCGGTGTTCCAATGCGATGGGACCCTCCGTCAATTCCGGGAGGCCGGATTGCAGAAAAAGCTGATCCGGGCCCGCCTGGCGCTCGCCGCCCGGCGGGGCTGCGACTTGGCCACGGCGGACACGCAACCGGGCTCGGTATCGCAGCGCAACTACGAAACGTGCGGGTTCCGGGTCGCCTATACGCGGATGACGCTCGTCAAACCTTGTTTTTAGCCACAAGCTTTGGGGCGGCGTTGTTCCGGTAGCTGGTTCGCAAAAGCTCCTCCACCTCGTCCCAGTTGGGCTTTTTCGCGTCCAGCAGCAGTGAAACCCAACCATGATTGCCGATGTAGGGCGTTTTCACGAACCGAGGGTCGGCCAGAAACAGGCTCATACTCGCCTTGCCGACTTTGAAGCAGACACTCCAGTGCCCGCCCTCGTTGCCAAAAACCGAGATCACTTTTCCCTTCGGGCCGCCCGCGCGAAACCACGGATGACCAAAGCTCTCCGTCTCGGCGACATCCGGAAGTGCCAGGGCGATCTTCCGGAACTTCTCCAGGTATTTCCGGCCTTTCGCGTCAAGTTCAAGATGCATGCACGGCTCTCCAGTAGAGAAATACCACACCGGCCAGGAAGCCGCCGAGGAACTGGTACTCCTCGTTTTTCCGGTAGAGCGGCCAACGAAAGGCCTCGCGGGATCCCTTGTACCCAAAACCGGGCAGCAGCAGCGGCACTGCGTCGGCGTAGGCGCCATAGGCCGCGAACAGCTTGCGCAAGTGCTGCTCCTCCAGTTCCATCACGGGCAGATAGACCAGCAGGAACACTCCAACCACGACTCCGCCCACCGCCCAGGATCGCGCGGCGACAGCCAGTCCCGTGGCCGCGATGAGGGTCCCGAGATAGAGCGGATTGCGTGTGAACCGGTAAGGGCCGCTATCGACGAGCTTTTGATTCTTGGCCAGGTGCCCGGCCGCCCAACCCCGCAAAATAAGGCCAAGCAGCGCAATGGCCACGCCCATGGGCAGACTCTCCAGAGTGGGCCGGCTCAGCCACCCGAACACGGCCAAAAGCAAAAAGCCGCTGGGCACGCGCAGGCGCGCTACCGCGTCTGCGTAGCGTTTCGGGAAGCGAGAGTCAGACATGGATGCAATCGATCGAAGACCGTGCGCGGCGTAAGGGACTCCATGCACGGCAAAATCTCATCTATTCTCCGATAAGTCGTCGGCGCTCTGTGATGCCTCAGGACGGCAATGGTATCTCCATACGGGCCGTTTCGGGCCGGATCGGTCGGCCCGAACAGGGCGACGCCTTGTTTTTCCAGCGCCGCCGCCAAATGCAGAGGGCCGCTATCCAGGCCGACGACCGCCACCGCCGCGCGCGTGGCGTCCAGCAGGCCGGGCAGGGAACTGACGTGCGAATCGCAATGCGCCGGGGCGTCGAACGATTTGCCGTTGTTGAGCACCAGCCCCAGCCCGGTCTCCGAGCGAATCAGCCGTCCCAACTCCGACCAATGTTCCATCGGCCACTGCTTCGCCTTCCAGCCGGCGAACGGCGCGGCCAGAACGAAAGGTCCCGGCGGCAGCGTGCCGCCAGGTTCTCCGGCGGGCAGCGGAAATTCGATTTCCAGGCGCTCCGAGCCGGCCGCCGCGGCCAGCGCCAACCCTTGCTCCACCACGTGTGCTCCCACCGGCGAGACCGGATGCGTGTAGAACAGGCCGGCCGCACGCTCACGCAGGAACTCCGCGGCGTAGCCGATGCGGCGCGGGGCCCCGCTCATCCGGACCACGAGGCTGGACTTTATCAGGCCCTGCGCATCGACGCCGATGTCGAAATGTCTTTGCCGCAGTATTCGATAGGCCGCCTTGACGCTTTCGAGCGACTTGCGATCCAGTTCCACAACGTCATCGACATCGGGATTGCCGGCCAGCAACCAGCGCCAGCGGGGGTCGATTACCCACGTGAGCCGCGCGCCCGCAATGCCGCGCTTCAGCGAGGCGGCGCATGGCAGCGCGTGCAACACATCGCCAAACGCGCCCAGACGGACGAATAGAATTTCCACGCGGTCAGCCATTCTGGCGGGCGTGGACATGGCGAATCAGCGCGGCCCGGCGCTCCAGATCGCCCGGCCGCTCGTCGACGACGGTCCGGAAGGCGTTCAGCGCTTTCTCGCCGATGACAACCCGCGCGACGTCGCGGAGCGCGGCGACGAGTTCGGCACGTGCGTTCGCCGGCAGCAGCGGATCGGCTGGATCACACACGCAAACGGTCAGCGGTCCGTGCTCACCGGCTAACTCCCGCAAGCGGGCCGCGTGCATGGCGGCGACCGGATCGAAATAGCCAGCGACGACGGTGTCGCCGGCCGCGATCTCCACGATTTTGGAACGCGTGTCCATTACCTCTTATTGTCGGGTGCCAGCCGGTAAATCACAAACTGGGGCCGCCCGGCCGTATCGTGAATCGTCCGGACGCCTTCCATCCGGAGTCCGCGCCGCTCCGCGCCTTCGGCGAATTGCCGCCACTCACCAGGCAGCATTTGCGTGGTGTGCGTCACGTATTGAAATGCCGACCAGTCCTCCGATTCCGGAGGAACCGAGTAGCTCATCTTCACCTGACCGCGAGACAGCAGATAGACCGCGTCGTAGATACCCCAGTCGATGATTCGATACGGCTCGCCGCTTTCTCGCAGAGTTCTGGTGAGTGGATACACCGCATCGGTCCAGGCGGAGTCCCCGCCGAATCGAACCCACTGTGCGTAATGTTGATTGACCACAAGCAACTGCGTCGCCAGCACCAACGCCGGTACGACGCGCGGCCACGGTACAACCGCCGCAAGGACATGCGGCAGCGGCCACAGCAGCACGTGATGATGCGGCGATCCACCGCTGGAGGCCTGCGCCGTCATCGCCAGGAATCCGGCGGCCAATGCGGCGACGGCGAACCGGTAGACCCGACGGTGCGCCGAGCGCCATCCGAGCGCCGCTCCGCCCAGCACCAGCCAGGGAAGCCAGGACTCCCTCCACCCTCCGGTCCACTCGCTGAGCCGAACCACTGCCGAGGCCGCGGCGTCCAGTTCCGGTGCGTTTGGCCCATCGTTCATGGCCAGGGAGCCCAACAGCGGAACGCCCGACAACGTCCGGCCCAGCAGCCGTGCCTTTTCGGGCACTTCGCCCAGGGCTAACTGCTGGCGGCGCGCCGCTTCGAACGATGCCAGGCCGGTCTTGTAGTTGTAGGCCAGAAACGGGTAGCAGCCGATTAGAAATCCAGCCAGACCGCACAGCGCCGCGCGGCCTTTCGGCAGGAAGCGGGCTGCGGCCGCGCCGGCGGCCAGCGCCGCCAGAATCCATAGGAACGTCAGCTTGTCCCACAGTCCGAGGCCGAAACAGAGTCCGCCGAGAAATTTCTGCCAAGGGCGGCCCAGGACCCAGCAATACACGCCTCCGATGGCGCAGACGTGCTGTACCGCCACCGGTCCCCAATCGCAGCGAATGGTGAAAAGATACGCGGCGTCGGCAACCAGCAGCGCGGTCGCGACGTTGGCCGTGCGGAGATCGGTCGCCCGTTGCATCAGGCGGCAGAACAGATAAACGCTCCACGCGCCCAGCAGCAAGGCCGGCCAGCGAATCGATTCCGGCGAGGGATCGATCCCGCGAAAGAGCAAGGCATATATGACCGTCTTCACTGTGCCGATGTAGGGAAAGCTCATCGCCGGAATCCGGAACCCGAAGTAGCGGATGTGGACCGCCTCTATCTTGGGCTCGAACAGGACGCTGGCAAACATCGCCTCGTCGTTCTGAATCCCCGGAATCTCAATCCAAAGGCCGCCGAGACACAGGAAGGCCAGCCCGAACGCAGCGGCTACGGCGCGGCGATTTGTACCAGCTTCCATGCTTCCTCGGACACCTGTTCGGCGGTCACCGCCTTCATGCATCGATGGTCGATGGGGCACTCGCGCAACAGGCAGGGCGAGCAGTCGAAAGGCTCACGGACAACCTTGGCCAACGGGCCCGTTGGACCCGTCGCCATATGGTCGGTAGCGCCAAACACCGCCACCGTGGGGACTCCGACGGCGGAGGCGACATGCATAGCGCCCGAGTCGTTCGTTATGAACGCCCCACACGCCGAGGCCATGGAAACAAACTGATCCAGTTGCGCCTTCCTAGCGAAGTTGAACGCTTCCACGCCTTGCACACGAACCAGCGCCAGCACCTTTTCGCACAGCTCCCTTTCGTCGGGCGAACCAAAAATGGCGACGCGCGATTCCATCTTTTCGGCCAGCCGCACGGCGGCATCGGCGAACCGCTCGGGCAGCCAGCGCTTGGCGTTCCCGTACGCGGCGCCGGGACTGATGCCGATCCAATCTCCCGAGTAGCCGGACTTCTCCCGCAGCAACTGGCGGCCGTGCACGCGCAGGTACTCGACGCCGGGCAGGCGAATCGCATCTACGCTGGGCAGTTGGTCGATCAGCCCGGCGCGGCGAAGCATTTCCAAATAGTAGTAGCGCTGGTGCTCGGGAATTTCACCCGGCTTTGGGACCTGAATCGGATCCGTCAACAGCAGGCCGCGTCCATCGCGCGAGTACCCGATGCGCATCGGAATCCGGGCAGCCCAAACCAGCGCTCCCGCTTCGAACGCGTTCTGGAACAGGATGGCGCAGTCGAATCGCAGATCCCGAAGTTGCCCCGCCAGACGCCACTTGGCTTTCCAATCTTTCGCGCCGCGGGCCAAATCGTAGGGCAGCACGTCGTCGATCAGCGTGGAGTCATACAGCCCGGCGACCCATGGCCGCGCCAGCAGCGTGATGTGCGCCAATGGGAACCGTTTCCGCACCGCTGCCACCGCAGGCACGCACATAACGGCATCGCCCACCCAGTTCGTCGCGCGGATGAGGATTCGCTTGAACGCCATTGGGGTTACAATCGGCTGGAATGACGGAACTTGAGAAGCGTCAGCTCCACGAACAAGGGTACCTGATCGCGCGGGGCGTGATGGACGCCGAATGGCTGCAGGAACTCCGCGCCGAAACGGAACGTATCCTTGCCGAGGAAGGCGAAAACGCCGGAGCTGAATTCCGCCGGGAGCAGGGTTCGGACCGCTTGGCGAATCTCGTCGACAAAGGCGGCACCTTCCGCCGGCTCGTGTCCCATCCGTTGTTGCTGGAAGCCGCTGAAACGGTCCTGGGTCCGGACTGGAAACTGTCGAGTCTGAACTATCGTGCCGCCTTGCCGGGCGACGCCAGCCTGCAGCCGCTGCACTGCGATATGGGTCTGGTTCGCGATCAACGCGGATACGCAGTGTTCAATTCTATCTGGATGCTCGACGATTTCACGGCGGACAACGGTCCCACGCGTTTTGTTCCGATGACGCATGTCTCGGGCAAAATTCCCTCCGAGGTTCTGGCCGACCCCAATGCGCCGCACCCGGATGAACGGGTGGTGCTGGGCGCGGCCGGCGACGTAATTCTCATGAACTCGCACCTTTGGCACGGCGGCACCGCCAACCGGACGGCCAATCCCCGGCGATCCCTGCACGGATTCTTCGTGCGGGGGGACCTGCCGCAGCAGCAGTATCAGCGGCGGCTTCTGCGGCCGGAAACGCAGGCCGGGCTGAGCCCCCTGCTGCGCCGCGTGCTGGCGCTGGACGATCCTCGCAACGACGAGCTGTCGGCGACGGGCAGCGGCCGGAGCGGCTTTCTGAAGTAGCCTGAAGGAAAGCCCTGTAATGAACCCGCTGCTGCAGATCCCTTTCGCCATTCCCTTTGACCGGATTCGCGCCGAGCACGTTCGCGACGCAATCCGCCGACTGATCGCCTCGGCCCGCGAACGAATCGAAGCCATCGCCGCCTCGCCCGAGCCACCGGCCTACGCGAATACCTTGCTTCCGCTGGACCGCGCGACGGAGCCGTTGGATGTCGCCCTCGGCGTGGTCCGGCATTTAGAGAGCGTGGCCACCTCGCCCGAACTCCGCGATGCCCACAACGATATTCAGGGCGAAGCCGCCGAGTTCTACTCCTCCATCCGTCTCCACGACGGCTTATGGAATGTCGTGAAAGCGTTCGCGGCCACTCCCGAGGCGGGGGCGCTGACCGGCGTACAAGAGCGTTATCTGAAGAAGACGCTGGAGGCCTTCCGCCTCTCGGGCGCCGGCCTCGACCCGGAGCGGAAAAAGCGCCTGGCGGCCATCGACGTGGAACTTACTCAGCTCACCACGAAGTATTCGGAAAACGTTTTGGACGCGACCAACGCCTGGGAACTGGTGATCGACGACGAAGCGCGCCTGGCCGGCCTGCCGCCCAGCGCCGTGGCCGCCGCCCGCCAGAGCGCCGAGTCGAAGGGCGCCGCCGGCTGGCGCTTCACTCTGCAGCAGCCGTCCTATGTCGCCGTTCTGACGTATTTGGACGACCGCTCCGTCCGGGAAAAGATGTACCGCGCGTATAGCGTCCGTGGTTCCGAGGCGCCGTACGACAACCGCGAACTCATCCTGAAGATTCTGGCTCTGCGGGCGGAGCGCGCCAAACTCCTGGGCTTTTCGAACTTCGCGGACCTGGTGCTGGTGGACCGCATGGCGAAGACGGGCGCTGCGGCCCAGGAGTTCGTCGATACCCTCACCGCCAAATCGAACGAACACTTCCAGCGCGAGAACGAACAACTGCGCGCTTTTGCCGGCCTGGAGGAGTTGCAGCCGTGGGACATCGGCTACTACGCCGAAAAACAGCGCGTGGCGCTTTATGCCTTCGACGAAGAAGAGCTGCGGCCGTACTTCGCGCTCCCGAGAGTGATGGAAGGCATGTTCGCGCTCACCGCCAAACTGTTCGGCATTCGCGTCGCCGAAAAGCGAGGGATGCCGGTTTGGCACGCCGACGTGCTCTATTACGACATCTTCGACGAGGCCACGGGGCAGCATCTCGGCAGCTTCTACTCGGACATGTTCCCCCGGGAGACCAAACGCGGTGGCGCGTGGATGGATGCGTTTCTTACAGGTGACGAACGGGAGCCGCATCTCGGGCTGATCTGCGGCAACCTGACGCCGCCCATCGGCGATGAGCCCGCTCTGCTGACGCACCGCGACGTCGAGACACTCTTCCACGAGTTCGGCCACCTGCTGCACCATTGCCTCTCCCGCGTGCCGGTGCGAGACCTGTCGGGCACGAATGTGGCCTGGGATTTCGTTGAGCTGCCTTCGCAGATCATGGAGAATTGGTGCTGGGAGAAGGGCGCGCTGGACTTGTTCGCGCTCCACTACAAATCCGGAGAGACGATCCCGAACGAGTTGTTCGAGAAAATGCTCCGGGCGCGGACCTATCGAGCCGCGAACGCCCAGATGCGCCAATTGAGCTTTGGATACGTCGACCTGGCGCTGCATACGCGTTTCGACGCCGCCCGCGACGGCGATGTCATCGCCTGGAGCCGCTCGCTGCTCCAACGCTTCTCTGCGGCTCCCTTTCCGCCGGAACATGCCGCTATCGCCAGCTTCACCCACCTTTTTGCCAGTCCGGTCGGCTACGCCGCCGGTTACTACAGCTACAAGTGGGCGGAAGTGCTGGATGCCGACGCTTTCTCCCGATTTCGGGATGAAGGCGTTTTCAACCCGGCCACCGGCCGCGCCTTTCGGGACCGGATCCTGGCAAAAGGCGATTCGGAGGACCCCGCCGAGCTATTCCGGTCGTTTATGGGCCGGGATCCGGACCCGAACGCGTTGCTGGTCCGGTCGGGCCTCGTCGCTGGATCGTAGATGGTACAATTTTTCATAGCGATTGGGATGTAGAATTCCATATTCTGCAACCGGCGGCTGTCTTTCGACGTCATAACAAGCAGGAATCAGGTTTATTCAGGATGCTCCCGCCTACAACGGAACGCCCAAATACGCATCAACAAAATGACGCGGACCTGCATCTCCAACGTCTATTGACGCCGGATCTGCCCTGGTACCAGCACTACATCAACACGGCCAAGAGCATTTTTCAGAAGGAAGAGCTCCCTCCTCTCGAATTGACCTCGAAGCCGGTGGCCGTGAAGGATATCTGGGGTCAGAGCGGCGGCAACGAAGCGCGCGCGGGTGTCGGCTCGGTGATGATCCACGTGGGCGTCGTGCTGGCGCTGATCTTTATTGGAACGAACGAAACGGTCCAGAAGGTCGCCAAGGACACGATTAGCCTGGTGGCTCCCGTCGACTTGGCGCCGTATCAGTCGAAGGCGGCTCCCCAAAAACAGACCATGGGCGGCGGCGGTGGCGGCGGCAATCTCTCCCCTCTCGACGCCAGCAAAGGCAAGTTGCCCAAAATCGCCAAGCAGTTCGTCCCACCTAGCGCCGTGACTCTGAATGAGCAGCCGAAGCTGGTGATGGAACCGACAATCGAAGTGCAGCCGAACGCGACGCTTCCGCAATCGAGTCTGAATACTCTCGGTGATCCACTGGGCTTAGGCAAGATTCCTTCCAACGGCCCCGGCTCCGGAGCGGGCATAGGCTCGGGTTCCGGCGGCGGCGTGGGCTCCGGCACCGGCCGCGGCGTAGGCCCCGGCAGCGGTGGCGGAATCGGCGGCGGTGCCTATCGCGTCGGCGGTGGCGTTTCGGCCCCGGCGATCCTTTCGCGCGTCGAGCCCGAGTACTCCGAAGAGGCCCGCAAGGCCAAGTTTCAGGGCACGGTAATCCTCTATATCGAAGTCGACGAACAGGGCCGCCCGCGAAACCTGCGCGTGATACGCCCGCTCGGCTTGGGCTTGGATGAGAAGGCCATAGAAGCCGTGTCGAAGTGGAAGTTCCGTCCTGGGTTCAAGGATGGGAAGCCTGTGACGGTGCAGGCACAGGTGGAAGTGAACTTCCGGCTGCTGTAGGCGGCGGGAGCGCGATGTCTGGGCGCCTGCGAACGCTCACCCTCTAGTCAAAAGTCGGGCAATGTCCGGATTCGGCGCTCGAAAGTTCACAATGGCGACGTCCAGAACGCTCTCTCTGCGAGTGTCCACTGCGCGTTCAAGCGCGTCGTAGATCCAATCGGCGGAATTTCCAAACACTCCCTCTCCCACGGCGGTCAGGTAGACCGAGCTGTTCGCCTCCGCATTCAAGGTGGCGGCGCACAGTGTGGCTTCGTAAAGAGCCTCCAATATGAGCCGCGCGAATCGTTCCCAATGAGCCGGCGCCACGCGGCTGTAGGCCACCGGCAGTGCCGAACAGCAGGCTTGCGAAACCAGATGGCGGTACTTCCCAGCCGTTACCTGCGTGTTCCATTGAATGCCGATCCGCAGGCGGCCGCGCAGTTCGTTAAGCTCCGGTTCACCGGATGCCGCAATCCGCTTCGAAATCCCGACCAATCCGAACGCCGTGGCGAGCACATAACCGTTTCGCATCCTCCACAGGCGCTCGTTGGCGTTACCTAGAGTTGCGCCAACCTCGGCGAGGCAATCGCATTGATTATCGGCGGTCTGTCCGATTCGCCCGTTAACCTCCGCAAAGTAGTTCCGGTAAATCGTCCCCGCGCCGGCCGCGATGGCGCACTCGCGCCCGTGTGTCTGGTCGTCCTCGTAGATGCCCACACCCATTTCCGGCGTGGCGGAAGGAGACGCCATTTCCAGCAGACTGAACTGGGAGGCGATTTGAAACAACGCCCCGGCGTTCGCGGTGTCCAAGTGCAACCGCCGGGCCTCCGCTACCACTTCCCGGACCTTCGAAACGCACTGCCGGCGGGCCCGCGCCGCCCGTTTCCTTAGCTCATTGAGCGACGGCGTTTCCAATCGGTCGCAAACTATCGACCTTCCCGCCGGCCGCAAGACGAGAACGCCGTTGTCGTGCGCGATGTTGTAATGAACGCACGCGTGAGACTCTTCGGCGAATCCGGTCAGTCGATCGAACCACGTTGGCACGGATTGCTAAAGGCAACCGAGTCGGTCGCGTTGACGATGGGATCTAAAGCGATCTTCGGAATGATACGGTCGGACAATGACGTGGCGCGTCGATACTTTACAAGGCTGGGCTATTCGCTGCATCCTGCACCCCGCTTGCTAAGTGGCAAGAGGCTAGACGGTCGCAATCCGTATTGATCCTGCCTCACTAGTGTCCGGTAAACTTTCCGGTGGTATCCAGCAAGCGTCCTGTTTGCAATGAGATACGCGGATTTCGAGTCGGGAACGATTTCAGCCGCGAAAATTCGATTTTCCGGGTCCGGACGCACCCGG
>Ga0194122_10003003_pt1 | contig 17674 bp, 12 predicted proteins | sample TA2MahCa10mmetaG_FD_155487 | JGI IMG/M metagenome (GOLD analysis project Ga0194122, IMG submission 155487) | Freshwater microbial communities from Lake Tanganyika, Tanzania - TA2015021 Mahale Deep Cast 10m | ecosystem: Environmental > Aquatic > Freshwater > Lake | place: Tanzania: Lake... | reverse complement strand
TAAGCAACACGATCACTTTATCGCAACAGACACAGGCGAAGTAATAGAATTTTGCGATCCGAGAATACAACAAATTAAAACGACTGTTGAAGAATTATTTGGTGTGAACATACACCACCATTCGCTCTATTTTTATGGCACCAAAAAACAAAGCAAATGAGCCTTTCAGTGACTATAAAAATTCAAGATGATTTTAAATTAATCGAATTGGATGGGCGAATTCTATCTGAAGCGGACTTAGAAAAAGCCAATCGATTTTTGGACGAAAACAAAATATGGAAATTGGTATTTGACTTATCAAAACTTCAGTATACAAACTCCTGCGGGATAGCTTTCTTGGTAAAATCATTGACAAGAGCAAGGATACAGGGAGGGGAAGTAATCATTCTGAATGTAGGGGAAGGTATAAAAAAAATATTTGAAATAACTAAAATGCATGAAATATTTCCAATAATTGAATCAATTCATGACGCAAAATCTTTATTTAAATCCTGAATATGAAAGTGGACGTTTTGTTAGGCCTGCAGTGGGGAGATGAGGGAAAAGGAAAAATTGTTGATGTATTAACGCCTTCGTATGACATAATTGCAAGATTTCAAGGAGGTCCAAATGCAGGTCATACTCTAGAATTCGAGGGAATTAAGCATGTTTTACACACCATTCCTTCGGGAATATTTCATAAAAATGTAATCAATTTAGTTGGTAACGGTGTGGTTATAGATCCTGTAATCTTTAAAAATGAGTTAGATAAGTTGGTACCATTTGGAATAGACTTTACAAAGCGCCTTCTCCTTTCAAAAAAAGCACATTTAATTTTACCAACACACCGTTTACTTGATGCTGCCTCTGAACAGTCAAAAGGGAAATATAAAATTGGATCAACCTTGAAAGGAATTGGTCCAACATACATGGACAAAACAGGTCGTAATGGATTACGAGTGGGAGATATTTTCTCCAAAAATTTTAAAGAAAAATATGATGCCTTGGTGGAAAAACATGTGGGTATTTTGCAGCATCATCAAGATTTTACTTACAATCTCGCAGAGTTGGAGCAGCCTTGGTTCGAGGCAATAGATACGCTGCGAAAATTAACAGCGGTAGATAGCGAAAATTACCTGAACGCAGCACTATTAAGTGGAAAGAAAGTTTTGGCAGAAGGTGCGCAAGGCACCATGCTCGATATTGATTTTGGGACATACCCCTACGTTACTTCTTCAAATACCGTAACAGCAGGAACTTGCACTGGATTGGGAATTGCACCAACCCGTGTGGGCAAAGTAATTGGCATATTTAAAGCTTACTGCACGCGCGTTGGCAGTGGCCCTTTTCCCACCGAGCTTGATGATCAAGTCGGAGAAGATATTCGCAATGAAGGTAAAGAATTCGGTTCAACAACTGGTCGGCCTAGACGGTGCGGTTGGATTGACCTCGTGCAAATGCGCTATGCTATTATGATTAACGGGGTTACCGAGTTATGTATGATGAAATCCGATGTCCTCAGTATTTTTGACGAAATAAACGTTTGTACGCACTACCAAATAGATAATACCGAGGTTCACGAATTTCCTTTCGACGTGAATGAAAAACCTGTTTTACCCGTATACAAACGCCTAAAAGGTTGGGCTACAGATTTGACAAAACTGTCCTCTTATAAAGATTGTCCTGAGGCACTAAAATGCTATGTTTCCTATTTAGAAGAACAATTAAATGTTCCGATTAGCGTTGTTTCTGTAGGACCAGATAGAAAACAAACACTTATCAAGAAAGAGTGAACTCCAAAAATAATATAATGAAGGTTGCGCTTTTTATCGGCACAGTTTTTTTTATATCCCATTCATATTCTCAGAAGTATCCCATTATTTTATTACCCGGTTCACAAAAGATTGAATACAATAAAAAAACCGGTGAACATAAACTTTTAGGTACTGTCAATTTCACATACCGAGGAAACCGGATGTATTGTGATTCAGCTGCTTATAACGAAAAAAAACAAACCATAAAAGCCTTTGGGAATGTTCAAGTTCAAAAAGGAAATATTAACCTGTATTGCGACTCTTTCTATTACAAAACCTCAATAAAATATGCCAAGTTGTGGGGAAACGTACGCGTGCGAGATGCTGAGTACAAAATTACCACTGATTCAATTGATTACGACGCAAAGAATGGTTGCGCCATTTATCGAAATTATGGAAAAATTGAATCCATTGTCTCCTCAGAAAAAATAAGCAGTAAAACAGGATATTTATACCCGGAGTCGAAAAATGTGGCTTTTGGAGGGAGAGTGAAGTATACGAAGGACAATCTTACCATGACAACCGATACCCTTAAATTTAATTACTCAAAACAAATTGCATATTTTTTCGGACCTACATCCATTAAAAACGATAGTGTCAAAATATTTTGCATGAAAGGTTGGTACGATATCAACAAGGAACGTGCTCAATTATTTAAATCCGCCCAGGTGAACCAAGACTCTCTTGAGATTTTTGCAGATACATTATATTTCAACGGCAAGACAAATGAGCTCTCCGCGAAAGGTAATGCGAAGTATATTGACAAAAAAGAAAATTTATCTTGTAGAGGAAAGCAATTATATTCTTCCGATGAAAAAAAACTTGCCTTCGCAACAGGAAATGCTTCAGTCTCCAAAGTAATTCGAAACGATACCCTAATTATTCAAGCAGACACTATAAAATTATTAAAAGACAGTACCTTGAATACTCGCGACTTAAAAGCATTTAGAAATGTCCTCCTTTGGTATGGCTCTGTTTCTGGAAAAGCTGATAGCTGTTTCTATGCTGTAAAAAATGACCAGATTCTGATGCATAACAACCCAATAATTTGGGCAGAGAATTCTGAGTTAAAGGGGGATAGCATGAAGGTTTTTCTCAACGATTCCTTAGTTGACTCGGCATTAGTGCTCGGTAATGCTTCGGCCATCATGGAAGTTGATAGTGGTAAATTTTACAACCAAGTCGCCGGAAGGCAAATTATGGCTACCTTCACAAAAGAGGAAATTTCAAAAATCGACGTTGTGGGTAACGCTTGGACGATTTTTTTTCCAACTTCAGAGGAAAAAACAGACTCTTTGACAAAGATAAAGCGTATTGGCATGAATCGGCTGTATGCCTCAGAATTGAGAATTTATCTGGATAGTGGTGAAGTGGAGAAAATAACATATTTCAATAAACCCGACGGTGTGTTTTACCCAATGGATAAAATCGATGAAAAAGAGAAATGGATAAGTGGTTTTCAATGGAATCCAACATTAAAACCAAGAAGACAAAAAAAATAAAGGCCGCCTTTACAAGTGGCCTTTGTAATATAGAAAAGTACTCCCCTATTTTTTTAGTACTTTAATCGTTTTATTCTTCCCATCCATTTTTACTTTAACTAAATAAACGCCACTCGAAAAATTATCCATGGATATGGCCTGTGACCAGGTACCTTGACCTAAATTAAATTGTTTGGAGGCGATGATTTTTCCCGAAAGATCCTCTACAGAAAGTTCAACCGAAGTTTCATTTTTTATATTAAAATATATGAAAGTTTGATTGTCAACCGGATTGGGGGCAACTTTTACGGTCTCGTCAACTTGGTTTTCAGTGGCTTCAAATAATCCTGCATTGCCACCAGATTGATAACCGTTGGCTACAGCTTCAGCAATAGTTGTTTTTCCTGCATTATCAATTCTACCGGCAGGGTCTATCAACAACCCTATGATATGAATTTCATTTTCATCCCAAGTTGCGGGTAAAATAAATTGAAAATTGACTGTATGAAGTTCTCCAGTGTTCACTGTTGCTGGAAAGCTACCTGTTAATCCAGAAAAACTAGGAGCAATAGCCCTTGCCACATGTTGATAAACCATTTGAGCCGCAGGTACTGGATTTCCCAAAGTTTCATAGCCACCCATAACACCGTTGTTTCCTCCTGCATATGCATTTGATTGGTTATATCCCGAACCGGTACCAGTCACTTCATCTTCCGTTAGAACGCAAGCCATTTTATAGTTGCTATTTGCACTCGCTTGAAAATTTGCTGTGACTGAAACATCGAGGGTTCTGGATGCTGGGTCCCACATGGCACCATTTGTTAGTAGCGCTTTTGGGGCAACTTGTACCCTGGATAAAAAATCTATGGACATTCCTGAAGGATCGACATCGTTTCCTCTATCAACAAGTGCACTCGGATAGCCAGAAATCAAGCCTCCAAAAGCAGCGTCATATTCAGCATCTGTCATCGGATCACCGTTATGAACAGCAATTCCCGCCCAAAACTGACTGTATTTTTCTTCAAATTGATCCATGAAAACAGCTCCTCGGGGACACCATTGACACCATGTTCCGGTAGCTTCTTCTGAAACAACAATTTTTCCTGCCGCAGGAACAACAGGATTGATAGATCCCGTCAATACATCATCTGACGACACATTATCCATAGTCATTCCATTTACATTAGAAACAGTTGCTGTATATACCTGATTTCCGGCAACCAATGGAAAAGAACTCAATGTCACGACGTAATTAGACGTGCTAGCAATATTCACCCCAGTTACGGATTGCGAATAATTGTTTCCTCCGTAATTTAAGTTAACATCAAAAGAGTTAATTGCCGTTGTTCCTGCATTAACTACAGTTAATTTTGGAGTAACAGTTTGTCCTGCCAATTCACCTCCGATGTTTACCATTGCCATCATCCCGTTTAATTCAGTGAGTGTGTATGGTTGATGATCAAAACTTACATCATCCACATAGAACTGGCTATTTTGAATTGGAAATAAATCGAGTGAAGCAAGTGCATTAATTCCATTAATCCATGTGCCTACCAAGTTTCCATCAATGTATGCTTTCCACACTTTCAAGGTAAGATTTGCCTCGATTTTAAGTGTAAACCACGTTGCCTGCGGGTAGGAACTTACCACCAAATTCGAGGTTATCCCATCGTCGATGTACATATTGCCATTATTAAAATTTACGTTTAGGGCCCAGACTTGACCAATGGTTTGTGTGCCCTGGAAATTAAAGTATCCCGTTTTTTCAGAATTAACAAAAAAATCAGACTGAAATGTAAAAACACCACTGTTGTACAAGGGGCCAAAATCTAAAACCACATCTTGTGGACCTCCATTTGCCGACGTGGATGAGAAATATGTAGAATTTGTACCGCTACTCGCTTGATTTGTAGTAATGGTTACATCTTCAGCACCACCTTCAGCGCCTGACCACGTTGTCCATGATGTTGACTGAGGTCCAATGTAAGAACCGGGAGCATAACTCTCGAAATCATCCGAGAAAAGTTGCGAAAAAGACATAGTTGAAACAAACATTCCAAAAATGATTAGTAAAAGTGTTTTCATAATTGTTTTTTGAGTTTTTTAAATGTACCATTTTTTTTTTGAACTTAATTCAATCTTTTTTATTTGTTTATTTATTTATTATTTGAAAGCATCTGCAATAAATTCAGCTAAACAATAATCAACCAAGCGCTCTTTTACACAGAAATGATATGTATCGAAAGTCAATAAAGTTTATACTTCTAAAAGTGGAATTGTACCTTACCTGAGGTTTCAAGAATAAGATGGTTTAATTCGAAATTAAAATGAAATACGTTTTCAGTAAACATTTTTTACTAAATTCGGCCACACTAAACTAAATATTAACCAAAAATTAATTGTATGAATCCGGATTATCAAATTATGCTATATGCTTGGATAGGAGTTGCCGCTTGGGTTTCCATTGTGATATTCTCAAACCGCAAGGTTCATCCCCGTGCTTTGTTTACATTATTTATGGTGGAATTGTGGGAACGTTTTAGCTATTATGGAATGAGGGCTCTTCTCATCCTATACATGACAGCTCGTGTTGTTGACGGTGGATTTGCTCTTACCGACGCGGAGGCATACGGGATCTACGGTGCATACGGCGCTTTAGTTTATCTTACACCATTGATTGGAGGTTACTTTGCAGACAAATTAATTGGCTTTAGAAAAGCTATCACTATTGGTGCAATTCTGATGGCAATGGGTCAGTTTACGTTATTCATGAAAAATGATGTTACTTTTTTTCTCGGGCTTGCCATTTTAGTTGTTGGCAACGGATTTTTTAAACCGAATATTTCAAGTATGGTTGGCAGATTTTATATTGATGGGGATAACCGAAGAGATGCGGCTTTTACGCTTTTCTATATGGGGATAAATATGGGAGCTTTTTTAGCGCCATTAACCTGCGGTGCAATCGGCGAAAATGAGGGTTGGCAGTACGGTTTTTTAACGGCTGGGTTAGGGATGGTAATCGGTTATCTTGTATTTATTTGGGGGCAATCGTCAGGGGTTTATCAGGATGTTGGAAAAGAACCGGATTCAAAATTTGAAGGAAATGTAGTTTCAGTAATACCGAATAGCATACTTCCATACGTGACTTCAATTATTATGATTGTTTTAGCAATGGTTTTAATTACATACAACGATATTGTTGATATCATATTGGTCATATTAGCAGTGGCGGTTATTGGTTACCTGCTGTACCAAGCGAGAAAAATGGAGGTTTCGGCCAAACAACGCATATGGGTCATTGTAATATTACTTCTTTTTACCACAATTTTCTGGACATTCTTCGAATTAGCAGGTTCAGCATTGAGTTTGTTCACTGCAAGAAATGTAGACAGAGCTTTATTTGGTGTTGAAATTAACACAACATTCTTCCAATCATTTAATCCTCTTTTCATCATGGCCCTAGCACCAGTGTTCTCTTGGATCTGGATAACTTTGGCAAAATCAAACAAAGAACCTTCAGCACCCTATAAGTTTGGTTTTGGGTTAGTGCTTTTAGGTGCTGGTTTTCTTGCCCTACAAATGGGAGGAGCTTCGGCCTCTGCAGGAATGGTTCCCGCACTTTTTATGGTAATGCTTTATTTGTTGCACACTATCGGTGAATTAGCATTATCTCCTGTTGGACTTTCTCTAGTGACAAAATTATCACCTCGACAAATGGTAGGTTTTTTAATGGGAATTTGGTTTCTATCCTCCTCTATTGCTCATCAAGGTGGAAAACACATTGCAAAATTAACCACCGTTAATGAAAAAACAATTGTAGAAAGCAATGAATTTCAAACTTCCGATATTGATCCGAACATCAAAAAAATAATTTCCAAAGAAGATTTTAAATCCCGGTTAGAGGAAGGTTCTGTGGAAGATGTTATGGTAGATTCTGCTTTTGTGGCTCAATTAAATGCTGCGTCAACGACTGATGAGGAACTTTATGTTGCGAAAGTAACGGTGAAAGAGCTTATTGACGAAGCGAATAAATTCAGTGGTACGAAAAAAGCGAAAATGACTAAAAAAGCAACAGTCAAGTTTATTTCCACAGAAGCAACTCATCCTGATACCGTTGCAACCGCTGGTGAATTGAACAAATTAAAAGAGAAATCTCCTGCAAACAAAGTAGTTAACGTTATCAAAAATGAATCTTTAAATAAAGGGCTATCAGTATTTGGCTTACTTGGTTGGGTTGCAGTCGGCTGTGGCGCATTACTCTTTCTAATGGGAGGTCAATTTAAAAAATGGATGCACGGCATCAATTAATTCTATTACTCATTTAAAAACACAAAAACGGGCTTGTCCCGTTTTTTTTATCACAAAAAAGAAATGAATTCGAAGCACCCAAAAGCACTGCCATTTTTATTTTTCTCAGAAATGTGGGAAAGATTTGGATACTATTTAATGATCGGAATTTTCACGTTGTACCTCAAAGATGCTGAAAAAGGGTTTGGATTAAATGAAAAGGAAGCGTCAGATTTATATGGAACCTTTATAGCCCTTGTTTTTCTTACTCCATTTATTGGCGGATTACTTGCCGATAGAATCTTGGGCTATCGAAAAGCCATTGCAATTGGTGGTATTATGATGGGAGTTGGCTATTGCTTGATGGCTATTCACGATATTACTGCGCTCTACATTGCCATGACCTTTATTATCTTGGGAAATGGCTTTTTTAAGCCAAATATTTCCACGCTATTAGGAAATGTATATAATTCACCAGAATACAAATCTCAGAAAGACGCCGGGTATAATATCTTTTACATGGGGATTAATATAGGAGCATTTGTTTGTAATTTTTTCGGTGCTGCACTCTATAATATTTACGGATGGTATGCCGCCTTCCTTGCAGCGGGTGCAGGTATGTTTATCGGTATTATTATTTTTTGGTTCGGAACCAAACACTATGAGCACGCAGACGTGATTAAGCCGAAAGCTGATTCCGATATGTCATTAGTCAAAATTTTTGGTCTTGTTCTCATACCTTCAATAGTTTTTGGACTAATACCTTTACTTTTTCCCTCCCCTCTCGTTGGCTCTGTTTCAACAGATGCCTTCTTGTTTGGTTGTATCCCTGTGATTTTCTTTTACGCACGGTTGTGGGTTAAATCTCCTTCAAACGAAAAAAGACCAATTGCGGCTATGTTATCCATTTTTGCAGTGGTAATCGCTTTTTGGGCGGTATTCAAACAAAATGGGTCTACCCTGAATACATGGGCGAATAACTATACAGATAGAGAAGTACCTGCAGCTCTATTGGATGTTACAAATCAACTTCAATTAGCTGAAAAAATCACCTTTAAAAAAGACTCTGTAACATTGATAGATAAGCAATTTCGTCCAATCGGAAAAGATTCATTACCACTCGAAAAGAATGATAAGAAACTCAAATCTTTTGATTATCCTCTTTACTTTAAAAATCAAGCGAAAGACAAACTTCCTATAGATGGAGCTGAGATATATGCATATAATACGAACCTTTTTCAATCCGTAAATCCATTTTGGGTAATTGCTCTTACGCCTTTAGTTATTGCTTTTTTCAGTTTCCTTAACCGAAAAAGAAAAGAACCCTCTACCCCTACTAAAATTGCTTTTGGATTGCTCATTTCTGCGCTTTCATGCTTCGTAATGGTCGGAGCAGTTTATGCTAGTAATAATGGTATGGAGAAATCCTCTGCTTGGTGGTTTATTTCTTCTTATGCTGTAATAACGATTGGAGAACTTTTTCTTAGCCCAATGGGATTATCGCTGGTTTCTAAGTTGAGTCCTCCTCGTTTGACCTCATTAATGATGGGGGGTTGGTTTTTAGCGACATCAATAGGTAACAAATTATCAGGAGTACTAAGTTCTCTCTGGGATGGCTACGATGATAAAGCAAATTTTTTCTATGTAAATGCTTTATTATTGGGTGCTGCTGCCTTGCTGATGTTTACCATGCTAAAATGGTTAAATCAAATTTTTCAGGAATATAAATAAGGTTAAACCTGTGCCTTAATTCCTTAATGGCTCGGCATCTTCATCTCATTTATTATTAGAATATTATAGGCAGAGATACTAGAAAAAGAGATTTATTCTTAATTCTTATTAATTAAGACTTCAATTTAGGGCGAAAACCTTGTTTTGAGATCGCCAGGACTTCCTTCCCTATTCCAGTAATGGAAACCATATTCAAAGGAAATTCGAGTAAAACATGGCAAAAACTTAAGAAAAACAAGAAAGTAAGCCCCAAAGCATAATCATATAAATATATTCCGCACGCAGCTATCCAAAGACCGATAACTGCTATAAACCGAACTTTTGGAACCTTATGCCATCTGATAATTTCGGTTTTACTAAACCAGTTTAAATAATGATACAGATAAGCGAAGGCGATAAAACGCATCAAAAGAATTCCTGTTTGAGAGTAAAATACGAGCTCTTTGGAAGCCTCCATATCAATTGCTTTGGTGCCATTAACATAGAATAGTTGTTGGCCATTAGCATCTAAAAGCGGTGGAAGCTCCATTAAATTGAATTCCTTTAAAACTTCAATATTTAATCCTAAAAATCCTTGACCGTCTCCATCGTATGCTTGCTTACCATAGGATGAAACCTCAAAAAAGTTGGACTCACTCAAAAAATTAAAGAGTATAAATGGAGCCAAAACGAAAAAGACAACTTGAATTAAACCTGAATAACTTCTGGACTTCAAGGCGCCATATAACATAAATAGACCTGTAAAAAGATAAACGTGTATTAATGTAGGAACCAGCGAAGTAATGGTAAATGTTGCAAAAGAGGGTTTAAAGACCTCTTGACCGACCGCGTTTTTATAATTTGGAGAAAACCATTGATCTACGAATGCATAGATTAATAATATACTGATAAGTTTGACCCACAAATTCTGCACTAGTGCAAAAAGTATACTTGCAATTATGGCAAGTGCGAGCAATTTACCATACAGGTTCAACTCACTGTATTGCTTTACAAAACTGGGATGAAATTCATATTTCATTGCGAAATAATCATATGATATCACAATTGAGATGATCAACAACACAAGAAAATCATACTTTCCTTTTGTAAAATACTGACGATCGTGTAACCAGCTTATTTCTGTTAGGTAGTGAAGTGGCCCAAGGAAAGCGTATGCAAATAGAAACGTCTCGAAAGGAAGTATGAAGGCAGCCATCATGCTCAAAAGCATAAGACCAATATTTACATAATTAATTTTATCCTCTTTCGTCAATAACATAAATTAGAATAAGGTAGCTTGTCCATCATCTTCGTCATCCGTTGTAATATCCCACTCCATTGTTGGGGACTCTTCACTTGTTTCATTATCTGAAATTGTCAACTCAGTTTCTTGCAATTCCTCTGGCCATGGTTCTTTTCCTTGGTCTATTGGATGTGTCAATAAAATCTCTTTAACTTTCAATTTCGTCAGTTGATTTCCTTGAGCTTTTATTCCTTTGACGTCAATCATGTCCGCCAAATTTAAAATATTGTCAGGTAAATTTTTAGTTTCTTTTAAAAGTTTATTGTATACAATTCGTGCTTCCGGTCTAAAAGCTGTTGACACCAAGTCCATAAACGAACCACTGCTCTCTGAAATGAATAAAACACGCTTATCGCTTGTCACTTCACACATAAATCGTTTCACATAGTGCAAGTCTTTTTCAGCATCGAAATATACAGTGGTTATTGGTCTATTCTGGTTCCACTTCTCGATATGAATCATATCTTCGTCAAAATGGGTGGCTAGATCAAAAGAACTTAAGCGGTATTCACCATTTTTATACAGCGTTAAGATTTTATCGTCACCCTTAAAGGAACCCAAAAATTTTCCTCTTTCCTCATCGTTGAGCCGCCCGACAATTGTATCATACCAGATTTTTCTCGCAGCTAGCGTGGACCCACCGACTTCTTTCTGAACAATTTTTTGAATGATTTCTTTAGTCACACGATTTCCAGCCGAATTTCTCCCTTTAATCAGTTGTTCACCAAGATCTATATCGAAGCGTAACCTTTTCAAATGCGGACGGGGTCGTAAAAGAATGGTTACAACCTCTCTCTCACCGTTAGGATGCACTGAAAAATAAAGCATTTTCGAACCTTTCGTTCCCTTTGTTAAGTCGTATTCAGTATCTCGCGTGATTGAATTGACATAAAATCGTTTCATTAACGTTGCGCGCCCAACACCGTCCTGATAGAAAAGATGATAAATGGTTCGGGTGTCTCCTTTTTTCCAAACACTTGCATAAATAAGGTCTTTACCGACAAACTTTTTATCGGTTACCTTTGTCACAAGCATTTTACCGCTCGAGAAGAAACATATAATGTCGTCAATTTCAGAACAGTCACACACCGACTCATTTTTCTTTAATCCATAACCTATGAAGCCTTCATCAAAATCTACATAAAGTTTCCTATTTGCAATAATTACCTTCGTAGCAGAAATAGTGTCAAATGTTTTTATCTCCGTCTTTCGTTCTTTTCCAGGACCGAATCGTTTTTTCAAATCTTTAAAGTACTCGATGGCATATTCAACAATATTCGCCAAATTTGCCTTTACCTCTTTTATATCCTCCTCAATTTTTACGAGGATATCATCGGCTTTAGATGAATCAAAACGGGTAATGCGAATCATTGGGATTTGCGTTAGGCGGTGTAAATCATCGTCAATAATTTCTCTAATAAGTTGTTTTTTGAATGGTTCAAAACGTTTGTATAAGTAGTCAAACAAAGCTTCCTTATCGTTGTATAATTTGAAATCAATATACATCTCGTTATTGATGAATAACTTTTCCAGAGTTGAAAAATGCCACTGTCGCTCCAATTCATCTAGACGGATTTCTAACTCCAATTTAAGTAAGCGAACGGTATTGTCCGTATTGACTTTCAAAATTTCTGAAACGCCAATAAACCGAGGTTTTTCGCCATCAATAATCGAAGAGTTTGGCGATATAGAAACCTCGCAATCTGTAAAGGCATAGAGCGCATCAATCGTTTTATCAGGAGAAACCCCTGGCGCAAGGTGAACAATAATTTCTGCCTCGCTTGACGTGTTGTCCTCGATTTTCTTAATTTTTATCTTGCCTTTATCATTGGCTTTAATGACCGATTCAATGAGAGAGCCAGTGGTAGTGCCAAAGGGAATTTCATTAATTACAAGGGTTTTATTATCAGCTTTCTTAATTTTTGCCCTAACACGCACCCTTCCACCACGCAATCCGTCGTTGTAAGCTGTAAAATCGGCCATACCTCCATTGAGAAAGTCAGGAAGAATCTCTACTTTTTTCCCTCTCAGGTGGTTAATGGATTGGTCAATTAATTCAATGAAATTGTGTGGTAAGTATTTGCAAGCCATTCCAACTGCAATTCCTTCGGCGCCTTGCGCAAGTAGAAGAGGAAATTTAACAGGGAGTTGATCGGGTTCCTTGTTTCTTCCATCGTAGCTCGCCAACCAATTAGTGGTTTTGGCATTGAAAGCCACGTGTAAGGCAAATTTTGAAAGCCTTGCTTCAATATACCTCGGAGCTGCAGCTCCATCTCCTGTTAAGGTATTACCCCAATTCCCCTGACAATCAATGAGTAATTCTTTCTGTCCTAATTGAACAAGGGCATCGCCAATTGAAGCATCGCCATGCGGATGATATTTCATGGTATTCCCAATGATATTCGCAACCTTATTATAACGGCCATCCTCCATCTCTTTCATGGAGTGTAATATCCTTCTTTGCACGGGTTTTAAACCATCGAATAATGATGGTACAGCTCGTTCGAGAATTACATAACTTGCGTAATCCAAAAACCAATTCTCGTACAAGCCACTTAAAGGAATGATATTTTCATCCACTTTTTTATTTTCAAAAGGATTGTGCTCGTCTCCCTGGTTTTGTAAACTGTCTTCGATATCCTCCTCTGCCATACCTTATGATGCAATTTCTAATTCATCGGACTGCTCCGACGCAGTGGTCTCTGCCAAATCTTTTTCAACCCGTAAATTATCGATAATAAAATCTTGCCTTTCCTGGGTATTTTTTCCCATAAAATAAGATAGTATAGAGTCTATGGATGCGTCTTTTGTGAGTAAAACCGGTTCTAGACGTATGTCTTCTCCGATAAAGTGAATGAACTCATCCGGCGAAATCTCTCCTAATCCTTTAAAGCGGGTAATTTCAGGATTTTTACCCAATTCTACAATAGCACTCCTTTTCTCCTCCTCTGAGTAACAATAAATCGTTTTCTTTTTATTCCGTACCCTAAATAGGGGCGTTTGAAGAACATACACGTGATTTCTTTTCACTAAATCTGGAAAAAATTGAAGAAAGAAAGTCAACAACAGCATCCTAATGTGCATGCCGTCAACATCCGCATCTGTGGCAATTACTATGCGGTTATAGCGCAGATTATCCATTTCCTCTTCAATATCTAATGCAGCTTGTATAAGGTTAAACTCCTCATTTTCATATACCACTTTTTTTGTCAACCCGTAACAATTTAGCGGTTTACCTCTCAATGAAAAAACAGCTTGTGTATTGACATCTCGAGATTTGGTGATTGAACCGCTTGCCGAATCACCTTCCGTAATAAATAAAGTCGTTTCTTCTCTTTTTTCATCTTTTAAATCCGTTAAGTGAATCCGACAATCGCGAAGTTTTTTATTGTGTAAGTTTGCTTTTTTCGACCTGTCGCGCGCAATTTTTCGAATACCTGCCAACTCCTTTCTTTCACGCTCTGATTGCTTAATTTTCTTCTCGATTGTCTCGGCAACGTCTGGATTCCTATGCAGGTAATTGTCTAGTTTTTCTTTCAGAAAATCATTGATAAAAGCCCTCATTGATTTTCCTCCTGGTTCAATTTCCTGTGACCCCAATTTTGTTTTCGTTTGGGACTCAAAAACGGGCTCCATAACTTTCACAGATATTGCTGCAACGATAGATTGACGTATATCAGAACCTTCGTAATTCTTGTTGTAAAAATCGCGTATAACTTTAGCTACAGACTCTCTAAATGCCGTAGCATGAGTTCCTCCCTGCGTAGTATGTTGGCCATTGACAAACGAATAATAGTCCTCTCCATAGGTTCTACCGTGTGTAAATGCCACCTCAATATCTTCATCCTCAATGTGAATAATGGGATACAGTGGGTCGCCATCCATATTATTCTCCAACAAATCTTTTAAACCATCTTTAGAATTGTAGCGCTCACCATTGAAATTAATTGTCAAGCCTCTGTTGAGGTAACAATAATTCCACATCATTTTATCGAGATATGCCGTTTTGTAGGCAAATTTTTTGAAAATACTTTCGTCTGGAATAAATTCGACATACGTGCCATTTGTTTCGTCAGTTTTTTCCATCGGATAATCTTCCAACAAATTGCCTTGACCGAATGACGCAGCCTTCTTTTCCCCTTCTCGAACAGAGTAAACTAAAAAATGTGAAGAAAGCGCGTTCACAGCCTTTGTTCCTACGCCATTTAACCCTACCGATTTCTTGAAAGCTTTTGAGTCATATTTACCTCCAGTATTCATTTTTGAAACAACCTCTACAACTTTTCCGAGCGGAATACCGCGGCCAAAATCTCGAATAGAGACTTTTCCATCTTTCACTTTGATTTCAACCTTACGCCCATTTCCCATTACAAACTCATCAATACAGTTATCGATCACTTCTTTTACCAGTATATAGATACCGTCGTCAGCAGCGGCGCCATCGCCCAACTTTCCGATATACATTCCTGGTCGTAAACGGATATGTTCCTTCCAATCTAAAGAACGTATATTATCTTCCGTATATTGACTTTCAACCATATTTTACAGTGAAGAGATACAAAAATAACAGTGTTTTAAACGCATCAAACACCTTATCATACCGAGTTATAAACAAAATTATAAGCAAGCAAAAACTAAACTCGAAGAAGTTTTTCAACCTCTTCTTTTTTAGCAAGTTCATAAGGTGAATTTGCAGAAACCACCTCTTTTAAAAACAGCATATCAGGGTATTGACTTATTTTAAAGTATTTTACAAAGTATTTACTACCAATATACTGTATTTCAATAAATTGATTATCAGAAATAATCTTGTATAAAGATTTTCCATTTGCCATTTTTCTGTACATTGGATATTCCATTTACAAACGCTCGAGTGGGGTCTTTTTGCCGTTGACGAGCGAATAACACGACAATTTATCTGTAAAAACAGAAGATTTAAAAATCGATCTATTTAATAGCATACGGACACATTCTTGGATTCCTTCCACAATGGATGGATGTGGATGGATTAATTCTGAAACAACCTCTATCGGCATTTGTAACTTGATGAGAAGACCAACAGCCTGTATAGCCGAAGAAGCATGAGCGCCAACAACACGCATACCCAAAATTCTCATTTCATTGTCATTGGTGACAATTATTTTTAGGAAGCCCTCTGTTTTGCGCATCGCAATGGCGCGCGCAATCAATGAATAATCCATTTTTACGACCTTAACAGGAATGTTCTGTTCAATGCACTGTTGCTCATTTACTCCAACAGACGCGACCTCTGGATTTAAAAACATTATTGTACAGACGTTATCGTAATTGAGACGCTTTGGTTTGTTTCCAAATGCTTTCTCAACGGCGTGTCTTGCTTCCAATTCCCCCATATTTACCAGCGCGATTCTTCCGGAGGCATCGCCAACAGCATAGATATTTGGAATACTCGTTCGGGTATCGTCATCACCGATATGTACACCGCGTTTGGACATTTCAACGCCTGCATTTTCAATACCTAAGTCCTCAATATTGGGTTGTCTTCCAATGGATAGCAACGCTTTCTCAACGCGTATCACTTCTCTTTTTCCATCGGGATAGGATAATTCATATTCCACTTCACCACCTATATTTTCGAGTCTCTCCAGTGAGGCATTTGAATGAATTGTAACACCACGATCACTCAAATTTTGTGCAACTAGCTCGGAGATATCTTGGTCCTCGAAGGGTAAAATTCGTTCTTGCCTATCAATTATATAAACTTTAGTTTTACCAAAATTACTAAAAATGGTGGCATATTCACAGCCAATTACTCCAGCACCCACAATCACCAAACTCTTCGGAAAGTTTGAAATATTGTCGATTCCATCACTCGTTAGAATGGTTTCTTCGTCCACTTCAATATTGGGTAATTTCCGCGGCCTACTGCCTGTTGCCAGCACGATATTTTCTCCCCAAATCTCTTTTTTCTCACCTTCGTTTGTTATTTCAACCCTGTGGTTATCTATTAATTTTCCGTGTCCACGCTCATAACTTAGTAGCTTATCCACGGTTTCGGTTTGTAGAAGTTTCATGTGAGCAGCATATTGAAATTTTCGTTCGAAAATAGCCTCAGATAAATTTTGTTTCACATCTTCCCAAGTCAATTCGAATTTACTTCTTCCTTTTGAGACAATCATCTCATTGATATCTGCAACACGGGTAGAAAGTTCCCATAAGGTTTTTGAAGACAAAGCGCCATTGTACACTCCAGCACCCCCTACTTTATCGCGTTCAATTAGGCACACGCTTTTACCAAAATCAATACTTCGCATCGCCGCGGCATAACCTGCAGGCCCGCCCCCTATTACAATTAAATCAAACCTTTCCATATGAGTTGTTGGCCGCAAAGATAGTCAGATTTGATTTTCTACAAAGCCGAAGGTTCATGAGAAATATATTGTGAAATCTAGGAAGATAAATCAACAAAAAGTACAATCTTTGCAAACATTTTGATAGAGATTCTTTTTATCGTCGGTGACTAATTTTTGATATAATAAATAAACAAATATTGAATCAAGAGGACAAAAATCAACTTCTGTGGGCGAAACAGAGGGAGGAGGAAATAAAGCGTCATTTTAGAAAATGGAGTAAATCAAAACCGAAAAATCTAGATGCTATATTCCATTCTGAACACAAGGAGGTATTTAAGAAATTGGATTGCCTCACCTGTGCTAATTGTTGTAAAACTACGAGCCCGATATTTCGTGACGCCGATATTCGAAGAGTTTCGAAATATCTAAAAATGAAAGAAACGCAATTCATATCTAATTTTCTAAAAATCGATGAAGATCAGGATTACGTCCTTAAATCTTCACCTTGTTATTTTTTGGGCGAAGACAATTATTGTAACATTTACGAAGTGAGACCACTGGCTTGTCGCGAATACCCTCACACTGACAGAAAAAATATGGTGCAAATTTTAGACTTAACATTACAAAATACAAAGATTTGTCCGGCTGTCTCTCGCATTGTACAGAAACTCATATGATTGCCTTTCACCCCAACTATGTTCATCCGCTTCCGGATAACCATCGATTTCCGATGGAAAAATACGACTTATTACCTAAGCAATTGCTGCA
>Ga0194122_10003001_pt1 | contig 17703 bp, 26 predicted proteins | sample TA2MahCa10mmetaG_FD_155487 | JGI IMG/M metagenome (GOLD analysis project Ga0194122, IMG submission 155487) | Freshwater microbial communities from Lake Tanganyika, Tanzania - TA2015021 Mahale Deep Cast 10m | ecosystem: Environmental > Aquatic > Freshwater > Lake | place: Tanzania: Lake... | reverse complement strand
GAAGGTCTTAGCAATCCACTGGCCGGTGGTGGCTGAGGTCTCCCCGAATGACGATGGGGTCAACGCTTGACCGTCGATCAGATATACCAGCGCCATATAACCATCAAATAATTCTTCGGTTCTTATGCCATCACTGATTACATGCTGTTCAGTGCTATTGACTTTATAGACAGTATCGTAAGCCGGCCAGTTTAAGTTTGAGGCAAAAGTAACTTGCGAACCATTTACATATAACTTTACGCGGTTGGAATTAGTCGCTTGCGTGGTATCAAAAGCAATAACAATGTGATACCAAGCTGACGTGTCTCGATAAACAGCTGCTGTAGTTGGTCCTGCGGCAGATCCAGCCACAGTGCTGACTGTTAATGTGTCGTTATTTTCAAAACCTGCCTTAAACCAATCTCCTGTAGTGCCTGCACGGAAAAACGTGCTGTAAATACCAAGCTTTCCCCTTTTCACCCACCCACTCCACGTCCACGTCTTCCTATTCCCCGCACTAGCGGGCGTGCGACTGAGGTACGCCGAGTCGGCTGAGTTGAACCTCAAGCTCCTGCCAGCGGTGGCGGCAGCTCCAGCCGCTGCAGCCGCAGCACCAAAAAATTCTTGAGGAGTATTACCCGGAATCATGAGACGGTTCCAGAACCGTAGTTAGCAGACAGAATCGCGCTGACGCGATTTGGGTTAACGCAATAGTACGTCAAAATATCCACGCCGCTCGCAGAAGTCGTGAGTGTCGGCGCGGTATTTGAGATAAAACTCCAGGAACCGCTGTAGGTGATCAAACGACTACCGGTTCCGTCCTGACGAATCGTAATCGAACCGCACTGACCGCCACTGGCATTAACCGGGGAAGCAAAAGTCGAGTTGTTCGTCAGGATTACTTCAAAGTTATTACGAGCGCCGAAATTAAGAGTACAAACACCAGAAGATATGACCGTGCCAGTTTCACCGAAGGATTGAGACTGAACAACAACGGGACCAGAAATCGGGCCGCCAGTCTTATCGTACTTACCTGCGACTGAAGTTAAGGCTGCGTTACCAGAAGCCTGTGCGGTAGCGGCATTAGTAAGAGCTGCATTACCCGAAGCAAGTGCCGTTAAACCAACAGAAATACCTGCATTACCCGAAGCAAGCGCAGTTGAGGCACTCGATAAAGCTGCATTACCGGAAGCTTGAGCGGATACAGCAAGAGTTAAAGAGGCTGCACCACTAGCCGCCGCAAAATAACGTCCATCAAGAACATCTACACCAACACGTTTGTTTTGATCTGCAGTAGAAGGCTCCGAAATATCAACAATCGGCAGATAATCACCACTAGCTAATGTAGTCAGCGGACTAAACTGAGAAATTTTTTCGTTAGCCATTAGCTAGCATCCTCTTGCAATATTTTAGACCCGTCTTCCTGAAGAATAAAAAACGGGCTTACTGCGCTTACACTTGATTCTAATAAAACCGAAGAACTAGCAGGATTGACAATTATTAAAGGAAAACTCCGCTCAACTGAAATCCGACTGGTTGTAATCGCACGACCTACATAATTTAAAGTCGCACTAACAAAACCGGTATTTTCTAGTGCATTTAAAAAATTATCGTATCCACTAATTAATGTACCCGACGTTAACCCGACATAATATTGAGCACCAACAGTCAAATTAGAAAATACACTGCCGGCGTTATCAAGCCCCACGCGGACTTGGCCGTTGACCGAGCCGCTTTCTAAACAAACGCCGACAAGTGTATCGGTGTTCGGATCGACAGCGCAGCACCTATAAACGACACCAGCGCTCGTCAAAGCGACTGGATCTCCGGGGCTTAAAGTCTCCCCCGCCAAAAATGTGGCAAAAGACATTTAGGGGGTTTTTACTGACTTCATTCTATAGTTATTTGCCTTGTCCGCGACTTTTTTTGCGGCCATGAGAGGCTTTTGAATGTGCCCCATCACCCTGGCGCGTTTTTTTAGGTTTGGACTCAAGTTTGTTAACAATGGACTTAGGTCTGGACATCGTGAAATAAGATCCAACTAAAACTTAGGGACGCCAAGCCGTATGTCAAATGGCAGCCCAGCTTGTGCCGTTCCAAATTTTTAAGCTATTAACAGTGCTGTCCAGCCAGCCAGCGCCTGCTTCTGTAGGTGATGGTGCAGCTTCTCCGTAAGCCACGCTGCGAGTCGGTCCGGCTTCATACCAACCAGAACTTGTGGCATCATAAACAAATAGCGAGCCCAACATGGTGCTAAACCAAAGTGAACCATCCCGCGGCGGGGCGTTATATCCAGCTCCAGACGGAGGCTGTTCAGACTTATGCACTAGAGCTTCTGCGTTTGTTTGATACCAATCAGGGTTGCTAACACCAGCGCCCGATGCATAAACAAACAAGCGTCCTTCATTAGTATCGAACCACAGAGAGCCGCCGCTGTATCCAGCAGTCGGTGCAGTTCCGACGGTAACAAAACTAGCTCCGCCGCCACCTCCACCCCCGCCAGTGCCCTGACTTCCGCTGTAAACAACGTAGGTGCCGCTGTAAAGAACGGCGAGATCTGCTTGTGCTAAGAAATAACCGGAAATTGCCTCCTGATAAATGGTGTTGAAGTTGACATTAAACGTATCTCCTCCAGTCAAATACAGACCTGATCCAGCTAAATAAACACCACTGCCACCCCCTCCGCCGCCAGCGGATATACCGCTCATCGTAAAGTTCAAGTCCTCAATAACTTGAACTAAACCCTCAAAATTTGAGGCGTACCCCGAAGGATCAATCGTAAATGAAGTTGTGCCCACGCCGCTAACCGTATAAATGCATTCTACAAGTGCCGCAATAGCACCTTCAAAATTTGGGGCGTGTAGGCTATGTCGGCTCGGATAATGCGGGCACGCAGGCATCTATTATGCTCTCTGTAAATACGGCCCTCCTTTCTAAATATTAGCCCACTTTCTTTAACTTCTGAAAGTTGTACTTCGAAGAAACCCTTTTCACACAGTCAACACTGCAGCCCAAAATACCTGCAATCTCACGGCAGGAATAACCATTCGAAATCAACGAAGCGATTTCTTTTACCTGCCAAGTGTTGACACGTCGGTTCAAAATCCTTTGTCTAATTTTTTCATATTCGTCCGTCGAACTTCGTTTTTTAAGAATCTGACGCACTCGCTCGCGACTAATACCAAATCGTTTACCAATTTTTTCGTACGAATGACCATCAAGGTACATTTCGTACATAGTTACAAATCTTTCGTGCAGTTCGGACGAAGACGTTTGGGCACTCATAAAAAATTCAAAATGTTTTCCGAAATGCTACCGATTGTCGTCCTGTTTGTCCAGCTGCCCGTGATGCCACTCATTTTCAGCAAGCTGCCAGGCTGGAATATTTAACTTCTCAGCACGTCGCCGGCACTCTTGCCAGTACTCGACTTCAGGTGTCTCAGAAGTCGTAGGTTGCACGGTAACCATTTAAGTCTAAGAACTGTACTTAATGATCTCATAATACCAGTCAAACCAAAAAAATTCTGTAGTCTTCTCTTCCACAGTGCTTCCCCTGCTACCGATCGCAGCAAAAAAGTTCTGTGGTCCGGGGACTTAACATGAAATTCTTAGAAATTGTACTTTATAAACGTATTTAAAATTAATTTATATAATACTATGAGCAAAAACCAAAGTTCTTTGGTTTTGGTTTAGCTAACCTGGGCCAACCCGCTTGAGACCCCGGAGACGCGCAAATTTCGTTAAGAAAAGCTCTAAAACAAAAAATTGAAACCAGAGGCAAGGCGGACCGTGCTATCTTTGTGTAATCAAGAGAGCACTAGAAAACAAACCGTGACGAACCCAGTGCTGGTTTCCGTCTTTGGTTTGGTAGTTCAAACACCTGTAACTACCCGAGATCTGCCGGAAACCCCAGACCAGACCTACAACCTCGACGCTTTCAAGGCAGAGCGATTTGGTGGCGTTACGCGTCTGACCTGCAGTTGCGGTCGATCCGAGCCGGAGTTCATCGCCACGTTGGATCTACCAAGGGCTCACAGGGTCTGCGGGCGCTACGCGTGCCAGCGATGCCTGCAGGAGGATCGGGACGCCAAAAGCCCGTCCGATCAGGTCTCAGCGTGGCTTGCTCAGAATCGACCTGGGCTAAACCCGCATGAACACTTGTTTTTACCTAAGCAGTTCCAGCGTCTCGTCGATAAAGATGGGACGATCATGAGGCCACGCCGCTTCGTCTACTCAAAGTTTTATGACATTGAGTTGGCGACTAGGGACAAGGTGCTGCCAACCTGCGGATGTGAAAACTGTGTAAATCCCTACCACATGATGCGGGCCCTGAGCCCGGCAACCAAAATCACCCCACAAATGAAGGAGGATGTGAAACTGTGGCTAAGCAAAAAAATTTCTCACAAAATGATTCAAGTCTTATTGGAAGCCAAATACAGGTGCTCGATCTCCCTAAGAACAATCACGAATTTAAAAAAGTCAGTGCTTGCATAAGCCATCACTCGGTTTTGATTTATCTGTTATTATGTCGTCAGCCGTTATCCGTCAAAGAAATTCTGGATGAGATAGGTTCGTCGAAGCAAAAACTTTTACGCGACCTAAAACAGCTTATAAAGTATAAGTTGCTCATCCGAGTTAATTTTGAATCACATGTTCTATATGTGATTGACGGCAAATACAACTCATTAATTCATTCGATTTTGAGCTCATGATTGCAGTTGCAGAACACAAGCCTTGTTTATGGTCCCAGAAATATGTAATCGACAATCTCCCCCCATGGATTTATTCGGATTCTGAAGAACCGAAGACTTGGGCAGAGTGCTCAGCGAAGATTTCAGCTCTTCAGTACACCATTAAAGATATTGAGCTCCAGATCGAGATTCGAGAGCTTGAGTTAAAGACGGGTAGTAGCCGGCACCAATCCAGTTTTGATTATGAAAAGTGGAAAACGCAAGCGCTGCGGGCAAAACAAACTCATATGTACATGTTGAATGCTTACACCTACTGGATTTTACTTAACGAACAGGGTTTATTCGGGGAAGACGAAGATATTCCCACGCTGAGGGATGGCCTTAAAAAAGTCATTCGTCTGTTAGTTGACGAACCCGCTGATTTTCTAGAACAGTTAGAAATTGTTTTGGATACACTCTGAAAATGTGTCTCAGGGATAAAACCCACGTCAAAAAAGACACTGTTTGCGCAGAGTGTTTAAAAACCATAAATAATGAGCCCTCAAAGCCGGCATTGAGTCAAATCTCACCGGAACTGAGGGCTCTTTTTACGCAACTTACAGACGAACATAAAGATTTTGACTCCTGTTGGAAGACTGATTACAAATATCTAACAATCGAAGGAAAGAAATTAAACATCGAAAACATTTTTTATGGTTTTTATAAAGCGGACATCGGTAATTTTTGCATAAAACGTGTTTGTGGCACCGTAACTTGTGTAAATCCAATGCACTTACGATCTCGATTTGAGCAGCCGGACATAACTAAAAGAGTGCGGGCCGGATTTAACCGAAAAAACACGGACATCAGAGATTTATCTGACTCTGATTGGCTTAAACAACCCTAAAATCGTATTGTCGGTGCTTGTAAGAATGGCCTTGCACCGGTAACCTCGGGGGTACGGTCAGTTTTCGCCATTTCCTGATCGTGGTAACTGAACCTTTGTGCCTGATGTCGGGTGCCGAGGCAGCCCCTTTTACATTTCTAAACATGCTTACTAAAGATGTACTTCAAATCCTTCGAAGTATCGACGCAAGCCTTCAAATTATTGCGCATTCGAACTCATCGGACATAACCACAGCGTTCGTAAATAAAAAAACTATCGCTGCTCGTCTGGGTGTGCAATCAATTGTTGTAGATAAGCTTATATATCAAGGAATAACATCAGGGGGTACATCTGGTTTAGTAGAAGGTCGTCACTACTGCAAGCTGGATCCTTCGGAAACCAACTTATCGAACTTTCTTTTTGACTCCGCTAAAGTACTTAGCGACGCATGGAATTCCTTCTCAGGGTATTGCAATGAGTAGTTTTCGGAGCACAGCAACTGAACTTGCCAAGAAAATTTTTGGGCGTAGTGAGGTTCAAAACCGTATCGCTCTGAATACGGTGAAAATGATTATTGGTGATATTGCCACGCTGTACGAAGAATTCCGTAAAGCAGAAGGTAATGGCGCCCTGTTTTTTAATCCTTCCAAACCAGAGTGCAGTCAATTTATGACAATTAAAGATATCCAGACGGATATCGCGTTGGCTGAGGAAATAATGGATGAAGACTTAGCTGGCTTTTTAAAAAAACTTATAACAGTTGTAGATACCGAAAGTGAAACTGATAAGCCGATTGTTGTTATGGTGGATCAACGCGGCATGAGCATTCATTTAATTGATCTCGAAGCAGCGGAAGAACTTTTAAATAAAACGTCGGATGCCGCTAGCGCAGATTGATTTTGTTTCGCCGCCTGAACTAATTGGGATAACTACCTCTTTTTTTGGCGGCGAAATTGATCTTGATCCTGCATCGAGTGAAGCTGCAAATACACTCATAAACGCAAACCGTTTCTTTACACCAAAAGAAGACGGATTGAGACAAACATGGAAAGCAAAATCTCTGTATCTATATCCCCCACGGGATTTTTTAAATAATGACGAGCAACCTAAAGATCCTTACATATTTAAAAAGAGGAAAAGATTTCAACGCTCGGCACAAAGGGTTTGGTTAGAAACATGTCTAAGAAAATACAGAAAAAATGAATTTGACGAAGCAATTGTTTTTTTAACTTCCTCAGAAGTCGCTTTATTGACGACTCAAAAAATAGGATTAGATCTACCTCTCTGTGTAGCAAAAGAGAGACCAGAACTATTTATCGATGCGCCCGGACTTCCAAAACTAGGGCGTACAAGGTGCTTCGGTTTTGTTTATTACTTTCCCTCTTCAACAAACACAGATTATCGAATTGGTGAATTTATTAATTTGTATAGCTCATTTGGGCGAGTTTTTTGTTGAGAAACTCAAGCGACTTTGGGGTGTTGTCCGGTTCAACAGTATCGCCCGCACCAAACCCCGGACCCACGGGGGTTTCGGTCATTTTTCGAGAAGCACGTGTTCTAGCTAAACGTTTAGATCTTTCCTCTTCGTTTTCAGACCAGACCTTGCCCGCTAAACGCATATCGCGTCGCGAACGAAAACGATAAACGTGCTTTGCAAAACCAGCTTCTCCGTGAAACCTTATTTTTCGTTCGTGGGGTAGCTCACGAATCTGATCAGACATTGTAAGTCATATAAGGCTTGTACTTCATGAAGTCCATGCTCACTGTCATCGGGTTAGTTGCGGTGGACATAAATTCAGGATTAAGAAGCATGTTGTAATCTTTATCATCAGCAATCGATTTAAATGCTGCAATTGGATTAGCAGTGCTCGAAGTCATAAAACGCTGGCTTCCTTCGGCACTTAATGATCCAAGGGCTTTCCGATAATCTTCAGAGGCGCTAGAAATAGCGGAACGGAAACGACCGCCAGCAGCAGATCCTAAGAGGCTGGGATCGTAGCCTTTCAGGTAACGTTCCCCCGTAGCACGTTCGCCGGCCACGCCGCGATTAAACTGATCGATCGCCGCTAAACGATAATCAGGAACAGTAATACCGCTTATTTTGCCGAGCTGTTCTTTAGAAGCTTGACCCAGCTGACGATAGTATTCAGTGCGATTTTGAAGTTCTTCAGTTAATTGTTGGATGCGTTTGATTTGATCATCAATTTGCTGCTGAGCAACACCAGCGCCGTAACTAAGCGGAGTATTCGAAGTTGCTTTGCCGATTTGGCCTAAAATAATATTACCTAAAGAACCGCCTACACCTGTAGCAATATTTTCCCCAATCTTTCCCCAGTTAATCGACGCCGGTGCTTGAGACGGTGCTTGAGACGGTGCTTGAGACATTTCAGAACAAGGGCAAGCCTTTACTTATTCTATTAGCAATCATATTCTTTAAAGCCAAGACCCGCTCACTTGCGTTTGTACTGCCGGGATCATAAAAATCCGCAGAGACGTGGGCACCGGTAGTGGATCCAGTACGACCTTGCGTACCAATTGGAGTACCAGCACCAATAACAGTTCCAGGTTTTAAATTACTGTTGAGACGATCAAAGTGCGCTAAACGGACATCGAAAGGAGTTCCATCCGGAGCCGTGGCGCGAAGGTCTACATAATTACCGTAAAACCTAGGACCGTTAGGATTTTTTTCGAGATTAGTTTCCCGAGAATCGTTTACGACTTTTAGAACTTTTGCATTAAAAGGTGCTGCAAAAATAGCCCCACGGCCGCCGGGTATCACAAAATCAATGCCTTTACCACCGGTATCATTCCAGGAAGTTACAGTCGCACCTTTTAGAGCTGTCCCAGGACCTGAGGCAACCATCTGTTCGGTTGTACCCTGAGGTTGCTCTTCTAAAAGAGTTAAAAGTTCCGTTGCTAACTTCGTGTAGTTATCAGACGAATCAGAAGTTAAACTACTTAAAACAGCAGCGGAACGAAGTTCATCCGCTTTTTCTAAAGCCTCTTCAGTGCCCTGCTCTTCAAGTTGTTCCGCTAATGCGTTGCTCTGCAATAAGGAAGCGTAAGGATCCGTTTGTTTCGTTGAAGCACCCAAATATTTCATTAACAAATCAGAAATTTTTTCTCTAAAGTCCCCGGTTTGTGAGTCGGCAGGTTCAGTCCCAGGAGCAACCTGTTGTGAAATTGGACCGCCATAAACCCGTTGAAGTTCATTTAATTTTTTTACCGGCTGACCGTAAGCACTTTTACCTGATTCAGTAGGAAAAGAGGCCCACGTTTCAGCTAACGCTGCTGCTACGCGTGGACTTAGACCCTCTTTTTTAAGTGCGGCTAAACCACCATATTTAAGTAATTTATTTCTTGCCAAACTTAAAGCAGCAATATCCTGCTCTTTTGGGCCAAAACTTTGCAAACCTAAAGCACTTGCCCGACCCCTCCAGGTATCAGGCATAAATTGGTACGCACCAGCAGCCGCACTTGCATAGCCGCCTTTTCGAATAACTTTGTCTGGATGACGACTTAGATCAGAAAAAGTTCCGCCTCCAAAAAAAGTTTGATAACCCTTAGGACCAGCAGTGCCTTCGGCATAACGAATCGCCTGCAGTAAACGTTGACCCTCAGGAGTCAAACGAAACTGTTCTAGTACTTGGCGTTCGTTCATTTTTATTACGGAGACTCAGCGATCGTATATAAAGTTTAAATGTTTACTCGCATAACAGTAGTTTAAACCTCAGCTTCAGCTGCTCCTTCTTCGTCATCAAACAAATCCATATTTGTGTCTACAGCGATTCCGACCTCATTCATAACTGTCTTATAAGCTCGTTCGCGGCAAATTAATTTAAATACTGTTTCCCAAAGGTATTGATCCCGTTCTTTATTTTTAAGGGAATGTGCCTTTACGCGTATGCGCGTCAACACGAATTCATCCTCAAGTGTCAGTCCGCACGAGACATCTTGAGCGTCATCTGACTTCCGGGCGCCCATCACGATAGAGCTGCATATTTAAAGTCTAGCTCTAGCGGAATTTTTGGTTATTGCGTCGGCTTATAGCTTTTATTAAGTAATCGATTACCAGGCTTTGCAGCTCCAGTACCCAGGCGTCAATTTACTCTTAGGTTCATCACAGTTATGACGTGCTCTAAAGTTCTTTCTACGATCCGGATCGTCGCTTCGGTTTTCCATATTTGCGTCCCCAAAACGAACTAAACGAACTTCCCCATCTTCTTTTGCTGCCACAGCAAACTGCTTACCACCTTGGATGTCACGCTTTGGTTTGTTGTACCCTTTAAAAATTTCACCAGCTAAACGAATCATGTTAAATCCGTGTCTAAATTTAATAGTAGCAGCTGAATAATAAAGAAGTTGTGACGCAGAGGCTGCTTGTGTTGCGCACACAAGAAACGTATGTAATATAAAGCCGTAACTTTTTTCTCGCATATACAATGTCGGAAAGTAAGACTCTTCTTACTATCGCGGAAACGGCTGAACTCCTTAATTGCAGCTCTGGTTTTGTGCGGAAGCGTATTGCTTTGTCTGAAGCGAATCAGCCGGGCGGTTGGCCTAAGTCTGTATACGTGAATCTGCAGCCCAACGGCGCAAAGTCTCTTTATCGCGTTAATCGAAATGCACTCGAAGATTATCTTCGTAGTTCATCCTTGGTTAAAGTGGAAGAAGAAGTTTCCTCGTTGAGCACTGCTGTTTGCTCCCTTTAAGATGACTTACTCGGACTCTTTTGCTGATCAAGCTGCGCCCACGGTTGAGCGGGTTGCAACAATCATCATGCAAGAGCCCGAGCAACCAGCTGGACCCACTGTTGAGGAGCTTTCTTCTCAGTTAGTGGGTCTTGCTTCGTATACAAATCAGCTTTACACCCAGTCACATCTAATTCACCTAAACGTTGAGGGTCCGATTTTTCTTCCGATCCACGAGTTCCTTAAGGGCCAGTACAAACTCCACATCAAACAATTCGACACTTTATCCGAATTTGTTCGCACTCTAGACTTCTTTATGCCTATGTGCGCCCGTGGGCTTCAGCAAGCCTGCAAAAACTTTAAGAACGTCAAATCATATGAGATGCGGGATATGCTTTCCACTTATCTGAGCAATTTAGATAAAGGCGGCATGGTGGCAAAAGATATTCAAAAAACAGCAAAAGCTGTGGACGCCCCCGATATCGAAAATTATTTGGCTGACTACGTTGCCTTGTCCTTCAAAGCTGCGTGGTTTATCAAAGCTACTCTGCGCGGTTAATTGGTATACGCCCAGCCGTCTAACACTCGGACAAACAGACCGCTGGGCGTCGTACCTGAACTCTGCACCTGATACACCAGAGTGCCTGAGACGCTCGAGGCGGTGGCGGGCAAACCGCTAAGTACGATCGAACAGGTCTGAATTGCTCCAGAGGCCAAGATCGCTCCAGAAGCCACAAGAGCACCTGAGGCCAGAATGGCGCCTGAAGCCAAAATAGCTCCGGACGCAATCAAAGCACTATTGGCGCTAATGGCTCCAGAAGCCAAAACGGCTCCTGATGCTAAAGCTGCTGTGGAAGCAAAGGTTGCGGTATTGGCTGTGTTGGCTGAAGTAGCAGACGAAGCGGTGTCAGCAAAAGCAGCTCCGATCTTTTGCCACGCTGAGCCAGTCCAGACCTTTAAGTAGTAACTTGCTGTGCTGCTATCGGTCCAGAGTTCCCCGATAGAGTTACCCGGTAAGCCTGCCGGCGATGCGTTGGGTGCAGTAGCGCTATAAGCAGAAGGTCCGATTTTTCTGATAGACCCAGCAGAATCCTCAAAGTAAAGTCCAGGATCAGCCGCGCCAAAGCAAATAGCTGGTTCGCCACCTTGTAAAATCGTGCCGCTTGGACGATCTGATGAGATGCCAGAACGTTTTAAAAGAAAGACAACAGGTGTGGATGTCACTAATACGTACCTCCGTTTAAAGCAAATGAAGTGATGGTTCCTTGAGTTCCGTTGGCATACGTGGAACCGTCAAGGATGTTTACTGGTGAAACGACGGGAGAGCCATAAGCATACGTGCCCCCATCATAAGTTTCAAGATTCTCTAGACCTAAGGGTTCAAACGGATTATATTCGCTGAACGTAAACATCTGGAACGATGTTGCAGCGAGCTCATTTAATGAGTCCGTGTCTCCTGAATTTAGAGTCTTAGCCATCATGTTATACATGTCTGGCTGCATCATCCGATCAGGCATCCCAGTAATTTTTGGGCTGTATCTTTGCCACCACACGAGATCTTTCTCGCGCTTCATGAACTCAACTTGTTTAACTAACTCGCGATCAAATCGCTCTCTGTAATACTCGTTTAAAGGTTCATCATTTGGCTGATGCAAAATCCATTGTGAGGTCGCATCCTGCTGACCGTAACGAAGATACATATCCCACATTGCTGCGTAAATATGTTTACACCACTTTGGTTGGTAGTAATACACATTTGGATCCGAATAGCTTTCGGTTTCGTAAGTAGGGATGTTATAAATTTGATTTAAATAAATAAAACCAAAATCCCTGACATAACCCGGATCATCCCGAGTATTTAACAAACGCGTAGCTTGATCGACACCCGCGTCATATGTACCCGGACTGACGTTCCAAATACTTGTATTTGGGTAACGATTCTTGAGGTTAGTGTTCCATAAGTTATATCCTTCTCGATTTAGGAAGTCCGGGCAGGTGCACTGCGCCCTCATCTCCGTAGTTAAATATTCACCCACGGCTGGAGGTCCCGTTGCAGGAACAGCAAGGGTATTTGCATCAACAACAGACCAGCTGTTATCCGAAGATACAGATAAAAATAAAGTGTTAAAAATGGGGGCAAAAGAGGGAGCGATAGGGACGTTGTTAAATCCCACTGCGGTGATTGTGTAGTTATTATACCCATATTTTTTTTCTGAGCCATCGGGGTTATATCGATTACTTACAACTTCACCTGTAAATAAAGAGATCGGAGCTCCAAATCTGGTATTTAATTTGACAGCGTATGTCGTGGAGTTGTACTGAGTTACAGTCTCGATTGCGTACCCAAAGCTCAAAAAGTTAAACGAATCACGAGGGCGAACACCAACCATCCACATCCGCATATCGGATCGTGTGGTTGGGTACATAAAGCAAGCACCCGGAAGAAAAACACCGACACCGGGCGTTCCGACTGGGTAATACTTAAATGAATAAGTCAGACCATCAAAAGCCTGCTGCGAATACATCGCTAATTCATAACCGCGCCGCCAACGGCACCAAAGCGACGCGTAGTCATAATTGCTTTGTGCGCTGGTTTCTTTAGTCAGAATCGGAGGTCTAAATCTTCTGTGAAACGGGAGAGGTTTTAAAAGCTCATCCGGATTATACGAACCTCTGATTGTTTTAGGAGCTCTGAATGATTCTGCTTTTTTAAAAGACTTGAAGCCAAAATCATCCGGTCTCTTTGTCCGGCCCACGATTAATAGAAACCGCCTTGTGCCCAGATCGTAATCCCTGAAGGACTTAAACCACCAGAAACCGAGGTGGGACCATTACCGATATAACCGGCACAAAGGATATAACCTTTTTCTAAATAAAGACCTTCACCTTTACCGATTTGAATCGGAGTAGTAAGGTTTGTATCGCCCACAGCAGGGACAGGGGCGTTTACAGCAAACAACTGAATTTGCTGCGGATAACCAAAAGTGCTGCCACTTAAACCCACCTCAACACGACCCACCATCAAAGCGGCAGAGGTCGAAGGGGAGGCTTGGTTAGGGGCGTAAACGTACAAACCGATGTCAGCGGTTCTACGACCACTGTTATCGGGATAATCTTCATTGCTGACGATCGTAATATCTTCGACTAGAGCAGCGTCTTCAGATGGAACATCACCAACGCGAACGAGTTGGATGAGATCAGTCAGATTAGGGTTCGTGGGGTTGCAGGTGCCAGTCGAATTAGTAATCCGGGCACCGCGAAGAAATGGGCGATCGATTAAACAAGGCTGCTTGTTCGTGCTTGTAGACGCCACGGTCTCTTCTTATGTAATCGATCTTTCTGTATGCTACCGCAATTTATAGAAGGTAGGTTAATCCATCGAACCGGAATAGATCGAGGCTTTTCGGGGACTAAGGCGGATGCCTCGCTCAATATCGGTGCGAGCACCGGTAGAGGTCGCATCACTTAGTCGACGCAGCAGCTCAAGCATTCGCGGATCAGTGCCCGCAAAACGGTCACCACTCACGCCAGGAATAGCTCCAGGAGCCGTGCCGTAAGGAACAGAGCTACGCCCACCGCCAAGATAATCCGGGAAATTACGGTAAAAACTTTGGCCAAACTGTTCAAGAAAAGTAGGTTTTTCAAACCCAGTCCTGATGCTGGGCATTCTTGTCGTATCCACACTATAAGTGGGGTTCGTAAAATCCGGATTTGGTTGGAAATAAGGAGTGGGCGACGTTATATTTAACGGGGTCGAATACTCCGCATAACTGGGAATAGGACCCGTAAAAGTACCACCAATATTGAACGGCATCTTACTGGTATGGATTAATTAAGGGATACCCATACATGTTAGTGCCGGGATTACCGATTTGGACGGGGTAATACGGTGTGGTGGCCTGCTGTAAATCGTACGAACCTTGATCCCCTTGAGTTGCAGCAACACCAGCAGTTTGCGCATTACCGACAGCATTACGTTGAGTGTCGGTGCCCATTTCCGTAACTGGACGGCTGATTTGTTGAGCCTGAGGCATCTGCTGGCTAGGAAGCTTGCCCTTCATTTTTTGCATCAGTTCGAATGCAAGTTCAGGGTTAGCTGAAGCCCACGCGGACATGTCCGGTTGCGCATAACGCCCACCAAGAGCTGCAAACTCTTTAACAATTTGAGCTTTGTTGGAGGGGAACTCAGCGTAAGCTTCGCGTTGTTGGTAGTAACGAAGCAGGTCGGCTTGAGGTTTGGTTAAACCGGTAGCAGCCTGAGCATTCTGAAGAGCTTCGTTAAGAGCTTCATCCCGAGCTCGGGAACGAGGAGTGGTGATAACCACTTGACCGGCACCGATTTGACCGCGAATCGGAGCCGGACCCAGGTTTGCACTACCGGGAACACCGAGGGTGCCGGGATCCTGAGTCAGAGCCGGAGGAGCGGGATAATTGCCCTGGGGCAAAGGCGAATCAACAGATTCCGTGGCTTGCCCGGTCTGATACTCGGGTTGATTCATACGGGAAAGCAAACCGCCAAAAGCAATTCCACCTAACCCCCCTATGGCAGCGATTTTTCGGAGATCCAGAGTTCTTAAACCGCCAGCAGCGTTTCGAATTTCTTCAAAAGGAACATCAACAAAAGCTTCCTCTTGATACGCTCGGCCCACACCTGCGGGCTCAGCTGCCTGCATCTGACGTACCAACGCGCCACGTTGGTATTCAGTCATACGACCAGCAGGAGACTCGACTAACGGACCTCCGGGAGTACGGGCAGCTAAACCTGCAGGGCCTTGAGGAACTAAACCGCCTCCACGCGTGGCCAGATCCATTTCATCAAGGATCGCAGTTCCGCGAGGGGAAACAAGATCATCAATAGTTACCGGCTTCCCATAAAAACTAGAAGCCCGTTTTGCCAACGCATCTATGGCTTGGTAAGTACCAGGGTCACTTGCGTACAGATCCTGTGCGGTCCGCGAAATAGGACCCTGCATAGGAGTGACCCTAAAAGTAGGCTCAGGAGCACTAAAAATGCTTAGCTGACCAGGAGCTTCAGGACGACGCAACGAAGCCCGTAAATCTTCAACATCAAGAATGCTCGGACGATTCTGGAGTGCTAAACGAGCGTCAATATCAGCAGGTGAAATTTTAGGTCCTTTATAAGATTGATACCGACCCCCAGCCCCTCGCGGCGTAATATCTTGAAGATCAAAGCTCGGCTGTCTAAAGCTCGGTGCAGCTTTCGGAACAGCTTGTGTGGCAGCTCTTGTAGCTCGAGGCAGAGCAGCTCGAGCAGCTGGTTGAGCTAAACCAACTTGACGTGCAGCATTACGAACGATGGCTACACCGGCATCACCTAAAGCTGCAATAAATTGGGGCCCGTAAAGTGTGATGGCTTCACGGAGTTTATTAAAATCCTCTAAATTCTTAAAAACTCCTCGCTCAGCCATTAGAAGTAAATCTACTTTCTTAAATTACTATAGCTTTTATCGCCAGTTTGCGTTAAACCAGAGACGGTCCGCTCGCGAAGTATCTGGCGGACCAGGGATGGCTTGAATAAACTCACCACCACTGCGTTCAAAACGGTAACGAGCAGCCACAGGGTCCCGATAATTAGGAATGTAAAGCATATGAGCGAGTCGATCGCACTCATATAAATAGTTCTCACGCCAAATTTTGGCAGTCTCACGTTTGTCTTGAATGTTGATCGAACGACTGACATCACCCTGAATTAATTCCTGACGACTTGTGGCCCGCCCAGTGGCTAATTCCGTTAAACGTTCTGCTTCTTCACAGCGCTCAACCTGCTGGACAATTTTGTCGTAATAAAACTCGCTCGGAATGCTGTTGCAAGCCTCCATTAAGCGAGCGTAATCACCAGCGGGAACAGTAGCAATATTGTAACCTAGATGATACGCTACGCGACTAAAGTTAAAGTCATCTAAGCGGTAACCAAAAACCTGTGCGGGGTTTCTAGATAACTGATTAATCGCAGCATATACAACCTCGCGTTTAGTAGCGTCGGTTGTATCAGGTTGAAATACAACACCCTGCTGAGCTAAATAACTTTGAATTTGCTCAAGTTCTTGTGTAGATAATTGAGCCACGATCTACCCACAAGCGATAAACGTATTCTATCGCTTTATTTAATTGTTAAATTTCAATCACTCAACGTAAACCGTGTCACCTTCAAGCACGGAATCCCAATCCACACGGGAAATCGAGCGGAGTTGATCCAGTTTTGTGAAACGCTCGCCGGGTAAAGACTGCTGAAGCTCTTTAATTTCGGTTGCCGTTTTAAGGCCAACCCCTTTAAGAACTTGAGTTAAGAGCTGAGGAGTTGCGCTATTAATATTGACGCGATTAAAAGCAGGCACCTCAGGTTTAACAATCTGTCGCCCACGGCGTTGTTTCGAAGGCTTCTCCTCGACCTCTTCTTCTTTCAGAGTTTCCTCAATCTGATTTTTATGAGCAAAGAAAACCTTTCCGGTCGTCAGCGACCGTACCATTTTGTATTCGCCTTCATCGTGCTCGCTTAAAATTTCAATTTTCACCCCATTCGGGGTAAAGGTAAATTCCTTGATTTGAGTGGCAGTCATCATGTGAACAGGATCTGGGACAATTTTACATTAAACTGTCAACAGAGCTAGTACAAAAAGTGCCTGTACGTAGATTTGCTGGCCAGGCTATACGGTTTATACCGGGCCTTGGTGATATTTTTAATGCTACACGAGAATATAGTAATCAGGTAGAAGCAGGAATTCCTCCTGTACGTGCAATTCGTCGTGCAATACCAGTGGCAGTTACAGGTATTCTTACAAACATTGTGGATCCTTTTGGCGTATCAAACGTAGCGCCAGAAGTTTTACGCAAATTAGCCGCCAAAAGGGAACAAGACGCTCGAGAAGGCAACGATAAAAGAATATTTTTTCCTCAAGTATCAGCAGTAAAAAAAGGATTAGACCCTTTAGTTACAAGCGGAATGCTTCCATACATGGCAATGGGAGCCATGTACGAAGACCCGGCAGCGCTTCGTCAAGCGGCCAAATTGGCAGATCAAGTGAATTCTGAAGCTCAAATGCGCTCCATTGTTGATCGGATAGATCCTTTAACAACAGGGCAAACTTTCTCTATGGATCCGAATGAACGTTTTGATCAACTTGTTGAGTATTTAAATAGGCGTGCTGTTATAGATAAAGTGGGCCCTGTTTCTCCGGATCCACAGGATCGTTTGCGTCAACTCGTAGACTATTTAAAGGGTAAAAATTAATGACAGAAGAATTTTCTAAAGAAACTGATGAAGACTTTGAAGATCGAGAACTTACAGAGGAGGAAGAAGCCCTTCTGAAACAAGCTCTCGACAACCTCAAACTGTATATAGAAGACAACACCGAGCACTACGCATAAAAAAAGCCCCTCCGAAGAGGGGGCTGGAGTGTCCGACCTTTATCAGGAGGGAACGGTGCTGGTGTAGATGCTGGACTCCACCACGCCGGCG
>Ga0194122_10003000_pt1 | contig 17712 bp, 12 predicted proteins | sample TA2MahCa10mmetaG_FD_155487 | JGI IMG/M metagenome (GOLD analysis project Ga0194122, IMG submission 155487) | Freshwater microbial communities from Lake Tanganyika, Tanzania - TA2015021 Mahale Deep Cast 10m | ecosystem: Environmental > Aquatic > Freshwater > Lake | place: Tanzania: Lake... | reverse complement strand
TCGCGTAATAGCCTTGTGGATTCTCGAACATCTCGCGCAGCGCCGCCACGGCATTCGCATCGGACGCCAGCACCTGGGCCTGCCGCTCAATCACTCCGCGGGCCGGCGGCATGACATTCGCCGCGCCCGTGATTCCCGTGTTGATCACAACCGGGCCATTCACGCCGGCCGCGCCTGTGTGCACGTGCAGGCCAGTCACCGTCGGGGTGTCCGGGAACGTGTGATAGATCACGAAGTCCACGGACCCGGAGACGATCTGCCCTTGGGCGTTTCGCATCGCGTGTGCATAGAGCACCGCAGTACCGGAAGCGGCATAGCCCATAACCGCGGGCACCTCATTTCCCGGCGACATCGCCGCGACAAAAACCGCTGTGTCCGCGGACTGGGAGTATATATAGGCCGTACAGGCCACAAGGCTGAGTAGAATTTTTTTCATGAAGATGTTGGGGCTCCGTCTGTCACAATACGACAAACCGCGCCGTTCGTGACTCTTTTCGGGAAATTTAACAAGTACTTCTGACACGCCGCACGGCATCCTTCCAGCCCGCCCAAAGCCCGTCGCGCTCGGAAGCCGCCATGGCTGGCTCGAACCGCCGGTCGGCGCGCCAGAACGACTGTACCTCCTCCACGGATCCCCAGTATCCGGTGGCCAGGCCCGCCAGCAGCGCCGCGCCCAACGCCGTCGTCTCCGTATCCGCCGGCCGGACCACGGGCGTGTCGAGCACATCGGCCTGGAACTGCATCAGGAAATTGTTCGAAGCCGCACCGCCATCCACGCGCAACTCCCGCAACGACGCGCCGCTGTCGGCCTCCATCGCCTCGATCAATTCTCTTGTCTGATATGCCATCGACTCGAGGGTCGCCCGGACAATCTCCGCCCGCCCCGTCCCCAGCGTCATTCCCGAAATCTGCGCCCTCGCATCGGCGTCCCAATGGGGCGACCCGAGACCAACGAACGCCGGCACCATGTATACGCCGCCCGTCGAGGGGATCGACTCTGCGATCGCCTCGGTCTCCGGCGCGCTGGTCACAATCCCCAGTTTGTCGCGCAGCCACTGCACCGCGGCCCCGGCCACGAAAATCGAACCTTCCACCGCGAACTGCGCCGAAGCATCCGCCGAAGCCGCTCGTGTTCCCAGCAGCTTGTTCTTCGAAACCGGCACGCCGCCACCCGTATGCAACAACGCAAAGCAACCAGTTCCGTAAGTGTTCTTGGATAAACCCTTGGTGAAACACGCTTGGCCGGCGAGCGCCGCCTGCTGGTCGCCAGCGATTCCGGCAATAGGCGTCTCGGTCCCAAAAACAGCGGCGTCCGTGACTCCCAAAATTCCGGAACTAGCGGCTACGCGCGGCAGCATGGCGCGAGGCACGTTTAGAATTCGCAGCATGTCGCTGTCCCACTCGCCGGTGGCCAGATTCATCAACATCGTTCGCGAGGCGTTTGTCGGATCGGTTGCGTGCACCTTGCCGCCGGTTAACTGCCAGATCAGCCAGGTGTCGATGTTGCCGAACAGAAGGTCGCCGTTCGCCGCCTTCGAACGCGCGCCCGCCACATTGTCCAGAATCCAGGCGATCTTGGTTCCCGAAAAATACGCGTCCACCACAAGGCCGGTCCGCTCCGTGATCAGCGCAGCCTGATCCGCCAATTCCCTGCACCGCGGCGCGGTTCGGCGGCACTGCCACACAATCGCCGGTGCAACGGGCACGCCGGTGGCCCGGTCCCACACGACGGTCGTCTCGCGTTGATTGGTAATGCCGATGGCCGCCACCTCGCCCGGGGTCACGCCGCCGGCCGCCAGCGTCTCTTTCATCGCGGAAAGTTGCGCGTTCCAAATCTGGAGCGCGTCCTGCTCCACCCAACCGGGCTGAGGAAAATGCGAGACCGTCGCCGCCGCGCGCATCGCGACTCGCCGCGCTTCGCGATCATAAAGCGCCGCTCGCGCCGATGTGGTTCCTTCGTCGAGGGAGAGAATGTAGGCCATGGGGGAGATTATAATGGTCACATATGTTCTTTCGCCGGGAACCAGAGAAAACACTCACCTACTCGGACCGTTTGGCGGCCGCCCGTTCGGCCGGCTTTAGCGTCGAGGGAAATCTGGCTGTGCGCCGCGGCGTCGGCTGTTCGATTCAGGAAGGCGCCGATGGACTTCCCGAACTCGGCGAAGCGGGCCTGGTTGTGCACGGCAAAGAGGTCGCCCGTCTCGTCCACGGCGGTTACCAGATGTTTTTCGTCACGCGCGACGGACACAAGATGGCGGCGCTTGCCGATCATCTGAGAGCTCTGCACGGGTTCACCGAGGATCTCATCGAAGCGCTCGGTGTCACGTCGTTCTACAACAACGGCCTGGGCACGGTTTGCACCGGCCATCTCTACGACCGGGTGAAGGACCGCGAGTCCTCCACGCATCACTAGCTCTCGCGCGGCGATGCGGGTAGCCATCGTTGGCAACTCCGGCTCCGGGAAGTCGACGCTCGCCCGGACGTTCGCGCCGCCGGTGCTCGACCTCGACACGATCTTCTGGGAGCCGGGCAAAGTTGCCGCCGCCAGGGATCCGGCTCAAAGCGCCAGCCTCGTCCGGGAATTCTGCTCTGCGCACGCGGAGTGGGTCGTTGAGGGCTGCTACGCCTCGCTTATCCGAATCGCACTGGAATTCGAACCAGAGCTGATTCTGCTGGATCCGGGCCTGGAGCGATGTCTGGCCAACTGCCGCGCCCGGCCCTGGGAGCCGCATAAGTACGCTTCGCTCGAGGAGCAGAACCGGCACCTGGACTTCCTGCTCGAGTGGGTCGCCGCCTACTATTCGCGCGACGATGAAATGTCGAGAACGGCCCACGAGGCGTTGTTCGTGCAGTATGGCGGACCAAAGAGAGTCGCCGGCGCATTCGAATTCCCGGACCAGTGAGACAATACCGGAATGGTCGTTGATATTGAGGGAGTTAAGCTCCACCTCGCGCACCCGGATGAACTCGCGGTGCAATGGGTGGGGCAAGAAGACGTGATGCGCCAATTGCTGGCCGCCTGGCTTGTGATCGACGAGCGGGACCTTCCAATGAATCCGCGGCTCATCGGGAAGCCTGGCGTCGGGAAGACCACGCTCGCCTACGCCGCCGCCCAGCGGCTGGGCCGTGAAGTCTACATCATGCAGGCCACGGCCGACACTCGGCCGGAGGATCTCCTCATTAGCCCCGTCATCGAAGGCGAAGGAATGCTGCGGTACGTGGCCTCGCCCCTGGTTACCGCGATGCTTCGCGGCGGCATCGTCATCCTGGACGAAGGCAATCGAATGAGTGAGAAGAGCTGGGCCACGCTGGCGCCGCTGCTCGACACCCGCCGTTATGTGGAGTCCATCGTAGCGGGCGTGAAAATCAAGGCTCATCCGATGTTCCGGCTCGTCTCCACGATGAACGACGACAGCTCGACCTTCGATCTGCCGGAGTACATCCATTCCCGCCTCCAACCGCAAATTCTCATCGATTTCCCCAGCTACGACGAGGAACTGGCGATCCTGAAGGAGAATCTCCCGTTCGCCGACGACGAGATCCTGGAGTACGTGACCGAGTTCCTTCAGCACGCCCACGCCGCCGACGAACGCTACAGCGCGCGCGATGGCATCAACATCGCCCGATTCGCGCTCAAAATGCGGCATATGGCCAAGGGCGCAACTCCGCGTGCGGAGCTTTTGCGCGTCTCCATTCTGGAAACGCTTGACGACGAAGCCCTGCGCTACGTGCCGCGGCAATAACGATGTTCGCGCCGGTCGACGATCCAGCGAGTTTGCAGCGCGGCCAATGGCGCTACTTCCCCGTCGTTCCGGGGCGGATGGAGTTTGCCGCCGCCGTTCGCGAAGCCATTCTCGCCGCGCGGCCGGAGGTAGTAGCCGTCGAATTACCCAGCGAGTGTGAACACGCGCTGACCAAAGCCATTGACCGGCTGCCTCAAATTTCCGCGCTCATGTTTCCGCACAAGCCCGAAGCAGGGCTGCCCGCGGACGACGGCGAGGACGCGGTCACCTACCAGATGCTCTACGTGCCCGTGGAACCCGCCGATCCGTTCATCGAAGCCGTTCGCACCGCCCGCGAGATCGGCGCGCGCGTCGTATTCATCGAACCGTCGCTCGGCGAACGCCCGCACGTTCACGGCGCCTATCCCGATAGCTACGCGCTCCGCCGCATCGGCCTGGAGCCGTATCTGCATGCCTACCGCCTGCAGGCGCAGCCGCCGAACGAGGAGTTGGAACGCCACGCCGCCGCCATAGCGTGGCGCCTGCAAGGCGCCGATCCGTTCGCCAATACGCTCATTGTCGTATCTCTCAACCTATTGCACCCACTGCTGGACGCCGTTCAAATTCCGCAGGAGGAAGCCCCGCGCAAGCTCTCCTCGAACTTGGTCCAACTGGTGAATGCCGATCCCGAGTGCTTGGCCGAAATCTGTTCGGAGATGCCCTACCTCCAGCTCCGGTACGAGCAGTGGAGAATCGATCGAAACGAGGAGATTCTCATTAACCGGCCTCGCTCCAACGTCCAGCTCCTGCGGGAGGCCGAGGCGCTCTATAACAAGAACACCGGCGACGTAATCAATCACTGGCAGCGCCGCCTGATGGCCCGCTATACCCGCAATCTGGCCCGCGTCCAGGGCGACCTCGTTGCCGGACTCTTCGATCTCACCGTCGCGGCGCGCAATATCGTCGACGACAACTACGCCTGGGAGGTGTGGGAACTGGCCAATCGCTACAGCCACCAGCAAATTGCTCCCAACATGCCGACCGTCAAGATCTCCGGCGAAGAGGTCTGGCTCGATACCCGGCGGATTCGCCTCCGCCGCCGCCTGCCGCGCCCCAAACAACGTCTGATGCCGCCTGGACTCAAGCCTCGCAAGAAGGAAAAGTCTCCCGGCGAATGGAAACACGAATTGGACGGCGACTCCATCTGCTCCTACCCGCCCGAAGACATCCAAATCGAGAGCTACGGCCGGTTCCTCAAGACCAAGGCGCGCAGCCTCTTGAGCGAGGAGCGTCTCCGCGTGCAGCGCTTCACGACGTCCCTGTTGGACGGCATCGATCTGCGCGAGACGCTGCGAAATTGGCACGAAGGAAAAATCTACGTCCGCGAGACCAACAGGATCGCGGGTGACGCGGGCGCGCTGGTGGTAATCTTCGACGACGATACCTCCGGCGCCGGAGACCGTTACACGTATCTGGCCACGTGGCAGGGCGAGCATCAGAACGAATCCGACATGGCATTCTACGCCTCCGACCCCGCTGCCAACATAGTCGGACCCGGCATCGGCAGGGCTGAATATGGCGGGTTTCTCATGACATTGCCTCCGCGCCGCATGAGCTACGTCTGGTCCGATCCCGATTACGCCTTCGCCGAGTCCAAACCAGAAACCCTTTTGATGGCGGCCCTCGACTACTCGGTCGAAAAGCATGTCGTCTACGTCGCCAAGAAACCGCCGCGCAGCATCTTCCGGGGTATCGCTTCGCGTTTGAACCGGTCCATCATATATCTGCCTATCGGCGCCCTCAACAGCGAGAAATTGAAGCGCCTGCGCGTCGTGCATATTCTGGATAGCCACCAGCGCCGGGGCGAGGCGAAAGATTTTATTTGGTAGCCTGCCCAGCGAAACTTCCCGTGGCGGAAGGGGTTTGTATAGTCATGAAACGATTGATCCTAATCCTATCTCTCCTCGTGACCCCCGCCTTCGCCCAGCGGCCCAATGTGGACAATCTAAAGGCCTTCCGGCAGGACCTCGCCGCCGCGGTCCAAAACGGTAATCTCACGGCCGATGAGAAGCAAAAATACGACGCGGCCTTGAAAAAATTCGACGACGTCCGGACCGCCAAGAAGAGCGGATCCAAGCCCGAACGGGGCGCAACACGAGAGGCTCTGCGGGACCTGATCACCATCGCGAAGAGCGAAAACCTGAAGGAAGAAGACCGGGCCAAGCTCGCCAAGCACATGGACAAGGCGCGCGAAAAACGCAAGTAACGCCGCAGGCGCGAAATGTTTCTGACAGAGTGAGCGGCAAGGTTCGCTCACTGTGTCTCATGGATTAGAAGCTTCTATTTGCAGGCGGGCCTGCCAGCGTCACTGCCGGCAGGCCTTTCTTTTTGGGGCGCCACAACTCAAACCATGTACATTCCGCCGTTGATCTCGATTGTTTGGCCCAGGATGTACGCCGCGCCCGGCGAAAGCAGAAACTGAATACAATCGGCGATCTCTTCGTTGGTGCCCAGCTTGCCTGCCGGCGTTTGGGAGACCACCGAGTCCAGCATCTGCCGCGTCGAGTACTTCTCGTGAAAGTAGTTGTCCACCGTTCCCGGGCTCACCGCGTTTACGCGGATCCCCTTCGGCGCCAGCTCCTTCGCCATGCCTTTGGTGATGCAGGCAACCGCCGCCTTGGAAGCGGCGTACACCGTCGCACCCGGCCCGCCGCCATTGCGCGCGGCGATGGAGCTGAGGTTAATGATGCACCCGCCGCCGGCCGCGGCCATTCCGGCCGCAACCGCTTGCGATATGAGATAAACGCTTTTTGCGTTCAGATTCATTACCTCGTCCCATAACTCGGAGGTGAACTCGGCCAGCTTGGCCCGCTTTACCAGGTGCCCGGCGTTGTTGATGAGAATCTGGCACTCCGGCGCCTTCTGCTTCACCTGCAGGACAAAGCCGGCGATCCCCTCCTCGCGTCCCAGGTCGGCGCCGATCAGTTCCACGGCCGCCCCCAGCGCGTTGCACTCGGCCGCCAGCTCCTCGGCGCCCTTGCGATTGGAGTTGTAGTGCAGCACCAGCTTCGCCGCGCCCTCCCGGGCCAGCATCTTCGCCGTCGCCGCGCCGATGCCGCGCGAGCCGCCGGTCACAATAGCGGTTCTGCCTTGAATTCCGTTGTTTTCCATGAGTTTCTATTCTACGCGAGCGCTATCGGACGCAGCGGCGCGCCCGTCCCGCCCCGCAGCTTCAACGGAGCGCCGACGAACAGAAATTCATAAACCTTCGCCGCCGCCAGCTCTTCCAATTGGAGCGCCTCAATGATGTGAATGCCCTTCTCAAACAACAAATGCACATGCACAGGCATATCCGGCGCAGGAACGTGTTCAAAAGCCACAGTGTCGGACCCAACGGCGAACACGCCTTTCGAAGAGAGCCATTTCGCACCCTCCAGACCCGGCCCCGGACCCTTCACTTCGTTGATGTACTTCCCGGCGTCGTCCCAAAAGCGAGCCCAGCCGGTCCGCAGCAGGACAACGTCGCCGGGCGCGATCGGAACGCGCATCGCCGCCTCCAACTCGGCCGGCGTCACGCAGTGAGACTCGTCGAGTTCGCCCAAATCGAGCAGCACGCCGCGCCGCACGATCGGCGCAATCTGTTCGGCGGTATGTACGGTCAAACCGCCGCCATACGACTGCACTTTGGCCGCCGCGTGTCCGCCGTGCAACACGCCGCCGCAGGAGAAGTGGCCAAACCCGTCGATATGGGTCCCGACGTGGCTGCCCATGGCAATCGCGTCGGCCGCCGAACTATTGCCCGCAGGAGTTAGAATGTCGCCGTGTTTCTTAGTAAGTCCGAATAAGTAGGGCGGATGCGACGGATGATGCGGCATGCCCACATAGTAAGGCTGGGCAAGGTCGTAGACGCGGACGTTACCGGCAAGTTCGAGAAGGGAGTTCACTCTAGCGTCACCTCAGCGCCCGCCCGGACGGCCGCCTGCAGCCGCGTAAGAACCTCGATCAGTGCCGATTCGCCCGTTCCGTTGTCACCGATAATCAAGCATCGCGGCCCAAACCCAACCTCCAGGTTGGAGAAGCATCGAAAATTGTCCACCATCAGACGCTGAATCATCTCTCGCTGCCTCCTAGCACCAGACGGCGCGCAACTCTCGCTGCGCGCCGTCTTCTTTTCAGATTGTCGTACGGGTTACTCGACCGAAGTATCCTCCGGCGCGCCCTCGGTCTCCGACAACCCGCCGGCGTAGAAACTCCGCGCGGTGTCTTCGTAATCCGACATGTCGAACGCCGGCTCTTCCACCGGTTGCTGCGGCTCTTCCTCCACCACGCCTTCGCCCGCTATGCGGACTCCGCGATAGTAGTCCATGCCGGTACCGGCGGGAATCAGCCGGCCCATGATCACGTTCTCCTTCAAGCCCCGCAGTCCATCCTTCTTCGAGTTGATCGCGGCTTCGGTCAGCACGCGGGTCGTCTCCTGGAAGCTGGCGGCGGAGATGAACGAATCCGTCGAGAGCGACGCCTTCGTGATGCCGAGCAGGATCGGCTTGGCATGAGCCCGGCGGCCGCCCTTGTCGTTGGCGCGCTCGTTCTCTTCTTTCAGCTTGAACCGGTCCACAACCTCTTCCGGCAGGAAGTCGGTGTCGCCGATGTCCTCGATCTTCACCCAGCGCAGCATCTGCCGGACGATCACTTCTAGGTGCTTGTCGTTGATGTTCACGCCTTGCAGGCGGTACACCTCCTGCACCTCGTTCACCATGTACTTCTGCAGCTCTTTCTCACCCCGGACATGCAGAATGTCGTGCGGATTGATCGGCCCGTCGACCAACTGGTCGCCGGCCAGGACCTTCTCGCCCTCCTGCACGTTGATATGCGAACCGCGCGGAATCGAATACTCCCGCTCCAGTCCGTTCTCACCGATGATGACGACCTTCCGGGCCGACTTGGTCACTTCGCCAAACTTCACGACGCCATTGATCTCGGCGATCGCGGCTGGATCGCGCGGCTTGCGGGCTTCGAAGAGTTCGACGACGCGCGGTAAACCGCCGGTGATGTCCTTCGTCTTCGAAGTTGCGCGCGGGATCTTGGCGATGACGTCGGCCGCGTGAACCTTGTCGCCGTCCTTCACCATCAAGTGCGCGTGCGTCGGCATGATATAGCGGCGCTCGTCGTGCTTATGGCCGCCCTCGGGCCGGATGATGATCGTCGGCACACGCTTGCCGTCCGGCGAATCCACTACCACCCACTGTGACAGGCCCGACACCTCGTCCACCTGTTCCTGCACCGTCAGGCCCTCGTCCAGATCCTTAAAGTGGACGATACCCGAGATTTCGGTGAGGATCGAGAACGAATACGGATCCCATTCGAGCATCACGTCGCCGGCGCCGACGGCTTCGCCGTCCTTGTACTTCACCTTCGCGCCGTAGACCACCTGATAGCGCTCTTTTTCGCGGCCCTTTTCGTCCACCACGGCAATGATGCCGTTGCGATTCATGGCGATGTATTCGCCCGCCGCGTTCTGCACCGTGTTGATCGTCAGATGCTTCACAAAGCCGGCGCCTTTGGACTCTTGCGTGTTCTGTTCCGACGCACGCGTCGCCGCGCCGCCGATGTGGAACGTACGCATGGTCAACTGGGTGCCCGGCTCGCCGATCGACTGCGCCGCGATGACGCCTACCGCCTCGCCGCGCTCCACCAACCGCCCCGTCGCCAGGTTCCGGCCGTAGCAGAGTTGGCAGACACCGCGCCGGGACTCGCAGGTCAGCACGGAACGGATCTTCACCCGCTCGATGCCGGCCGCCTGAATCGCCGTCGCCAGGTCCTCTGTGATCAGTTGATTCACACCGACGATCACGTTGCCTTCGAAGTCGCGCTGATCTTCCAGCGCCACGCGTCCCACAATCCGGTCGCGTAACGGTTCGATGATTTCGCCCGCTTCGACGATCGGCTCGACGAAGATTCCTTCGACGGTGCCGCAGTCGTGCTCACTGATGATCACGTCCTGCGCCACGTCCACCAGCCGGCGGGTCAGGTAACCCGAGTCGGCCGTCTTCAACGCCGTATCGGCCAGGCCCTTGCGGGCGCCGTGCGTCGAAATGAAGTACTGCAACACGTTCAGGCCTTCACGGAAGTTCGCCGTGATGGGCGTCTCGATAATCTCGCCCGACGGCTTGGCCATCAGGCCGCGCATACCGGACAACTGGCGGATCTGCTGTTTCGATCCGCGGGCGCCGGAGTCGGCCATGATGTAGATCGGGTTGAGGTAGCGGCCCGTGCGGTCGTCCTCTTCCATCTTCTTGAACATCTTGTCGGAGACCTCTTCGGTCACGCGGGTCCAGATTTCGATGATCTTGTTGTAGCGTTCGCCGTGCGTGATCGCGCCCGACTGATACTGGTTTTGAACTTCGATGACGTTCTTCTCGGCGTCCTTCACCATCTGGTGCTTCTGATCCGGCACCACCATGTCGTCGATGCCGATCGAGATGCCCGCGCGCGTAGCGTACTGGAAGCCCAGCGCTTTGATGTCGTCCAGCATCTTCACCGTCGTGTGCAGGCCATACTTCAGGTAGCAATACTGCACCAGTTGCGTCAGGCCCTTCTTCTTCAAAAGGCCGTTAACGAACGGCATATCGTCCGGCAGCACGTCGTTCAGAATGACGCGGCCGACGGTCGTGTCCATGTCCTGCTTGTTGTACTCCACCGCCTCGGCGTGCATCAGGTTCTGCCCGTCTTTCGACGTGGTCAAATCCAACACCTTGCCCGTGTAACGCAGCTTGATCGGCGACAGCGTTTCCACTTCGCCCATTTCGAGAGCGATCAGCACGTCTTCCATCGAGGCGAACTTCTTGCCTTCGCCCTTGGAACCGACGCGCGACTTGGTGAGGTAGTACAGACCCAGCACCATGTCCTGCGACGGAATCGCGATCGGCGAACCGTGCGCGGGCGACAGAATGTTGTTCGACGCCAGCATCAGCGTCGAGGCTTCGATCTGCGACTCCGGCGACAGCGGAATGTGAACCGCCATCTGGTCGCCGTCGAAGTCGGCGTTGAACGCCGTGCAGACCAGCGGATGCAGCTTGATCGCCTTGCCTTCCACCAGCACCGGCTCAAACGCCTGGATGCCCAAACGGTGAAGCGTGGGCGCGCGGTTCAACAGAATCGGATGGTCGCGGATGACTTCTTCGAGGATGTCCCAAACCACCGCGTCCTGCTGTTCCACTAACTCCTTGGCCTGCTTGATGGTGGTGCAGTGGCCGCGCTGTTCCAGCCGGTGATAGATGAACGGCTTGAACAGCTCCAACGCCATCTTCTTCGGCAAGCCGCACTGGTGCAGCTTCAACTCCGGTCCCACTACGATCACCGAACGGCCCGAGTAGTCAACGCGCTTGCCCAGCAGGTTCTGGCGGAACCGGCCCTGCTTGCCCTTCAGCGCGTCGGAGAGCGACTTTAGCGGACGGTTGTTGGCGCCCCGCAGCACGCGGCCGCGGCGGCCGTTGTCGAACAGTGCGTCGACGGCTTCCTGCAGCATGCGCTTTTCGTTGCGGACGATCACGTCCGGCGCGTGCAGTTCGATCAGCTTCTTCAACCGGTTGTTGCGGTTGATTACGCGGCGGTACAGATCGTTCAAATCGGAGGTGGCGAACCGGCCGCCGTCCAGCGGCACCAGCGGCCGCAGTTCCGGCGGAATCACCGGAATCACGTCCAGAATCATCCACTCCGGATTGTTCGCCGACTTGCGGAAACTCTCCACCACGCGCAGGCGCTTGGCGAACTTCAGCTTCTTCTGCTGCGAAGTCTCGGTCTTCATCCGCTCGCGGATCTCCACCGACAACGCCTCGCAGTTGACCTTCTTCAACAGCTCCTTGATGCCTTCGGCGCCCATCATCGCCACAAAGCGGCCGGGAGCCTCCTGGTCCAGTTGACGCTTGCGCTCGTCAGTGATCACGTCGCCGGCGCTGAGTCCGTCCACGCTGCCGGGATCGACGATCACAAACGCTTCGAAATAGAGCACCCGCTCCAGTTCGCGCAATGTGATATCCAGCAGGTAGCCGATGCGCGACGGCAGGCCCTTGAAGAACCAGACGTGGGAACACGGACTGGCCAGTTCGATATGGCCCAGCCGCTCGCGCCGCACCCGGCTGAGCGTCACTTCCACACCGCACTTGTCGCAGATCACTCCGCGGTGCTTCATGCGCTTGTACTTGCCGCACAGGCACTCCCAGTCCGCGATCGGACCGAAAATGCGGGCGCAGAACAGTCCGTCGCGCTCCGGCTTGAAGGTGCGGTAGTTGATGGTTTCCGGTTTCGTGACCTCGCCGTGGGACCAGTTCCTGATCTTGTTCGGAGAGGCCAGGCTGATGCGGATCGAATCGAAGTCCGCGAGCAGGTTCGCGCGTTCGTAGGGGGAAGAGCGGTACATGCGTGTTTCTCCTTTAGATGGGAATTAGTCGGCCGCCGCGGCGGTCTCCGGAACTTCGGGCTGCTTCTTCAGCAGCTCTACGTCGAGACACAGCGCCTGCAGCTCGCGGATCAGAACGTTGAACGATTCGGGCACGCCCGGCTCCGCCGCGGCCTCGCCCTTCACAATGGCTTCGTAGATCTTCGCGCGGCCGTAGACGTCGTCGGACTTGGCCGTCAGAAGCTCTTGCAGCGTGTAGGCGGCGCCGTAGGCTTCCAGCGCCCAGACTTCCATTTCGCCGAAGCGCTGTCCGCCGAACTGCGCCTTGCCGCCCAACGGCTGCTGGGTGATCAGGGAGTACGGTCCGATGGAGCGCGCGTGAATCTTGTCGTCCACCAGGTGCGACAGCTTCAGCATGTAGATACAGCCCACCGTGACCGGCTGTTCAAACGGATTGCCCGTCATGCCGTCCATCAGCTTCACCTTGCCCGAAGAGGGCAGGTTGGCTTCCTTCAACTGCGTCTTGATGTCGGCCTCGTGCGCGCCGTCGAACACCGGGGTCGCGAAGTGCCGGCCCAGCTTCATGCCGGCCCAGCCCAGGTGCGTCTCCAGAATCTGTCCAACGTTCATGCGGGATGGAACGCCCAGCGGATTTAGAATGATCTCCACCGGCTGCCCGTCGGGCAGGTACGGCAGATCCTCTTCTGGAACAATGCGGCTGATCACGCCCTTATTACCGTGACGGCCCGCCATCTTGTCGCCGACGGAAAGCTTGCGTTTCATCGCGACGTAACACTTCACCGTCTTGATCACGCCCGGCGGCAGTTCGTCGCCCTTCTTCAGCTTGGCGATCTTTTCTTCCGTGATCTTTTCGAGCACGGCGATCTGGCGCGACGTCATCTCTTCGATTTCGTCGATCTGCTCGTTCAAATGCGGATCGCGCTCTTTCAATCGCATCCGTTTCAAATCGCGCGAACGCATCTTCTCGAGCAGGTCCCGCGTCAGCACCGCGTCCTTGGCTAGCAACTTCTTGTTCGTCTTCTCGTCGTGAAGATCGGCCAGGACCAGTTGGCCCTCCAGCAGCTTCGCCAGCCGCTTGGCGCGCTCGTCGCCCAGGATGCGCTTTTCGTCGTCCAGGTTGCGGTGCATCCGCGCGATGTTCTCTTCGAGAATCTGCTTCGACCGCTCGTCGAGCTCGGTTCCCTTACGCGAGAAAATCTTGCAATCCACCACAACGCCCTCGATGCCGGGCGGGCAGTAGAAGCTCGCGTCCTTCACGTCGCCAGCCTTCTCGCCGAAGATCGCGCGCAGCAGCTTTTCTTCCGGGGTCAACTGCGTTTCGCCCTTCGGAGTCACCTTGCCGATCAGAATGTCGCCCGGCTTCACAGAGGCGCCGATGCGGATCACGCCCGATTCGTCCAGGTTCCGCAGCGCGGCCTCGGGTACGTTCGGGATGTCCCGCGTAATCTCTTCCGGCCCCAGCTTGGTGTCGCGCGCTTCCACTTCGAACTCCTCGATGTGGACTGAGGTGTAGTAGTCTTCCTTCACCAGCTTTTCGGAGATGATGATGGCGTCTTCGAAGTTGTACCCGCGCCATGGCATGAACGCCACCAGCACGTTCCGGCCCAGCGCCAGTTCGCCCTGATCCGTGCAAGGCCCGTCGGCCAGAACGTCGCCCTTTTTTACGCGCTGGCCGGCGTGAACGATCGGCTTCTGCGTGATACAGGTATTCTGGTTCGACCGTTTGAACTTGGTCATCGTGTAGATATCGGCGCCCACTTCGCGCGACATCTGTCCTTCGTGAGCGCCCGACCCGTCCACGCGAACGATGATCCGTTCCGAGTCAACCGAGTCCACCACGCCCGCGCGGCGGCAAATCACAACCGCGCCCGAATCGCGAGCCGTCACCCGCTCCATGCCGGTGCCCACATACGGGGCCTCGGCGCGCAGCAGCGGCACGGCTTGCCGTTGCATGTTCGATCCCATCAGCGCACGGTTTGCGTCGTCGTTTTCCAGGAACGGAATCAGCGACGCGGCCACCGAGACCAGTTGCTTCGGACTCACGTCCATGTACTGAATCTCCTCGCGCCGGGTCAGCGAGAAGTTGCCCGCCTGCCGCGCGTTGACCAGCGCGTCCACCAGGTTCCCCTGCGCGTCCAGCACGATGTTCGCCTGGGCGATGACGTACTTGTCTTCTTCCCATGCCGACAGGTAGTCGCAATGCGCTTCGAACTCGGCCGGCTGCTTAGATTTGGAGAGCCCTTTGTTCGCCTTATCGGCGTCCACGCGCAACGCCACGTCGCCGGCTTTGTAGTTCGAGTCGCCGGGGTTCAGGATCTTCACTTCGTCGACGACTTTGCCCTCCACCACGCGGCGGTACGGGCTTTCGATGAAGCCGAACTCGTTGATGCGCGCAAAACACGACAGCGACGAAATCAGGCCGATGTTCGGACCTTCCGGCGTTTCAATCGGGCAGATACGGCCATAGTGCGTCGGGTGAACGTCGCGAACCTCGAAACCCGCGCGTTCGCGAGACAGGCCGCCCGGTCCAAGCGCCGACAGGCGCCGCTTGTGGGTAATCTCCGACAGCGGGTTGGTCTGGTCCATGAACTGCGAGAGCTGCGAGGAACCGAAGAACTCGCGGATCGCCGCCATCACCGGCTTGGCGTTGACCAGGTCGTGCGGCATCGCCGTCGCGATCTCCTGGCTCACCGACATCTTTTCCTTGATCGCCCGCTCCATACGCACCAGGCCGATGCGGAACTGGTTCTCCAGCAACTCGCCCACCGCGCGCACGCGGCGGTTGCCCAGGTGATCGATATCGTCCACAGCGCCCAGGCCGCGGCGCAGGCGCAACAGGTACAGAATCGTGTCGACGAAGTCCTTCTCGTCCAGCGTGCGCTTGTCCAACACCGTGGCGTCGGCCTTATCGTGCAGCTTGATGTTGAACTTCATGCGGCCCACGCGCGAGAAATCGTACTTTCGCGCATCGAAGAACATGCCCTGGAACAACTGCGTGGCTGTGTCGCGGGTCGGCGGATCGCCGGGCCGCAACTTGCGGTAGATCTCGAGCAGCGCCTCGTCCTGCGTCCGGACGGCGTCCTTGTCGAGCGTCTTCGACAACACGTTGCCCGCCTCGTCGCGCTCGGGGAAAAAGACCTCCACGCTCTGGATGCGCGAGTCGAAGAAACGGCCGATCGCGGCCGGCGTCACTTCCCTGTTTGCCTCCAGCAGGATCTCGCCGGTTTCCATGTCGATGACATCGGCCACCGCCAACCCGCCTTCCAGGTCGTTGGCGGCGATCTCGAACCGCTCCACCTTCGCCTTGGCCAACTCGTTCAACAGCCGCGCCGTGACCTTTTTGCCCGACGCGATCACCACGTCGCCGGCCTTCGACATCACGGCGTGCGTCAGCTTCATTTCCTTCAGGGCACCGCGGCCTGGCCCGCCGGACGCCGCCACGTTCCAGAGAATCTTTCGATCCTTCGTCAGCGTGATCTTTGTCAGCGTGTCCTGGTAGAACGTGCGCAGAATCTGCTCATCGGTCTTCAAACCCATCGCGCGCAGGAACACGGTTCCGTAGAACTTGCGCTTGCGGTCGATCCGGACGTACAGCAGGTTTTTGTTGTCGTATTCGAATTCCACCCACGAACCGCGGTAGGGAATAATCTTGCCCAGGAAATAGCCCTGCGCCGCCACCTTTTCGAAAAACACGCCCGGCGAACGGTGCAACTGGCTGACGATCACGCGCTCGGTGCCGTTGATGATGAACGTGCCGTTCTGCGTCATCAGCGGAATTTCACCGAAAAACACCTCCTGCTCCTTGATGTCCCGGACCGTCTTGGTCCCGGTATCGGGGTCCTTGTCGTAGACCGTCAACCGGATCGTGACCTTCAACGGAGCGGCATACGTCATGCCACGCTCCTCGCACTCCGGAACGTCGTACTTCAACTGCAGGCCCACCGGGTCGCCGCAACGGTTGCAAAACGTCACGACGTTCTTGTTAAACGTGCCGCACTTGCCGCACAGAATGTCGCCCGGGTGGAACGGATCCGTCTTGATCATCGCGCCGCAATGGCGGCAGGTCGAACGGAGATTGTGGAGCCCCTTCAGGTTGCCGCATTTGCATTCCCAATAGCCGATCGAGTAGTCGACGAAATCCAGTTGCGCGAGGCCCCGGAAGTCGGTGATTGGGAAGACGGAAGTGAAGACGGACTGCAGGCCGGCGTCGTCGCGTTCCTGCGGAAGGCTGTCCATCTGCAGGAATCGATCGTAGCTTTGTTTCTGAACTTCAATCAGGTTGGGGATCGGTACGGATGTCTTGATCTTGGAAAAGTCCAGGCGCTGGCGTACGGAGCTTTCGGCAGGGCTACTCATGTTCGACTCCTAGTTGCGGATGCGGCCAGGGGCATGGCCGCGGAATAAACCCCAAAGGCTTGATGGCTTCAAACGGCGGGACGGAGAGCGGATACACGTGTTGTGTGACGAATGCGCAAGGGGAGAAACTCCCCCGCACGGGCTGCGGCGAGCCCTGGCTGAGGACAGCGGAAGTTGAAAATCACGTGAAGAAGAATCCGGTCCGGCTCCGGCTAAACGTCAGGATAACAGACGGTTAACAGCCCCGTCAAACTGCGGCGGGGCCCAAAACAGGACAGGGCTGCCCGCGGCGGGTGCCGCGGGCAGCCAAGAATTAGGTTCGGGAGAAGGAGTCCGCTGGCGCAAACTACTTCACTTCGACGGTCGCGCCCGCCTCGGTGAACTTCTTCTTCATCGCTTCGGCTTCGTCCTTCGAGACGCCTTCCTTCACGGTCTTCGGCGCGCCGTCCACCAGATCCTTGGCTTCTTTCAGGCCCAGGGCGGTGATTTCGCGCACGACCTTGATGACGTTGATCTTGTTGGCGCCTGCGCCAGTCAGAACAACGGTGAATTCGGTCTTCTCTTCGGCGGCCGGGGCAGCGGCGGCGGCCGCTCCTGCCGGTGCCGCCGCCACGGCGGCAGCCGCGGCGGAGACGCCCAGCTTCTCCTCGAGCAACTTAACGAGCTGCGACGCTTCGAGCAGCGTCAGCCCTTGAATCTGTTCAGCAATCGCGTTAATGTCGGCCATGGTAATTGATCACTCCTGTGAAATTCTAAAGAAATGGATGAGGCGGGTTACGCCTGAAACTTGTTTTCCTTGACGCCCTGATCCACGACGACGGCGAGGTTTCGGCCCACACCGTTCATGGCGGTGACAAGGCGTTGTGCCGGAGCGTTGATAAGGTAAAGCAGTTTGGCGTAAATCTCTTCCTTCGACGGCATCGTCGAGAGATCGTTAATCGCCTTCACATCAATGACGCGGCCTTCCACCAGACCGGCCTTGAACGTAAATACGGGGTTTGTCTTGGCGTAACCGGTCAGCGCCTTTGCCAGCGCCACAACGTCGCCCTTCGTATAGGCGATCGAGGTCATTCCGGCCAGTTTCCCGAACAGATCCTCGCTGGCCAGCCCTTCGGAGGCCTTCTGCGCCAGATTGTTCTTGATCACTTTGTATTCGCCGCCGGCCTCTTTAACCGTCTTGCGAAGCAGGTAGTCCTGCGCCACCGTCATCTTCTCGTA
>Ga0194122_10002996_pt1 | contig 17719 bp, 12 predicted proteins | sample TA2MahCa10mmetaG_FD_155487 | JGI IMG/M metagenome (GOLD analysis project Ga0194122, IMG submission 155487) | Freshwater microbial communities from Lake Tanganyika, Tanzania - TA2015021 Mahale Deep Cast 10m | ecosystem: Environmental > Aquatic > Freshwater > Lake | place: Tanzania: Lake... | reverse complement strand
TTGGCCGCAATCACGCCAACGCGCTCGTCATGGCGATAGCGCTCGAGCAACTCCTGACAGAAGGGGAAAAAGCTCGGGTCGGCAACGATGTCGTCCTCCAGAACAATGCCCTCCTCCTCCTGCTCAAAAAACCAATCCAGCGCGGCGGTGACACCAGCGCGGCAGCCCAGGTTGATGGGCTGAAACAAGGTCCGCAACTGGCAGGGCCAACCCAGCTGAGACACCAACGCGCGAACGGCGTCACAGCGCCGGACTTCATCCGGCCGCTCGGGTCTTGGACCATCGCAAGCCACGTAGAGCTTTGGCGGCCTGATCTCCGCCAAGGACCGCAACACCTGGGCGGTGCTCTCGGGGCGATTAAACGCAATCAAAAGAACGGGAGTGCTGAAACTCATGGCGCTAACCAGCAGTAGCCCGCCCAGTAGCCCAGGCTGATGCAACCGCAGGCCGCCAGCCAAGGTTTCAACCAACGGCTGCGGAGTTGCAGCAAGCCCAAGAGGGCCAGACTCGCCAAATCAATCCACACCCGGGTGTAGTCCGGAAAACGAGACAGGATTTGGGTGCTCGTACACAGCGCAGGAAGTAGATAGACCGCGGAAGTGAGCCGCAACCAACGGGAGGCCCGAGTGCTCAGGGCAACCGCAGAAAGCACCAGCAACGTGGCACCCCAAAGGGCGAGGCTCACGGCGTCGAAAAGGCGCTCGAGAAGCGACGGCACAGGCCCTGGCAAGGCGTAGAGACCCAACAACTGGCCGAGTTTCTGGAGCAACCCGACTCCAGGCCAGCCGAAATGAACCGAGGCCAGCAAACCGTCTTGGGTTTGAGCAAAGCGGCTGTTCAAGGCCTGGGTCCACAACAACAACGGCAGTGGGACGCAGGCCAACGGGAGAAGCCACGTCCAACGGCGCTGCCATAGGGCGGTCAAGCCAGTCGAAGCCCAAGCCAACAGGGAGGTCTCTCGACTGAGCAATGCAGAAGCCAGCGCGAACACGGTCCATCCCCTTCGATTGGTAGACCACGTCACCGCCACGGCCAGCAACCCAACCGTGGCCAAGAGATCCGCGGTGTCCAAGCTGAGGGTGATCCAGTAACCCGGCAGAAGCAGCGCAGCAAAACCCCATTGGGGCGTGCGTTGATGCTGCTGCGCCCAAAGGGCCACCAGCGCCGCTGCACTTCCAATTGCCAGCACATTGAGGCCGGCCAAGGACCAAGCGATCAACCCAGGCTGACCCAAACCCAAGACCCAAGCGAGCAGGGGATAAAGCAACCGTTTGCCGCGATAGATCGGGTTATCGAGGGCCTGACTCGTTCCCGGGTCCGCTTGCCAGGGATCCAGAGCCAACGCGAGATACTGCTGCCCGTCATTACCCCGCTTGCCCGCCAAGACCACCAACTGCTGCTGCGCGACCCGCGGAGACAGGGGGAATTGGTCGCCCACCCTGGCCAAACCGGTCGGGTTGCCGCCGTACTTGCCAACGACCACCAGCAGCATCACGGTCAATGCCGCCAAGCTCGAAAGCAGACCAACGCCCACAGGGGTAATGGCCCGGCTACTCCCTTGCACCAGCTGCTTCACTCCGGACTTGAGCACCGGCCAACTGGGCCAAAACGGAAACGCCAAGGGCAGACCCCAAAGCTGCCGGAGCCAACGTCCTTCATGCCACCAGGGCGTGGATGGCGGTGTTGGAACGACCTGCAGATCGGCTTTAAGTTCAGCGGCCAACTGGGTCCAGAGGTTGGTCAATTGCCCCGAGCCATAGGCCAGCTGCATGTGACTCCGACCTGCCTGACCAAGAGACGCCCGGCGCGCCGGGTCTTGAAGCAGGGTGATGCAGTGTTGCGCAAACTCTTCATCACTTCCCGCGAGCAAACCGGTGGTGCCATCCAGCACGGTTTGAACGAGGGCATGGCGCCGGGGTGCCACCACAGGGATCCCGCAGGCGCTGAATTCGGTGGCACTTAAGCAGAACGTTTCATCCCGACCCGAGGGATTCACTACCCCAACGGCGACATCCGCGAAGGCGGCATAACGCTCCAGCCCAAGGCTGCCTTCGAAGACGACCCGATCTCCATAACCGCCCCGATCCAAGAGATCCCGGCAGTAGCGCTCATAGGGGGTCAGCGCAGATGCTCCACCTCCGGCATAGAGATCAGCGCCACCGAACACCCGCAACCGCGCCTCTGGACAGGAACGGGCGATCTCAGGCCAGATCCGTGCAAGGCGATCAAAGGCTTTGAAGGGCGTGATCGCACCGACATAAGCAAGATCCGTTGGAGCTGGACCTGGCTGCGCGTCTCCTGGAACCAGGACCGGGTTGGGAATGACGCAAGCCCGCTGTGCCAAGCGGCTGTGACGAAAGGCATCTAGTTGGGCGCCACTGACCAAGACCCAGCGCTTCAGGGACGGGAGTCCCTCAAAGAAGCCCTGTTGGTCGCAACCCAGGTTGTGGCACCAGGCCACAAGCGGCAGGGTGTTTTGCAATAACGCCTGCTGATCAACCGGCGACACGCAACCGGGGCGAAACACCAAGGCGACAGCCCCCAGAGACCTGGCCGTCACGAGCGCGTCCGCCAACCCAGCGACCTGATGGGTGGTTTGCTCCAACCCAGCGACGGGCTGCGGAGCGGTGAGGAAAAGCAGAGGGGTGTAGGCGTCGGGATCCGCAGCAAGGAGTGCAATCGACGCCAAAAAAGCGAATTCCGTGCCGCCAATGCCGGGATTCCCAAGGCGGGGATCCTCCAGCGGGCCCTTGGCGGCAAAACCTCGGTTGTCGAGAAAGAACGCGAGGCGCATCGCCCCAGAATGCCAGGAGATTTTTGAGGGGCGATGGGGCGACGGGCACTGTTGCTGGCGGCAGTGGGCCTGGCGCTCATCAGCTGGCTGCCCCTAGGGATCGCCGGGGTTCCCCTGGATACGCCCGATGGCTTCCTGCATCTGGGCTGGGCCGTGGCCTGGGCCAAGGCCGTCCAGGGTGGCTGGCTCTGGCCGACGTGGAGTGATCTGCCCTGGGCCGGAGCCGGCAGCCATGCCCTCTTGATCTACCCGCCCCTATTCAGGCTTTTGGTTGGCTTGCCGTTGGTTGCTGGCGTCCAGCCAGACCATGCCCTCGCCAGTGGCTTACTGGTGATAACGCTGATCAACGCGGTGGGAGCCGCAGTGCTCGCCCAACACTGGTTGAGCCAAGGGAAATGGCGCTGGGCACTGCTGTGGGGGGCAGTCCTTAACCCCTACTTCCTGGTGAACCTCTATGTCCGGGGCGCCTGGCCCGAAGCCTTGGCGCAAGGATTGCTGTGGTGGCTCACCCTGGGCCTGCTGGGGCTGCAGCAAGAGAAGCGTTGGGGGATCGCTCTCAGCAGCGCAGCCTTGGCGGGAGTGATCTTGAGCAACTGGAACGCCAGCCTGCTCACAGCTCTGATCTGGTTGATGGCCGCTGGAGTGGTCCTGCGAGGACCCAGGCAATGGCTGCGTTGGCTCTGGAGTGGACTCCTGGCCCTGGCCGTGACCACACCGTTCTGGCTGCCAGCCCTCTTGGCCTTGCCAACCGTCAGGCCTCCGATTCCAGAGGGTCTGCTGCCCGGGGAATTCTTTTGTTCAGGCCAGGCCGGTCAGTTCAGCTTCGGGCGCCTGATTTGGATTCAAGCCGTGGTGATCGGCACGATCCTGATCAGCAGGTGGCTGGGGTGGGGCCGCTCCGTTGATCCCATTGGGCGTTGGGGACTGGTGATCGCCGCAAGCGGTCTGGTCCTCATGCTCCCTGTGAGTGCGCCTATTTATGAACTCGTAAGTCCGCTGCAGCGGATTCAGTTTCCATGGCGCTGGCTCAGTCCAACCTGGATGGGCGCCTTGCTGTGGTCGGCCTCGATAGGGGTTCAACCCAACGAAAAACTCAGACCGTCGACTTGGAGACGCGTGGCATTGCTACTGACTGGCCTGGCTGCAATTGGAGCATGGTTCGACTCCCTCTGGAGGTTTCGCACCAACCTCGTCGGACATGCACCAACCCGTGAGGGAATCCAAGCGAATCGGACACTGCTGGCCTGTGACCCCCTGGTTCCTTGTCCAACAGGGGTGGAGGCGCTACCAAGCACTGGAGAGCTCAGCAAACGATTTACGGCGACAAGCGATGGGCGAATCGCCCTCTCTGGAGTCCCGGACTACAGCCCCGCCGCGGTTCCAGAGAGCTCGTGGAATCAACGGCTGGCCATTTTTTGGCTGCCAAACTGGCCTCAGAACACCTGGTCCACATTCTCAGGCTCAGGAACTGTCGAGATGACATTCAAGTCACCGACGGAGCGGCGGTTGCTGGTGGACGCAAAGACCCCGGGGAACTTGAGGCTGATGCAGTGGTCGGATCCACGCTGGCGAGTGCTGGTCAAGCCAGCGAATAGTGCAGGGGGTTGGAAGCGAAGACCTTTCGATGCCACACAAGATCGACAAGGATGGACCATGATTCCTTTGCAAGCCGGCACTTGGGATGTGGCTTTGCGCTACAGCTATGCACGCTGATCAACGCCAAAAACAGCCTCTTCTGAGCGCAGTCATCCCATTCCTTAATGAGGAGGAGTGCATTCCTGCATTGATTGCAGAGCTTGATGAAAGCCTGAGCACGCTCTGCATCCCATTCGAGCTCGTTCTTGTGGATGACGGAAGCAGAGATCGCTCTGTGGCGGTGGCAAAAACAGAGTTGAAGAAACGACCTCAGATCACAGCAACTGTCATCAGCCTCTCGAGAAATTTCGGCAAAGAAGCGGCTCTGACTGCCGGCTTAGAAGCAGCCAATGGTGATGTCATCGTTCCCCTCGATGCGGACCTTCAGGACCCGCCGACAATCATCCGGGAGATGCTCGACCTTTGGAGACAGGGCTACGACGTTGTCTACGCCGTGAGGCGCCAGCGAGCAGGAGAAAGCAAGACCAAGCGGTTCACCGCATACGGCTTTTACAGGCTCATGGGTCGGTTAAGCAAAACGGAAATTCCGGCCGATACAGGCGACTTCAGGTTGATGGATCGCTGCGTGGTGGAAGCGCTGCTAAAGCTGCCCGAACGCAGTCGCTTTATGAAAGGACTATTCGCTTGGGTGGGCTTTCAGCAAACAGCGGTCTACTACGACCGAGATCCACGCAAGTTGGGGCAAACGAATTGGAATTATTGGAAGCTTTGGAACTTCGCCATTGACGGAGTCACGTCTTTTAGTCGGACGCCATTGCAGGTGTGGAGTTATGCAGGTCTGGCCATTGCCCTGATTGCACTTTGCTACGGGACATGGATGGTCCTACGAACGCTCCTGTTCGGCATTGATTTGCCTGGCTATGCATCACTGATGACAGCCATTCTCTTTCTAGGCGGGATTCAGCTCATCGGAATGGGAGTTCTCGGTGAATATCTCGGGAGAATCTTTGAAGAAGTCAAGCAAAGACCGCTCTATCTGGTACGTACAACCTGGATACAAGAAAAGGGCAACCTGACTAAGAGCAATTCGCGATACGACTGACCAACTGACTTTTTGGAGTGGGGAAAAAGACAACACGCCTTGTCTCAACCAAGCTCTTACAAGAATCTCGGGAAGGCGAGATCTGAAGCTGCAGGCTAATCGGCGAAGATTGAACAGCAACAACCGAAGGCGACTGAAGTAGTTCACGAAGACCGTTAAATAGATCCGGATTCCAGTCACCTGATCGCAAGTCATATGGGACTTGCGACATCAAGGACGAGCATTGACTATCTTTAAGACAGCGGGAAGTTGACTCACGAGCACTGAAACCCCAGTAGTCTCGATGAACACTTAGCCCAGGGGTGAGCAAACGCGCCAAGTCCGAACGGTAGATGTACTGGTAAGGGGCGAGAGAGATGTTTTCCAAGCTCAGCACAAGAATGAGTATGAAGCCGAAGAGAGTGGCAAGATGTCGAGAAAGACTTCGGAGCGGCAGCCGCTCAAAACATGAGATCCAGCCAGATGCCGAGAGGACGCAGATGGGGGGATAAATAAATAGGATGTGACGAAGCTCGTTGTAGATACTCTTCGAGCCAGCGACAAGAAGTACCGGTGCAATAGAAAGCTGAAGGAGCAATGGCGTCCACTCAACTACTCTCTTCTGGAAAGGAGATTGATAGAACCAAGAGAGAACAAGAGCCCCTAGCCCAACGACAATTAAAAGAGGGAGACCTTCATAGAGGTGAAAAGCAAGATAAGAAAGGGTATGCAGAGGTGAATCCGACCCTTGGCGATCGCCAATGAAGCGAATGGCTTCGATCGGGTAGCCAATGGGGTCATTCCAAGCCTGAGGAGTCAGTAGATAACCGAGAATGAGCCCAAAGGCAACGGATAGGCTCGCTCTGAGATAGGCGCTCCTGAGCAAAACCAGATACACGCATTCAGCAATAACAACAAAAGGCAGAGAACCAATCCGTGAACCCAGCAGCAATCCGACACCGAGTGCTCTCAAAAGAAATGATGAGCCCAACAAAGACGAACAAGAACTCTGAGAGTGACGAGCAAGAATTAATACTGAACCATAGGTATAGGTCAAATAAGACGTCGCGAAGGGAATATCCTTGCTATTCATCCAACTATGACCAAGCCATGTTGGCAGAAGTGCCATAAAGATGCCTGACAGAAGAGCAAGGCGACGCCCACCAAGCTGCCCACCAATCAGCGCGACTAACGCAATGCCTAAGAGGCCAAAGATTGCTGCATTAAGGTGGTTAATCCCCACATAGCTTCCACTCAGGATTGTTGCTGTCCGACTAAGCCCAGAGAAAGACTCCCACGGTGTCGTAGCAAGTAGACGCCAGAAGAAATACGTGGGCCATCGAGTAGCGTTGCCAAAATACTCAAGGTCGAAGGTAATCGTAGATATGTCAGGGTTCAGACCTTTAATCGTGTTAATTCCATGCCAGAAGGCACCATTAACTCCTTCAAAATCAAAAAGCTCATCCCATGTCACGCCACCGAACATAAAAGCGGGAACAGCCAGAAGCATGAATGCAGTGGCAACTAGAAAGAACGGCCAGAAGGATCGAGCGGAGCGCGGAGACCAGAGAAAATGTTTCATCGAGAAGAAGAAACCTTGTAGATCGACTCGGTGAGCTTTCTTGTCGAGAGGCCCACATCTTGAGAGAGCCGATAAAGACGACTTATTTCAGGAGGACTGTCAGTTATGACGATGACCGAGCACTCCTGAGCACTGGTAGAGGTACAAAATAAAGAGGCTTGGCCATCTGTCTTCATCAAATTGAGCCACTGGTCAAAAGACGAAAGGTTAGAACTGATTCTTGGAACACGGGTAATACCGACTCCGCCCCAGTTGCTAACAATAGAAGCATTGAGATATTGGGGAGCGTAAGGAGGGGGCAGACGCGAAGTGTCTGTGACCTGACCGACGATGAAGCCGTTAGCAGATTGTATCTGATCCGCAAGGTCAGAGTTTTGCTCTGACCAATCCACAAAACTATCGCGGGATGCAAGGATGTTCGAGTAGGACGTACCTTGTCTGTAAATAGACTTCAGGTTGCTATCAAACAGCTGCAACAAGACCACTATTGGAATAATAGTTCGATGAAGATTAAAACAGTTCAGTCGGTGGAAGACCCATATGGTCGTCGAATAGGCGATGGGCCATACAAAACGACCTGAGCTGCGAAAGACATCATAGATTTTGGTTGCCCCTGGGATCGCAAGGATTGCCTTGTGGGGAGTAATAGGAACATCAGCAATGTTCCAGGTATGTCCGAGAGCAAAGACAAATAATGCCAATGAAGCCAGCCACCAGGCAACTGGATATAAAGGCTCTTGGGACTTCCCATCCTCGTCTTTTGCCAATACAAGCACCAAAGCAAGCACAACACCAAGGCCAAGATAGGAATATCCTTCAACCTCATAAGGCTCTTTCTTGAGCAGCTGGGGAAAAATGACTGAGTGATTTTGTGGATCAATCAAGGTCAGAAGGTTTGCTCCCCAGACCTCTGAATTCGAACTGAGAGAACCAGGTAGAAAGCCAAACGCAAAAGAAGAAGCTGCGATGACCAAAATAATTGCGAATGCTTTTTGAAATTTCTGACGCGCAGTGAGCCAGTAGGGCAACATCGCGGCAAGTATGAGAGGAAGGTAGTAGGCATGGATTCCAATTGCAGCCACGATCAGACAAAGCCAAGCTCGAATTGAAGATTGACGTGTAATGACCCAGGTCATGGCAAGAATCAATATTCCGTGTAGCTGAAGTGCTTCATGGTGTACAGCTAGTCGGGTCCAACTCAGAGAACTCGTCATCAGCACAAGGCCACAACCGAGGGTCGTCAAAGTTTTCCATCCCATTCTTTGGCCAATGCAACAAGTGCAGTAGGCGATCACCAACGCGTTCAAGACTGAAAGAAGACTGAAATATTGCCAGTCAGGTAGATGCAGAAAGAGCGTGATTGGCTTAAAAACAATGGCTGCTAGTGGTATCGAGTCTGTAAACATCACACTGCTCTTTTCCGGCCACGAGAAGCTCAGTAAATATGGCGGTATCCAGGTTGTCCCTCTTAGATAGGAAATCCAGCCTTGATAATGAAATTTATAGTCTCCCCAATCGCCAATCTTGAAGCACTCGACTTGCCAGGGAGCAAGGCACGGCCCCCAGGCAATTGCAGTAATAACTAGGCCGATAACCAAGAGGAGCAGGAAAGTCTTGCTGCGACACAGAGTGGGCAAGATATTCGATACGTAAGTCGTTCTTGATATACTACAGCCCAAGTGTCAAGACTTGATGCATCGAACCCGGAAATTAAGATGCCTTACAGGTGCTGCCATTTACTTAGGCATTGCGATAGCGACAGGTTTTTGCATAGCCGTTGCAGGCAGACATGGAATTCAGGTGAATGCTGATAGTTTTGCTGGTATTACACTGGCCCAGTCAATTAACACTGCTGGCGAAATCAGCTCAGCAAAGTTTGCGCGAATACCAAGTTTTCTCCCAGACTTGCTATTTACAGGCTTCATTCCAAGAGAAGTCAGTGTATTAGACGTCTATCGACTATACGCAATCGGCATAGGAACTCTGTTCCTTGCATCTGGAGCAGAATTTATATACATTGCAACCAACAAGTCCTTCAGTCGAATCAACTGCCTTGGCTTGGCCACATTTACAGCTCTAGTTTTCGCGCGTTATTCGCCATTTTATAGGCAATCGCTGGGAATATTACTCTCACCAGTTCACCATGGAGGAAACATCCTCATGACGACCCTTAGCGGCTTGATTTACCTGAGGTTGCAATCTGCGGAAAGCAATAAATTCAAGTCCTTAGTAGGCTTTATTCTTACGGTGACAGTAATCGCCGGCATATTATCGAACAGGCTGTTGCTCTTTACAGGTTTAATGCCTCTGGCCTTAACAGCACTACTATGCGTTAAGGATGGGTCCGGGCCGAAAGAATGGGGCCTCTCAACATTAAAAGAGAATCAGCATAAAGCACTATTATTTGTGTTGTTGGCGGCTTTATCCTTATTTATAACGCACTTGGTTTACGGCTATCTTGAGATTCAGTGCTCTCCCGATGTAGTTTTGAATCCTAGGTGGACGATCTCTTCATCTCTCAACTTTATGTGGAAGCATCCGTCTTTGTATGGTGCTTACTTAAGTAGCTTCCTACTCGTATACCCTAATAGCAGAAGAAAGATCGCCATATTTCTAGAATCAGTTATGCAGAGGCGCTCACTGATCAGTCAAGATTTACTTCTTGCTGGCATGACCTTTCTGAGTCTTGCATCTGCTAGCTGGGGAAGCTATTTATTTATACTGGGCGAGCAAGAGTTTTTCCAGCCCCGGTATATCATTGGCGGTATACTACTTTTACCGTTTCTTCTTCTCCTGGCGATTTCCCCAATAATGATTACTGTTGTTCCTGCCAGGATAAGGGCTTTTGCTTTACCGTGCACGGCTTTCGTGGGAGTGGCGACTATATCAAGTTTAAATGGTATTTTTAATGGGGGTCAGCTTGTATTTTCAGATGATTTTGCAAGCAAATGGATCGGTAAGCATAGGGAGGCCTCTCGACTATTGCAAAATGAGGAGTCCAGCATCATATTTGCGCCATTTTGGGATGTTGAGATTGGCATATACATGGACCACCACGTTACTATCTTGCCCGTGGGAGGAAATGGCTTGCCTGACATGTGGGCACACGGCAAAAGTCTTTTCACAAAGGCAATTATGAAGATGGAGACGAATAAAGATCCGATTTTCTATTATTCCTCCAGCTCATCTCTACCAAGCATGCTTATTACAGCCTGGGGCATCCCTGATGCTACAAAAAAGACAAAAGACGATGCAACCGGCCAAGAATACTTAATTCTGAAGTACACAGAAGCGGCCAAGCGTCGCAAGATACTTTCAGGATTAAGCCACAGACTTAGGACTTATTCTCAGAATTGCAACCGGCAGTCCGCTCTCTTCATGGAAAGGTAGCTACATTTAGGTAATTTTACTGAGGATCTGGAGGGTCAGCTTTTGAGTGATCTTCCAGCTATAGTTTTTAGCATGGTTTATTCCAAGCAGGGCTTGTTGACGTCGAGTAGAAGCTTTCTCCTCAATGATTTGTTTTATCGCCTTAGACAATCCAAGTGTATCTAGAGGATTTATCAGAATCGCCACATCTCCCGATACTTCCTGCATACCTGATCCATAACTGGTGATCACTGGACACCCACAGGCCATCGCCTCAAGAATCGGAAGACCAAATCCCTCCCAAAGGCTTGGATAGACAAAAGCAAGAGCTCCTCGATACCAATCCGGGAGATCGCCATAAGGGACATAACTTTTGAATATGACTCGATCTGTTAAACCCGATTCGGATGTCAACTTTTGGAGCCTTAACGTCTCAGATGGGTGGGGCTTGCCTAGCAGAAGCAAATCAACCTCAGGGAAGCGTTGCGCAATCATCTTGAAAGCAACGATCAGACGTTCAAGATTCTTATGTGGATAGGCTTGTCCAACATGTAGTAGGTAGGGGCGGCTATGCATCTGCCTCTTAACCTCAGATGCATAAAAGTGCTCAGAAGCATAACCAAGCGGTGTAACACTGATCTTATCTTCGGGCACAGCTGTGGCCCTGCGTATCTCAGAAGCTGTAAATACCGAGTTCGTGATGATATGTCTACATTGCCTCAGAAGTGGTGGGACCCAGTTTCTAAAGTAAAGCGACTGTACCGATCGTTCAGGATGACTTAAAGGCCTTAAGTCATGGACCATGACAACCTGGGGGACAACCTGTTCACCTAGATAACCTTCGGGCGCAGGTGTGAAGATTAAATCTACCTTTCTTTCCCTGGCCAATCTCGGCAATTGGAATTGTGACCAGACCAAGCGCTTTAGACGCTCCTTGGTGCCTCCTGATCTCCCTCCAGGGATCAGGATATGTTCAAACTGATTAAAAGCAGGTAATACACCATTGGCGTATACACCAATACCTGTTGGCTGATGAAGAACCGGCTTATAGTTCAGCAGAAGCATGAGCTCAAGCCAGGCCAATTAAGCGTCGGCGGCCATATTTAAGCCAATTGAGTAGCCAACAACCTGCACTCCAAAACAGGTTGAGATGACGCCGTTGAGCACGAAATGTTTCTGCATAAACAGCACCAATCTTGGTGTGGCTTACTCCCCCCTGCCCAATCTTCAAAATGGATGTGGGACTGTGCGTAGAACTCACTGCGGATGGAAGACGCAAGAACCATTCATAATCGCCACAGATTTTGAAAACTGGGTCAAACAAACCAAATCGCTCAAACAAGTCACGACGTACAAGCATTCCCGGATGCGCAATATTCATCGACTCCCGCATCCGTCTCCAATGCCAGGAGGAACCCCAGTCTCTCAAGAAACGACCATCTGAAGAGTAATAAGAGTTCCGGCAGGTGATTAATTCTGCAGACGAGCTGGTGAGATCAAGCAGCTGCTGCAAACTCTCAGAACCAACAAATGTGTCATCAGCACCGATAAAACACAAATAGGCGCCTCTGGCTAGCCGTATTCCCCGATTCCAGGCGTCATAGATCCCTTCATCAGCCTGAGAGCTGAAGCGAATCGAGTGATCTGGGTGAGCGACTTGGTATTGCCGAACAAGTTCAGGCAGGCCATCTGAGGAACAATTATCGAGAATCAACAACTCCCAATCCCCTGGGCTTTGCTCCTCGAGACTCCTGAAGAAGGCGGCCAATAACGGAGAGCAATTCCAGGTTGCCATCAAGATTGAAATCATGGGTGCGGCAACACTGTCCGGGGTCCCCAACATGCTCAAGCGGAGAGGATGCTGACCAACTGATCAATCTCGGTCAACTTCAAGGTCTGCTCCTTCGGCAGTTCCGTGTCCTGACGCAGTGCCTTCAAGGTCACGATTCCCTGCTCCACCTCGCCATCGCCCAGCACGACAGCCCAAGCCGAACCGCTTCGATAAGCTCGCTTGAACTGCTTGCCAAAGGCTGCGCCCGAGGAGTCCAATTCCACGCTCAATCCGCGTTGCCTCAGCTGCCTTGCCAGAACCAGAGCAGACCATTGAGCCTGCTCGCCGCGATTGACCAGATACAGATCAGGCGGATCACTGGCGAGTGGAGCCAATTGCGACAGCAACAGCACCAAGCGCTCGAGACCGATCGCCCAGCCAATAGCCGGAGTCGATGCCCCACCGAGCTGCTCGACCAGGCCGTCGTAGCGGCCACCACCACAGACCGTGGCCTGAGCCCCCAGCTGATCACTGGTGATCTCGAATGCGGTGTGGCTGTAGTAGTCCAACCCGCGGACCAGCCGAGGATTCAAGACAAAAGGAATTCCAAGAGCACTCAGACCTGAGCAAACCTGAGCAAAGCGCTCCTGACTCTCCGGGGACAACGCAGCCGCCAGGGTTGGTGCATCGGCCAGTAAGGCTTGGGTGTCCTTGTTCTTGCTATCGAGAATCCGCAAGGGATTCGTCGTCAAACGAGCCTGAGAATCCTCATCCAGTTGCGTCTCTCGATCCGTCAGCCAAGCCACGAGTTCTTGGCGATAGCGGGCACGATCTTCCCCACTACCCAGGGAATTCACCTCCAGCACCAGACCTTGCAGACCCAGGTCCTGTAGAAGGTCCCAAGCGGTTGCAATCGCCTCTACATCAGACCGCGCCGAATCGAAACCCAGCATTTCCAGGCCGATCTGGTGAAACTGGCGCTGGCGGCCGGCCTGGGGACGCTCATAGCGGAACATCGGACCGCCATACCAGAGCCGTTGTGGGCCCTGACTCAGCAGTCCGTGCTGTATCGCTGCTCGGACAACGGAGGCCGTGCCCTCTGGCCGCAGGGTGCAGCTGCGGTCACCCCGGTCGCTGAAGGTGTACATCTCCTTGCCGACCACATCGGTGGCTTCACCGATGCCGCGGGCAAACAATTCGGTGGTCTCCAGGACCGGCGTACGAATCTCAGCGACCCCAGCTCGAGCAAAGTGAGCACGGGCTGTGGCTTCCACCTGCTGCCAGAGGCTGCTCTGCTCAGGCAACAGATCGATCATGCCCCGCAGACTCTGCAGCTTCGCCACCACCACTCCTGAACTGGAGCCAGTTTGGAGGATCAGCGGAAACAGCAACAATGGGGGGGTGACTGGACATCCCCAAACCTCTCGCCGGCAAGCTGCAGCGTTGCTGCTGGGCTCAGTGGCTTTCTCACTGGCGGTCTTGGAATTGGGCTGCCGTCTCGTCGGCATCGAGCAGCCAAGGCTCTACCGAACAGATTCCGATCGCGGCTGGACCCTCAAAGCCAACGTCCTCACCCATTGGAATCAGGAGGGATCTGCACCAGTGCGCACGAATTCCCAGGGCTATCGAGACCGGGAATGGGCATTGGTGAAGGAACCAGGCGTGTTGCGCATGGCTGTCCTTGGCGATTCCTTCACCGAAGCCCTGCAGGTGCCACTGGAGCAAACCTGGGTGAATCAACTACCCGCGGCGATGGCAGCGGTACCGGGCTGTCGTCTACTGAACGGGTTTCCGGAAGGCGCCGAAACCCTGAATTTCGGGGTCGGCGGTTACGGAACGGGGCAGAGCTGGCTGACCTGGCAAAAAGATGCCCAACGGTTTCAACCGCAACTGGTGCTACATGCCGTCTACTTCGAGAACGATCTCAGGGACAACATTCAGGCCGAGCGGGGCAGCGGCTCCGGACCGACGTTTTCGCTCAGCAAAGGAACGCTCAGCCGCAGCAACGCCTTCCGCTCAAGGTCTGACTACCGCTTCAGGCGGTCGTGGGCGGGACAAGCGAGTGACTGGGTGCTGGGGTGGAGTCGCCTAGCCCAACTGATCAACCAACTCAAAAACCTTCGCAACGCCACAGCTGGAGAGGAGTGCGACAGCAGCGGCTGCACGTTCTTTCCCCTCGGCCCCGATGGAACCAAGCTCTACGGGAGAGAGTCAGACGATCTGAAGCAGGGATGGGAGGTCTTAACGGCCATCCTGAGAACGTGGAAACAAGAAGCCGACGTCGCCGGGAGCCAGCTTGTGGTCACCAGTGTGACCACACCGCCCCAGCTCTGGCCGAACGCAAACGACCGACAAACAGAGATCAAGAAACACGGTCTGGACTGGCTCAAACCGGAGAAGCAGCTCGCCACGCTCCTGGAAGCGGATGGAATCCCATACCTACCGCTTGCCCCAGAACTACAGAGACAGGCCGATGAGAAAGGCTTGATCGCCCATGGCTTCGCCGGTCAAAAACCAGGCCCCGGCTACGGCCATTGGAACAAAGCCGGACACAAAGCCGCTGCGACTGTTCTTGCTCGCAAGCTCTGCTCCCTGGACCTTCCCGGGATCAGTGATTGAATCGAAAACGACTCGGAGGTTCAGAAGCCTTTGGCACAGCTGCTGATCACAGGCGGAGCAGGCTTTATCGGCAGCCACACCTGCCTGGTGTTGCTCGAGGCCGGTCACGATCTCGTCGTGCTGGATGACTTCAGCAACAGCTCCCCAGAATCGTTAAGGCGCGTTCGCGAGCTCGCGGGACTTGAGAGCCACTCCACGCGCCTTCAGGTTGTTGAAGGAGACATCAGAAGCCAGAGCGACCTCCTCACAGCCTTCGAGGCGCTGCCGTGCATCGACGCCGTTATTCACTTCGCCGGCCTCAAAGCCGTTGGCGAGTCCGTCGATGAACCCTTGCGTTACTGGGACGTCAATCTCTCCGGCAGCCAATGCCTGTTGTCCGTCATGCAAGAACAGAACTGCCGGACGCTGGCTTTCAGCAGCAGTTGCACGGTGTATGGGCTGCCTGAGCAAGTCCCCGTCGCTGAAAATGCTCCGATTCAGCCCATCAATCCCTACGGCTTCACGAAGGCGGCTGTCGAGCAGATGCTCGAAGACCTCAGCGGCAGCGAACCGGGCTGGCGGATTGCCAGGTTGCGCTATTTCAACCCCGTCGGGGCCCACCCCAGCGGGCGCATCGGGGAGGACCCCAACGGGATCCCGAACAACCTCTTCCCCTTCGTCTCACAAGTAGCCGTGGGGCGCCGCCAGGCGCTGCAGGTGTTTGGCAGTGACTGGCCAACCGCCGATGGCACAGGCGTTCGGGACTACATCCACGTCATGGACCTAGCCGAGGGGCACCTCGCCGCCATTCAGCACCTGATGGAGCAGGGACCCCAGTTGCTCACCGTCAATCTGGGCAGCGGGCAAGGTCATTCCGTGTTGGAGGTGGTCCAAGCCTTTGAGAAGGCCTCAAGCAGACCAGTGGCTTACCAACTGGTCGAGCGACGCCCGGGAGATGCCGCAATCACCGTGGCCGATCCATCGCTGGCGCAGCAGCGCCTGGGTTGGCGCACACGGCGCAGCCTTGCCGAAATCTGCCAAGACGGCTGGGCCTGGCAAAGCGCGAATCCCGAGGGCTATCGGAACTGATCGAGCGCCTGAAGGCGCAAGTCATGCAAACGCAGGCCCAGCTCTGGCCCAGGCCGGATGCACTCACGCTCAATCAATTCCGCTGCGCTGATGGGCGAGCGCACATGCCGCCAACGCAACCACCACCGCAGCAAGCAACGCCACTGGGGAACCGCCAAGGCGACCGCCAAAGCCACCGCATCGGCACTCAACCCGGGAGCTTCGAGCAGCTCACACCACCAGGACGGTCGCTGGGGCTGAGCCGGTAGCTCCTTCAACCGCATCTGCAAGCTGTCGAGCTGCACGAGTAAGCGGTGCTGACGGTGGGGCACCTGCAGGCGTTCCGCCAAATTCAGGGGGTCATTGGCACCCGCCAACACGGCCGGCATCAGGGGCACGCCAAGGCGCTGTGCCCATCGCAGGCGGCGGCGCCAGTGGCGATCCGCCTGAAGACCAGGATCCAGCAGTGCCAGTGCGCCCCAGCTTTGAAGCGCTGCCAAGGCCTCCGGCCAGGGTTCCCGCGTCAGCAGCAGCTCCAGCTCCATGCGCAGCCGGGTCCCCAGCGCCGGCGGCGCCTGCCCTGGGTCATCGCCGGGGCTCCAGGGCCAGGGCCAGGCCGCCAAGGTGCTCTGCGCCTGCTGCAGGGCGGCAGGGCTGAGGGAAAACCCCAGGCGAGCGCTGTAGCGCGCGGCCCGCAGCAAACGGGTGGGGTCATCGCGGAGGCTCCCGTCATGCAGAAAGCAGAGCTGGCGCGCGGCCAAATCACGCTGGCCGCCATGGGGATCAAGCAGCGCGCCATCAGCCAATTCCAAGGCGATGGCGTTGACGCTGAAGTCGCGCCGGGCCAGATCGTCCACCAAGGAACCCAACCGCACCTGGGGGTTCTCAGCTGGCTGGGAATAGGTCTCGGCGCGGGCTGAGGCCAGATCCAACAGCCAGGTGCCGCCGAGCTCGGGAGGTAAATCCACCTCGAGCTCGAGGGTGGCGAATCGGCCGTGCTCCTGGACCCGCAGCACTGGAGGCGCCCCCAGCTCCAGCGCCAGCGCCTCCGAGAAGGGTTTCAGCAACTCCACGGCCTGGCCCTCCACCACCAGATCCAGATCGGGCAGCCCCCGCCAAGGATCTTCGTGGTGACGATGCAGCAGCAGATCGCGCACCGCCCCTCCCACTAGCGCGCAGCGACGCGTGCCAGCTGCCCGCTTCAGAGCTGACAGCAGCGGTTGGGGCACATCAGGGATTTCCACCAGCTCTGCTCAGAGAGGCTGAATCGGAGCCAAACGCGGATCGAGGATTTTCGGGCCCATACCCTCAAATTTCACCGCGATCGACACCTTTTCACCACTGCCGAACAAGTGGGTGACATGGCCCTCACCGAAGGAGCTGTGCAGCAAGCGATCGCCCACTGACCAGGTGCGGGAGCTGCCCCGGCGCCGCACCGCGTTGGCGGGCTCGCTACTGGGGGACTCGCTGGCGCGATCCACCCGGGTCAGACGTTCGAGGCGGTTTTCACGGCGAATCGCTGCGCCTCCACTACGGGGGATGTCGCCCTGCACCAAGGCCTCGGGGAGCTCCGAGAGAAACACAGACGGCACCGCTGGCTCACGCATGCCTCCCCAGAGGCGCCGCTCGCTGGCATGGGACAGGAACAGGCGCTCTTTGGCTCGGGTGATGCCCACGTAGCAGAGGCGGCGCTCCTCCTCCATCGCCGCCGGATCCTCCAGGGAGCGATAGCTGGGAAACAGGCCCTGCTCCATGCCCACCAGGAACACCACGGGGAACTCGAGACCCTTACTCGCATGCAGCGTCATCAGGGTGACCCGGTCTTGCTCGGTGTCTTTGCTGTCGGCATCACTGGCCAGG
>Ga0194122_10002978_pt1 | contig 17798 bp, 16 predicted proteins | sample TA2MahCa10mmetaG_FD_155487 | JGI IMG/M metagenome (GOLD analysis project Ga0194122, IMG submission 155487) | Freshwater microbial communities from Lake Tanganyika, Tanzania - TA2015021 Mahale Deep Cast 10m | ecosystem: Environmental > Aquatic > Freshwater > Lake | place: Tanzania: Lake... | reverse complement strand
CGATCGGCCAGCGCGAGGCGCGCGCTCAGCGCCTCGTGCTCGGCGCGAAGCGCCTCGGTGCGCTGCGCGACCTCGGCGAGCTCGCGCTCCGCCGTCTCGCGCTCCAACTCAAGGCGCCGCACCTGTTCGCGCAGCCCCTGCACCGCACGGTCGGCCTCATCCGCCGCGGTGCGCGCCGCCGTCACCCCGGCGCGGCTCTGCTCCTCGGTCGCCATCCGCTCCTGCAGCAGCGTGGAGGCCGCGGTGAGCGCCTCGGCGCACTGCGTCTCGTCGGCCTGGGCGGCCTCGAACTCCCCACGCATCCGATCCCCGAAGGCGACGCCCTCGTCGCGCTCCTGTACGGTGCGCTCACGGCGCGAGAGCGCATTGCGATGGCGCTCCTCGGCGACGGCGAGCTGCTGCTGCAGCTCGAGCACCGCCTGCCGCGCGGTGGCGGCAACGGTGGCGCGCTCCTGGCGCGTGGTCTCCGCCGCGGCGCGCGCCGCATGCGCGGCATCGCGGGCCGCTTCGGCGACGCGCACCTGCTCCTGCGTCGCCGGCACGCCATCGCGCAAGCCGCCGAGTCGCGACTCGATCCCCGTTAGCTCCTCATGCCAGGCGCTCATCTCGCGCGAGGCGAGGGTGAGCTCCACGGCAAAGCGCCGCGTGGTGATCTCCGCATGGCGCTCCGCGCGCTTGCGCTGCCGGAGCAGGGAGCGCACCTGCGTCTGGACCTCGCCCATCAGGTCGTCGATGCGCGTGAGGTCGTTGGTCGTCGCCTCGAGCTGCCGTTCGGTGCTGCGGCGGCGATCGCGATAGAGCCCGACGCCCGCGGCCTCCTCGAAGAGCTCGCGCCGATCGTCCGGGCGGTCCGAGAGGAGGAGGTCGATCATCTTGCTCTCGATCACCACGCCGGTGTCGGCGCCGAGGCCGGTGCCACGCAGGAGATCGTGGATGTCCCTGAGGCGGCACGGGGTACGATTCAGGAAGTAGTCGCTGTCACCGGAGCGCGAGAGGCGGCGTGTGATCACCACCTCCTTGAACGGCACGGGGAGGATCCCCTCCTCGTTCTCGAAGTGCAGCGAGACCTCGGCGATGTTGACCGCGCGGCGCGCCGAAGAGCCCTGGAAGATGACCTCCTCCATCTTGGCGCCACGCAGGAGGCGCGCCCGCTGCTCACCGAGGACCCAGCGCACGGCGTCGGAGACGTTGGACTTGCCGCACCCGTTGGGGCCGACGATCGCCGTGGCGCCATGGTCGAAGGTGAGGACCGTGGGGTCGGCGAACGACTTGAATCCGTGCAACTCGAGCTTGGTCAACCGCACTTAGAACGTTCTCCCGAATCGGAAGACCACCACGGGGGGCACACCGGCATCGCGAAGCGACACCGCCAGCACCGCCGCCTGGTCTGGAGTCTCGAAGGCACCCGCCAGGAGGCGGACCCGTCCATCATCCTGCGCCAGCGCATAGGCTGCGACGCCAAGTCGTGACCAGCGCGCGAGCGCGGCGGGGACCTCGGTGACAGCCATGCCTTCCGTGAGCTGCAACGCATAGGGTACGCGCAGGACCCGCCCCGCCGCCGCGTCCACGGTGCCATCGCGTCGCAAGGTCTCGAGGAAGCGTTCCGCCTCTCGAGGATCCTGCCACGCACCGACGAGGGCGCGGTACCACGTCCGCCCATCCACATCGAGCTGGACCGGGGCGATCGTCGTGGCGGGTAGTGGGGCACCACCGCGCCGGACGAGAGAGGAATTTGCACCCACCACGCTGTTCGCCGCTACGAGTTGGACGGTGAATGCCGCGGCGCCGATCGAGTCCTGAGGGTTGACAACGGCCCCGAGGGTGATGGTGTCGATCGGGATGTCGGCGCGGGCGGCGGTGTCGGTCCAGGCGAGGGTGTCGGTGGGGGGCGTGGGGGCGGGTACCCGGAGCGCCTCGACCAGGGCGCGGCCGGGCCCGCCCGAGAGCCAGAGCGCGCCGAGGGCCACCAGGGTCACGCCGCCCACGAGCATCGCGGCGTTCCGCGGGCGACGAAGCGGGGCGAGGGCGGCCCACCGGGTCGCCTCGGTCGCGAGCGGTGGGGGGGCGGCTGGCGTCGCGGTGGCTCGCTCCTCCAGCAGGGCGCGCCCCGCCTCGCTGACCACGATCGGTGGGAGTTCCTCCGGACGATCCACCGTCCCCACGACGGGCCAGCGCCGCAGCAGCACGGGGGGGAGATCGACCGCGATCACACCATCCGATGCCTCGATCAGCGAGTCCAGTCCGTCCGTGCCGGCAAGCGCGGCGATCAGCAAGAGCCCCTCCGTGCGACGGAACCCTGCGATCAGGGGCCGCCAGCGAGGGTGACCGGCGAGGGCGTACGTATCGAGCCGCGCGGTGCCGTGCGGGAGGACGAAGACCTGCGCGCCTCCCTCGAGCGGCTGGGCCGTGTCGGAGACGGGAGCCCCATCGCGAAAACATTCGCGGAGTCCGGGCACCGCCTGCGGAACGGTCAAGGCCGCGACGTCGCCGATCAGATCGGCGATCGCGACGGCGCGTTCCGCACTCGCCACCGACGCGACCCCACGCGCGACGAGCGCGGTCACCTCCGGCTCGCGCCCGACCACCACGATGGCGCTCACTCCGGTGACCCGCTCGGCTATGCGCGCTCCCTCAGCCACCCAAATCGCCGGGGGCAGGGGGGCAGGGATCATGGCGGCCCCTCGAAGACCCAGTAGGCGCGACCGGCCAGCATCCCCGCGCGCTCGGCCGCTTCCCGTGACGGGTAGGGGCCGAGGAGCACCCGGTAGATCGGATCACCATCGCGGTCCCCGATCACCACCCGGGCTGCGCGTCCCTCCACCGTGATCTCGCGGGCGATCTGACGAGCACGGTCCAGGTCGATCAGCGTCGCGAACGCCAAGGTCCACGTCTCGTTGTCCGGAGGTGCCGCGGGTCGCGGGGTCTCGACCGGTTCCACTGCCACCTCACCCTCGACCGGTTGGTCGAGCGAGTCGAATTCCACCGGGCGATCGAGGCTCGCCGCGCGCGGACGAAATCCGTTCCAGCGCAGCAGCTGCCAGCGATCCACCGCGCCGCCGGGGATCCGTCGGACCTCACGGCCGGTGACGATGTCGTGGATGAGGATCGCCCCATCCCGCGCGACCACCACCTGCCCCGCCGGCGTGACGACCGGGAGATCGTCGCGCCACGCCCCCGCGAAGGTGGCCACCACCCGCATGGTCCCGATCGCGACGACCTGGATCCCTGCGGGGGCCTCGGTGCGCACCAGCAGAAACACGCCATCAGGGTCCATGCGGAGGGCCGTCGCAGGTCCAGGGAGTGCGACGCGCCCCACTTCCCGCTCCGCGAATCGGTCGATCACGCGCAATGCATCGCGATCCGAGGCGAGGAAGAGTCGGTCGCCGCTCGGCGTCGCCTCCATCGCGGAGACTGGGTCACCAAGCGGGATCCTGAGGGCGGGGGAGAGATCGCGCGTCCGCAGCGCGACCACCTCCGCGTCCGTGAGGACCCAGAGTCGGTCGCCCGCCGCAGTCCGGAGCACACTGCGTGCCGTCGGGAGGTTGGTGCTGTCCGTGACGGTCGTCTCCGGCGGAATCAATCGGCGGATCGCTGTCCCGCCCGGGATCTCCGAGGCGACGAGGAGCGCCCCATCGGGCAACGGGATGAGATGGCGCGCCGGCTCCGGCGGGGCCCAGGTCCAGGTGGCCACTGGGGTGACGCGTGCAACGCGGCCCGTGCTGTCGTGGCCGAAGACGGCCGTCCCGTCGCTTCGCACCTCACCGCGAAGCGCCGACGTCCCGAGCCGATCGACCGACCCGAGGCGGAGATCGATGCTGATGGCATGCCCCGCGGAATCGCGCGCGAGTACGAGCCCGCTGTACTCGTCGAACCCGAGGACGGTGGAGAGCATCGGGGCGGGCGCGCGCGAGCGCCAGAGGACGCTGTCAGCATCCGCCGTATAGGCGGCGACGATCCCCTCGGCGGCGGGGATGCGGAGCAGGACGGCGTCGGGCCCCGCCCCCCGCAACACGGCATGGGACGCCGGTGCCGGCGCCTCGCACCCCGACACCATCGCAAGGGCAGCGGCCAGCCCGACGGCGGTGCAGGCGCGGCGCATCGCCCGGGCACGACGAGGCGCCAAGAACGGGCTCAGAACGATTGTCCGAGCGTCCAGAACCAGTACCCGTTGCGGAAGGTCCCGTCGCGCGGGATCGTGTAGTCCCACCGGATCAAGGCGATGTTGAAGAGGTTCATCCGGATCCCGAAGCCGTAGCTGCTCAGCGGATACCGCTGGGTGACGAAGTCGTAGTTCTCGGGACGGCGCAGCGAGACGGACTGATCCTTGGACCACGCCATTCCCATGTCGTAGAAGAAGAGTCCGTCGACGGGCGGGAGTGAGACGGGGAGCAGGCCGAGCACGAACCGGCGCACGAGTGGGAAGCGGAGCTCGACATTCGCGAAGGCGACGCGACTCCCCAGCAGCTGCGTGGCGCCGCAGAGGTTCGGGTCGGACACCGAACTCGAGCAGTCCCCGGCATAGAGCTCGCGATCGTACCCACGGATGAAATCGGGTCGCCCGATGAACTTCGGGAACTCCAACTCATCCCGACCCACCGAGAGATTCGCCGAGAATCGGGTGGCGACCGTCAGGAGGCTGAAGACCAACGGGTCATAGCGCCGCAGGTCGACGCCGAAGTTGGTCCACTGCACGTTCCCCATCTGTTTCTCGGCCGAGAGCCGATAGCGATGGCCGTAGATCGCCCCCGCCGGCCCGAAGAGGGCATTGTCCTGCACCCAGGCGACGAAGGGGGAGACATAGTTGAGCGAGCCGGCGCCGACGATCGAGTCGAGATAGAAGCCGGTGGAGAGTCCCAGGTTGAAGTCGATCCCCTGGCTGATGTACATCAGCGAGCGGTCGACGTTCTGGAAGGTCGCGCCGTACTCGAAACGCGTGAAGCGATTGATCGGATAGATCCCGTTGGCGAAGGCGCTCCGCGCGATGAAGCGCGCGAGTACCTGGGTCTGCACCACCTGCTGGCCGTTCCCGAACTGCTGGGACGACGCGAGGAAGAAGAAGGGTTGCTGCTGGACCCCAGCCTGATACTGGAAGCGCCCCGCGAGGTTGGTGTACTCGACGAAGAGCTGCGCCTCGGAGAGGCGGCCGTTCACGCCGCCCGCGAGGGCGAGCCGCTCGTTGCCGAGGAGGTCGGAGAGGATGATCGCCGTCCCGCCGTAGACGCCGCGCCCGAAGTTGTCTTGGGCATACCCGATCTGCGGCCGCATCACCGCCTCGGGGCGCAGCTTCCCTTGGTAGCGCTGACTCGCGAACGAGCTCGCCGACGGGAGGTTGAGCGTCGCGCTGTCGAGCAGCGCCGCCACCGAGATCCCGCTCCGTTCCGTCGCCGGGAGGAGGCCGGTGGGGCGGAGGCCCCCGGTGCCGCGGTAGAGACTCCGGCTCCGCCGCGGATCGGCCTGCGCGACCCGCTCGGCGGCGATGCTATCCGCCATCGCCTGCGCGAGGCGCTTGAGCCGATCCTCCGCGGCACGCTTGGTCGTGTCGGTCGCCGACACGTCGACGGCGAGCACCGGCACGGGGGCGCGGTAGGGCTGCTTCTTGAGCTGGCGTGGGTTCACCACGCTCCAGATCGTGAAGTTCCCGTCGTCCATGTAGGTGAAGGCGAGCTTGTCCGCATCGCGCGCCCACGACATCGCCGGGCTGTGCTCGGTGACGGAGAGGATCCCGCCGATGAAGCGGGTGAGCTGATAGTGCTCTTGGTCCCCGAGGTCATAGAGGAAGAGCTGCGGGATCCCCGTGCGGTCGGAGATGAAGGCGACCGACTTCCCGTCTGGCGCCCACATCGGGTTGAGGTTCTTCCCGTCCTGTCCGGGCAGGGTGGTGATCGTCTTCGTCTCGAAATCGAAGACGCTGATGCGCCAGGCCCCGAGGCGGAGCGAGGTGAGGTCGCTCTCCGGGCCGCGCTCGCTCGCGAAGACAATCTGCCGTCCGTCGGGCGACCACTGCGGCATCACGTCACCGTAGGGGTCGTTCGTGAGCCGGACGAGGTTCTTCCCGTCGGCATCGATCACATAGAGATCCGAGAGTCCACCCTGTGCGCCGCTGAAGACGATCTTGCGGCCATCGGGAGACCAGGTGGGCCCCATCATCGATTGCAGCGGGGTGTCCAATCGTCGGACCACCCGCTTGCGACGCAGATCGTAGAGATAGAGGACGTCGCGGCCCTTCCGCTGGGCCGTGAAGGCGAAGAGGCGCCCTTCCGGGGAAAACGATCCCTGGGAGTAGAGATACCGGAGCTCCTCGAACTCCGGGTCGAGGGTGCTCTGCGTCAGACGCGTGATGCGCTTACCCGTGGTGGCGTCCGCCAGATAGAGGTCAAGGAAGACCTCGGCGCGGAGGAGACTCCCCGTCGAGATGTAGGCGATCTGCTTGCCGTCCGGCGACAGCGCCGGCGCCACATAGACGGGGATCACGCCACCGGTGCGTCGTTCATTCAAGAGCGGCGACGCGGTGCGGCGTGGCCGCTCGAGCGTTGCGACTTGCGGGAGATACTGCTGCTGCACCTCCTCCTTCCACTCATCGCCGAGATCCTCGAGCGAGAGCCCCGTGTAGCGACGGAAGGCGCGATCCACGCCGAGACTGGGCGTCGCGTGCATGATCTCCCCGATCACCTCGTCCCCCCACCGGCGCCCGACATACCGCCACAGCGATTCGCCAAAGCGATACGGGAAGAACTGGTCAGGACGCTCGGTCATCGCGTCGACGGATGGCACGTTCCCGTTCAGCGCGGCATCGCGCATCACCGCATCGGTGTAGGGATGCACCGGGCCGATCGAGAGATACTCTGCCATCCCTTCCACGTACCAGAGCGGCGGATTCACCTGGGCGAGCTGTTCCAGCCCGGCGCCCGCCTGCCCGCGCGCGAAGATGTCGTACTGGAAGACGTGCACCATCTCGTGGGTCAACACGTGCTCCGCCTCACCCAGATCACCGGCGAAGAAGAACATGTTGCGCTGGCGCAGGGCGTCGGTCACGCCCCCGGTGCCCTCGCCGAGGTCGCCCAGGACGTTGTTCTGCGCGAACTCCGCGCGGGAGCCGAAGATGATGATCGGCTTCCGTTCCTTAAAGGTGTGATTGAGGAGCCGCGAGAGCCGCGCGTAGGAGCGCTCCGCCATCTGCCCCGTGAGGCGTGCGGCCTCGAGGAGCTCCGGGTAGTAGTGGATGTCGAAGTGCTCCGTCTTGAGCACCTGCCACTCGAAGGTCCGGAACTGGACGTGATTCTGACCGAAATACCCGCCCTGCGCACCGGCGGGGAGCGCCAGGGTGATGGCGAGGGTCAGCGCGAGGGCGAGGCGACGACCGAAGCGGCGCATCGGGACTCCGTCAGGCGGCGGGAAGGGAGACGGCCGGGGCATCGCCCCAGAGCCGCTCCAGCTGATAGAACTGGCGAAGCGTGGGATGGAAGAGATGGACCACGAAGTCGACGTAGTCGAGGAGGACCCAGCGGCCCTGCTCGAGCCCCTCGACGGACTGCACCTTCAATCCCTCGGCGCTGAGTGCATCGACGACGCGCTGTGCGGAGGAGCGCACGTGGGTATCCGAGGTGCCGCTGGCGACGAGGAAGTAGTCGGCCATGTCGGTCACGCCTCGCAGATCGAGGCACACGACGTCCTGCGCCTTGGCGTCGCCGAGGGCGACGGCGGCGCGGCGGACGGCGCGGAGGACGTCAGCGGGAGCGGTGACCACAGGGGTAAGCTACCGAACCCGCTGACGCCGGAAAGGTTCCGCGGCGGATCAGCCCTTGATGACCCAGACCTTGATCTCAGGCTTGACGTCGGCGTGGAGCCGGATCGCGACCTTGTAGACGCCGAGCGTCTTGATGGGCTCATGCAGGTCGATCATGCGCTTCTCGACCTCGGTGAAGCCCTGGGCCTCGAGCTGCTGGGCGATGTCGCCCGCCGTCACCGACCCGAAGAGCTTGCCTTCCTCGCCGACCTTGGCCGAGAAGGTGAGCGAGACCTCGGCGAGGCGATCGGCGATCACCTGGGCAGCGTCGCGGCGCGCCTTCTCGGCGGCCTCGAGACGCTCCTTCTCCTGAGCGATGCGCTTCTTGTTCCCCGGGGTCGCCTCATACGCCACACCGCGGGGAAGGAGGAAATTGCGGGCATAACCAGCGGAGACGTCCACGATGTCCCCGGGATGTCCGAGGTTATCGACCGCTTGGCGAAGAATGACTTCCATGGTTCACTCCGAACGTTGGGATTCACACCGCGTCGCGCGGCGCCAGTCGAACCAGGTGTCGCCGAGCCCGAGGGTCAGCGCCACCACCCCGACGACCGGCCAGAAGAGGAGCATCAGCAGCAGGTACACCGCTGACATCCACCGGCCAGGCGCCAGGAACCACATCAGCACCCCGACGCCCCGCAGGACGTACAGTGCACCGAAGAACAGCGTCAGGTCGAGTCCCACGATGCGAAGCGGCCCCGGGACGGGGAACGCGAGCAACGCGAGTCCAGCGACCATCCCCCAGACCAGCGCGTCTGGGAACCGCAGGGTGCGCAGTTTGGCGAGCGGGAGGCCAAGTCGCACCGTCGCGACCCGATGGTAGATGGCCCAGCTGAGGGCCATCGCGACCATCCCCTGCAGCGCCAGCATCGCGAGGAAGAGTTGGCGGGCGGGTCCCGGCACCAAGCTGAGCTGCCGCTCCACCGTCCGACTCGACTCCTCCCAGGTGGGGGAGCCGGCCATCAACTCCTGCCATTCCGGGGTGGCCGTCATCGCCTGCCACTCCCGCATGGCGCCCACCGCGCGCCGACCGATCTCCTCACTCACCAACGCGATCGCCCCCGTCCACCCGCCCGGGACCATCGCGATGATCACCACGCCGACCGCCAGCGCCGCCGCGAGGGCCGCGAGGGCCTTCGGGAGGAAGGGGCCACGTCCGGGGATCACCGCGATGATCACGCCGAACGTCACCGCCAAGAGGACCGACCATCCGACGACGAACTCGTCGTAGGGCGTCCCACGCTGACTCGCCCGCCAGAGGATCCAGCCGGCCCCGGCACCCCAGAGGAGCGCCAGCGAGCCTCGTCCCCCCTGTCGCCACCCCGCGACGGCCAGCGCCGCCGCGAGCGGGGCGATGAGCACCAACGGGTCGACGATCGGGATCACCACACGGAGGAGCGGGATCGCCGGCAGGATCGCCAGCGCGAGGAGGACCAGGACGATCCGTCCCCACCCCCGCTCCCGAGGCGGCTCCATCGGCTCCGCCTCCGGGCCCATCCCTTACTGCGCGGTGTGGCCGCGCGTGTACGGGAGGAGCGCCAGGTAGCGCGCCTTCTTGATCGCCTTCGCCAGCTGCCGCTGGTGACGGGCGTCGACGCCGCTCAACCGGCTCGGGAGGATCTTCCCGTTGTCGGAGATGAAGCGGGCGAGGAAGCGCTCGTCCTTGTAATCGATGAAACGGATGCCGGCCTCGGTGACCGGGCAGACCTTACGGGAACGGCGCATGGGTTATTCCTCGTCCTCGTCGTCGTCCTCATCGCGCGCCCGACGGGCGGCGAGCTGCTCTTCGGTCATCGGCGGGGCGCCGAGCTCATGCTCATGGACCGAGATCAGATAGCGGATCACACCCTCGTCGAGCTTCAGCGCGCGCTCGAACTCGGGGAGGACCTTCCCCTCGGCGGTGAAGCGCGCGACCACGTAGTAGCCGGTCTCCTTGCTGCCAATCTTATAGGCGAGCTGGCGACGGCCCCAATGGTCGAGCGTAACGGGCGTGGTGGTGCCGAGGAGCGCGTGATGCTTGTCGAGCCGCTCGGCGATGGCGGCGTCTTCGAGTCCGGCATCGAAGATGTACACCGCCTCGTATTCACGAGACACTGTGGCAATCCTCCTTTGGTCGTGATCGCCCACCGCGGGTTGCCGACGCGGTGGGAGGCTGGGCGCGCGAGCCGGCAGAGGCCGACCCTGAAAAACGCGCTCGTTGTGGAAAGCCTTTAAAGGTACGGACTTAGGTAGGGAGAGTCAACTGAGGGCTGAAGGCTCAAGGCTCGAAGCTGGAAGCTTTAAGCCTTCAGCCTCCAGCCTCCAGCCTTCAGCTCCCCCTCAGACATTGAACTTGAAGAGCACCACATCCCCATCCTGCATCACATACTCCTTCCCCTCGCTTCGGACGACCCCCTTCTCTTTGACCCCCTTCCACCCCCCGTTCGCCACGAAGTCGGCGAGGCTGACGGTGTCGGCCTTGATGAATCCCCGCTCGAAGTCGGTGTGAATCACCCCCGCCGCCTTGGGCGCCGTATCCCCGACCTTGATCGTCCAGGCCCGCACCTCCTTCTCGCCGGCGGTGAAGTAGGTCTGGAGGCCGAGGAGGGCATACCCCCCGCGGATCAGGCGGTCGAGCCCCGCCGACTCCAACCCGAGCGAGCTCAGGAAGTCGGCCCGGTCCTCCGGGGGGAGCTCGGCCAGCTCCGACTCGATCTTGGCCGAGAAGGTGACCACCTGGGCCGGCTCATGGTCGGCGGCGATCGCGGCGCGGAGGGCGGTGACGTAGGCCCCCTCGGTGCCGGTGAGCTCGGCGTCGGTCACATTCGCGGCGTAGAGGATCGGCTTCAGCGTGAGGAGCTGCAGCCCCTTGAGGCGATCGCGGTCCTCGTTCGAGAGGGTGACGTGCCAGAGGGCCTGCCCGTTCGAGAGCGGCGCCTGCGCCTTCTCGAGTGAGCTCACCTCCGCGGCGGCCTCTTTGTCTCCCGTCTTCGCCGCGCGCTTCGCCTTGTCGAGCCGCTTCTCCACCACCGTGAGGTCGGCCAGCGCGAGCTCGAACTCGATCGTCGCGCGGTCGCGGACCGGATCGACCGAGCCGTCCACGTGGATCACGTCGGGGTCATCGAAGCAGCGGACCACATGGACGATGGCATCGGTCTCGCGGATGTTCGAGAGGAAGGCGTTGCCGCGTCCCTCACCGGTGCTCGCCCCCTTCACCAGCCCGGCGATATCGACGAACTGTACCGCCGCAGGGACGGTGCGCTCCGGGTGCACGATCGCCGCGAGCTGATCGAGTCGCGGATCGGGGACATTCACCACCCCGACATTCGGATCGATGGTGCAGAAGGGGTAGTTCGCCGCCTCCGCCTTCGCCGCCGTGAGCGCGTTGAAGAGCGAGGACTTACCGACGTTGGGGAGACCAACAATGCCGAGGCTTAACATCAGGTGTCAGGGGACAGGGATCGGGGGACAGGTACCGCAGGGGACAGGAGTAAGCGATCAGGCGACAGGTAAGGCGCAAGTTAAGGGAACAGGGGGCGGGGAATTGGTGAGACGATGATTCGAGCGCGTGATAAGCTCGTCACATGGCATCCTTCTGTAATCTTGCCGTTTGGGAAAAGGCCCACGCGTTGACCGTCTTTACCTACCGCATGGCGGAGCACCATCTGCTCCGGCGCCATCCGGAACTCGCCTCCCAACTGACGCGCGCCATCGCCGCGATCCCCGCGAACATCGCCGAAGGTGTCGCGCATCGCAGCGATGCCCAATTGAATCGCTTTCTGGACATGGCGTACGCTTCGTCGCAGGAAGCCGACTATCACCTCCTGCTCGCGAAGGACCTCGAGGCGCTACCTCTTAGCGACTACGCCCACCTCGAGGCCCGTCTGGCCGAGGTCCGCCAGATGCTCTCTGGCCTCCGGCGCAACGTCCAATCTCGCCTGCGCGACAAAGGAAAGAGGGGAGGCCAAACGGCCCCCCCTCTGACTCCTGTCACCTGACCCCTGCGCTTATGCCAAGAACCACGGCGCCAGCACCAAGCTCACCACACTCATCAACTTGATGAGGATGTTCATCGCCGGGCCCGACGTGTCCTTGAAGGGATCGCCCACGGTGTCGCCGACGACGGCGGCCTTATGCGGATCGGAGCCCTTGCCGCCCATGATCCCGCCTTCGATCGCCTTCTTGGCGTTGTCCCATGCGCCACCGGCGTTCGCCATGAAGAGCGCCATCATCACGCCCGTCACGGTGGCGCCGGCGAGGAGGCCACCGAGCGCCTTCACGCCGAGGAACTTGCCGACGAGCACGGGCAGCAGGACCGACGCGACACCAGGCACGATCATCTCACGGAGCGCGGCCCCGGTGGAGATGTCGACGCAGCGGGCCGAGTCGGGCTTCACGCCCGGCTTCCCTTCGAGGAGACCGGGGATCTCACGGAACTGCCGACGGACCTCCTCCACCATCCCCTGCGCGGCACGACCGACGGCGGTCATGGTCTGCGCGCCGACGAAGAAGGGCATCACGCCCCCGATGAAGAGCCCGATGACGACCATCGGGTCGATCAGGTTGAGCGTGGTGAGGTTCACCGCCGAGGCGTAGGCCGAGAAGAGGGCGAGCGCGGTGAGCGCCGCCGATCCGATGGCGAAGCCCTTCCCGATCGCCGCGGTGGTGTTGCCGAGCGCATCGAGGCCGTCGGTGATCTTGCGGACCTCCGGACCGAGATGGCTCATCTCGGTGATCCCACCGGCATTGTCGGCGATCGGGCCATAGGCGTCGACCGACATCGTGACGCCGACGGTCGCGAGCATGCCGACCGAGGCGATCGCGACGCCGTAGAGACCGGCCGACCAGACGCCGACGAACATCGCACCGCAGATGAGCAGCACGGGGACCACCGTCGACTCCATCCCGACGGCAAGGCCCGCGATGATGTTGGTCGCCGGGCCGGTCTTCGACGACTCGGCGATCCGGAGGACCGGGCCCGAGGCGGTGTAGTACTCGGTCACAAGCCCGATGGTGACGCCGGCCACGGTGCCCGCGACGACGGCGAACCAGGGGCCGAGGGCGGGGAGCACGCGCCCCGTCTCAGCGTCGACCATGTTGAGCGGGATCTGAGTCGTCATCCAGTACGCGAAGACGAGGAAGAGGCCGGCCGCGATGAAGGTGACGGCGCGCAGCGCATTCGCTGGATTCCCCTTCGCGAGGATCCGCATGAGGAAGATCCCGATCAGCGAGGCGGCGAGCCCTGCGGTGGTGTAAGCGATCGGGAGGAGGATCGCGGCGGTGCGATCCGCGTCGGTGATCAGGGTCGAGGTCGCCGCGAGGGCGATCGTCGCGATGATACCACCCACATACGACTCGAAGATGTCGGCGCCGAGGCCGGCGACGTCACCGACGTTGTCACCGACGTTGTCGGCGATGGTGGCCGGATTGCGCGGGTCATCCTCGGGGATCCCCGCCTCGACCTTTCCGACGAGGTCGGCACCGACGTCCGCGGCCTTCGTGTAGATGCCGCCGCCGACGCGCGCGAAGAGGGCGATCGAGCTCGCGCCCATCGCGAAGCCGGAGATGATCTCCCCGAAGAGCTTGTAGCTCGTGCCGCCGAGGAGCGCCTTCTGCCAGACGAAGACGGCGGTGACACCGAGGAGGCCGAGGGCGGCCACCGCGAGCCCCATCACCGCGCCGCCACCGAAGGCGATGCGGAGTGCCGCGGCCTGCCCACTCGCGCGCGCCGCCTCGGAGGTGCGCACGTTCGCGCGCGTCGCGGAGGTCATCCCCGCCCAGCCGGCGGCGATCGAGCAGAGCCCGCCGAAGACGTAGGCCATCGCCGTCTCGAGGTTCAGCGCATACGAGAGGAGCGCCGCGACGACGAAGAGGAAGGGGACGAGTATGGTGTACTCGCGCTTGAGGAAGGCCATCGCGCCTTCTTGGATCTGCCCGGCGAGCTCCTGCATGGCCTGCGAGCCAGCGGAGTTACGGACGATGCCCAGATAGGTGAGCACGCAGGCCACGAGGCCAGCGAGCCCGATCCCGAGGGCATAGAGCGGCACGTTCTCGAGCATGGGGGGTGGGGTGAGGGTGAAGACCTAGCGATTGAAGCGATTCATGACAGAGAGGATCCCTTCGGTCGTCCAGACCCGAAGCCCCTCCTCCAACGTCGGCAAGAGCGCGCGGACCTCGGCGCCCTCGTCCTTCCCGAACCGTCCGAGCACGTAGTCGGCGAGATCGCCGATGCGGCGCTGCGGATCATTCGGCCCGACGCCGATGCGGAGTCGGGGGTACTCCTGACTCGTGAGCGCCTGCTCGATGCTCTTGAGTCCGTTGTGACCGCCAGCGGAGCCCTTCGCGCCGAAGCGGAAGGTCCCTACCGGCAACTGCACCTCATCGGAGATCACCAACAGGTCGGTGGCCGCGGCCCAGAAGGGGCGCCGGAGCCAGGGGGTCAGCACCCGACCGGAGAGGTTCATGAAGGTCTGCGGTTTCACGAGGCGCACCTTACCGGAGCCGATGCTCCCCGTGCTCGTCAGCGCCTCGCCATCCTTGCGCCATCCGTCGCACCGCCAGACCTCCGCCAGATGGTCGAGGACCCACCATCCGACGTTGTGCCGCGTCTCCGCGTACTCCGCGCCGGGGTTCCCGAGCCCGAGGATGACTTTCATCGACGGACTCGGTGGTCCCGGACGATGGACGGGTTACTTGGCCTCGGCCTCGTCCTCGACCTTCGGCTTGCGGATGAGCTCCGGCTCCGACGCCGACGCGCCCTCGGCCGGGGCCGCTTCGGCCTCGACGCGCGGCGCCGCGCAGACGCAGACCGTCGCATCGGGGTTCGAGACGAGCGTGACGCCAGCCGGCAGGGCGATCTCGCCCGCATGGATCGAGTGGCCGATCGTCAGCGCGGTCACATCGACGTTGATGTGGCCCGGGATGTTCGTCGGGTCGCAATCGAGCTCCAGCTCATGCAGGATCTGGTCGAGCATGCCGCCGCCGAGGCGGACGCCCTCCGGCGTGCCGACGAAGTGGAGCGGTCGACGTGCAGGATCTGCTTCTTGTACGGGTGACGCTGCACCTCGCGGATGAGCGTGTTGCTCGTCTTCCCGTCGACAGCGAGCGCGATCACCGTGCTCTGGTACGGGTACTTCTCGAGGAAGAGCGTGAGCGCGTGGTGATCCAGCGCGAGGGGCTGGGGCTGCCGCGCGTGCCCGTAGATGACCGCGGGGACCTGCCCGGTAGCGCGAAGCTTGCGCGCGACGCCCTTGCCGGTGGTGCCACGGGTGGTGGCGGAGAAGGGAACGGTTGCCATGGAACGTGACCTCTGCTGCACGGTGGCGCGCGACGTGGGTGCCCGGTATCTCCGGCCCGGCGGAGCGCCAACTGGATAGGGAAAGATCCTGCACCTGCGAAACTGCAAGCTGCAGGCTCAAAGCGCGAAGCTTTCAGCCTCCAGCCTTTGGCGTCACTCGAAGAGTGACGACACCGATTGATCCGCATGCGTGAAACGGATCGCCTTCGCCAACAACTCGCCGACCGAGAGCACGGTCAGCGTCGAGAAGTGCTTTTCCTGCGGCAACGCCACCGAATCGGTGATCGCGACCTCGGTGATCGGCGCCTCCGAGAGGCGCTGCACCGCGGGTCCGCTCAGCAAGCCATGCGTCGCGCAGACATAGATGTCCCGCGCGCCCAGCTTCTTGAGCGCCCGCGCCGCCTCGCTCACCGTCCCCGCCGTGTCGATCATGTCGTCGGCAAGGAGACAATCCTTCCCCTCCACCTCACCGACCACATTCACGACCTCAGCCACGTTCGCCGCCGGTCGACGCTTGTCGATGATGGCGAGCGAGGCGTTCAACCGCTTCGCGAACCCACGCGCCATCTTCGCCGAGCCGACATCCGGGGCGACCACGACGGGGTCCACCAGGTTCTTCTTCCGGTAGTGCGCCGTGAAGACCGGCGCCGCGTAGAGGTGATCGACGGGGATGTCGAAGAACCCCTGCAGCTGGTGCTGGTGGAAGTCGAGTCCCAGCACCCGGTCCGCGCCGGCACGCATGATCATGTTCGCCATCAGCTTGGCGCCGATCGCGACACGCGGCTGGTCCTTGCGGTCCTGCCGCGCATAGCCGTAGTACGGGAGCACCACGGTGATTCGCGCCGCCGAGGCCCGTCGCGCCGCATCCACCAGGAGCAGGAGCTCCATGATGTTCTCGGCGGGCGGGTTCGTCGGCTGGACGATGAAGACATCCGCGCCGCGGACGTTCTCATCGAGTCTTACGAAGACCTCCCCATCGGCGAACCGCGTGACGTTGGTGCGGCAGAGCTCGGTGCTTAACGACCTGGCGATCCCCTCGGCGAGCGGCCGATTGGCCGTGCCAGTGAGGACGCGGAAGCCTGTCAGGGGGACCGAGAGACCGTCCATGCGCGAGGTCCGAGCGAAGTGGGGCGGTGCGGGACCGCCCAGAGGCGGACGACCCCGTCCAACGACAGCCTCGAAAACTAGGAGAACCGAGGCCGGTGCGACAGGGGGGAAGGGGGCGCAAGTGCCGATGGCGCCCCGAGTTGCCCCTGGTGGATTCGAACCACCATTCTCGCATCCAAAGTGCGATGTCCTGCCATTGGACGAAGGGGCAGCAGGGACCGATGGGAAGCTAGCCGAGTCGCTGTACGGGGGCCACCCGCGTCGCGAAGCCGGAGGGGATGATCCGCGTCCCGTCGGGGAGTCCCTCGAGGGTGGATGGGGCGTTCCCATCGAACACCCCGAACACCGTTGACCCTGACCCGCTGAGGCGAGCGATCATCGCCCCGGCGGTTCGCAGGGAGCTTAGACAGCTCCCGATCGCCGGGTGGTGTCCCACCACCACCGCCTCGAAATCGTTCGCCGCGAGGGTGGCCACCCGGTCCCAGCGCGCAAGGTCATCGGTCGTCAGCGGGGCGGGGGCGCTGACCGGCTCCCCCGCGCGCCGCGCTGCCACCCACCCGAACGCCACGCCGGTGTTCACCCCGAAGGGTGGGACGACCAGCAGAAGTGCCCTCGGTGGGAGAGGGGGGAGCGTGAGCATCCGTTCCCCTCGTCCCCAGGCGAGGGCCATCGGGGCCTCGGCCGCGAGAAAGGGAACATCGGCGCCGAGCCGCACGGCGACAGAGAGGAGCGCAGCGGTGGAGAGCGGGTGTGGGGCCAGATGGTTCAGGATGCGCAGGACGGCACCGGCGTCGGCGCTCCCACCCCCGAGCCCGCCGCCCACGGGGATGCGCTTCACGATGCGGATCCGGAATCCCGTCGCCCACCCGGTCGCGTCGAGGAACGCGACGGCGGCTCGAAAGGCGAGGTTCTGCTCCGCCGGTCCGACCTCAGCACCCTCGACCACGAGCTTCTGTCGACTAGTGTCCAGCGCGACCTCGACCGTGTCAGCGAGATCGATGCGGGCGAAGAGGGTCTCCAGCTGGTGATACCCCGACTTCTCCTGTGCCAGGATGCGGAGCGAGAGGTTGATCTTCGCCTGCGCTTCGACGCGCGCGGCGGTCCCGGTGGTCATGAGGCGTCTCCGGCGGCAGTCATGTCGCGGAAATGCAGGTGCTGGCGCACGAAATACCAGGCGCCGATCACGGTGATGGGGACGAACGAGAGGAGATGAAATCCGATCGCCCAGCTCACCGCGAGGTCACTCGGCACGCCGTGCAGCCCGAGCCCTGCCTTCCCCGCGGCCTCGAAGAAGCCGAAGAACCCCGGCGAGGAGGGGATCGCCACGCCGATGGCGATGATCCCTTGCAGGAAGAGACTGGCGCTGAATGGCGCCTGGACCCCGAGGGCGAGGAAGCCGAGCCAGAAGGCGGCGGCATTGGTGAGCCAGTGGAGCAGGGTCCACCAGAGCACCTCGGTCATGAGCGCGGGGGAGCGGAGGACGGCCACGCCGGCGGCGAAGGTGGTGATGAGGTGATGGAGTCGCTCGCCGAGGCGCGGGGAGAGTCGGCCGATCGTGCCGCTGACGAGGCGGGCGACGAGGTCTGGCGCGGCAAGGAGGACGACTCCTCCCGAGAGGACGGCGGCGAGGAT
>Ga0194122_10002970_pt1 | contig 17828 bp, 12 predicted proteins | sample TA2MahCa10mmetaG_FD_155487 | JGI IMG/M metagenome (GOLD analysis project Ga0194122, IMG submission 155487) | Freshwater microbial communities from Lake Tanganyika, Tanzania - TA2015021 Mahale Deep Cast 10m | ecosystem: Environmental > Aquatic > Freshwater > Lake | place: Tanzania: Lake... | reverse complement strand
AAATTTTTTATATAATTCATATAGTTATATAAAAAAAACATTTAAAGAGGCTTTTATTTTATTAAAAGTTTGCTTACCCAAAAATTTATTTATTAAATACTATATGATTGATAAATTTTTTGTTTATTTTTATAAAAAAAGTATTTAAAGACTATTTACGAATACTATGTGATCGATAAATTTTTTATATAATTCATATAGTTATATAAAAAAAACATTTAAAGAGGCTTTTATTTTATTAAAAGTTTGCTTACCCAAAAATTTATTTATTAAATACTATGTGATCGATAAATTTTTTTATAATTCATATAGTTATATAAAAAAAGTATTTAAAGACTTTTTATTAAATACTATATGATCGATAAATTTTTTTTTTTATTTATATTAAATAAAAAATATTGTAAAGACTATTTAATAATTATTATTATAATTATGACTTTTCAAAAAAATATTAAAAAAATATCTAATTATTTTTCTATTAATAATTCTAATTCACAAACAAATTTAGATTTAATTGATTCTTCTATTTCTAATAATAATTCTAACTATTCCGGCGACTCTGCTACTTTGAATCATAAACAAAATATTTTACCTGATAATCCTTATGCAAATAAATATGTTAAAAATAATCCTAAAAATATTCCTAAAAATATTGACAATAATTCTAACTATTCCGGCGACTGTGCGAATTTGAATCATAAACAAAATATTTTACCTGATTCTTCTATTGAAAAAATAAATTTTTATCATAATTTAAATACTTCTATTCAAAATAATGCTATTAATTATGCTAACAATAATTCTAACAATAATTCTAACTATTCCGGTGACTGTGCGACTTCTATTCATAAACAAAATATTTTACTTGATACTTCAGTTAAAAAAAATGATAATAATGATGACAATAATGATGACAATAATGATGACAATAATGCTAACAATAATTCTAACTATTCCGGTGACTGTGCGACTTCTATTCATAAACAAAATATTTTACTTGATACTTCAGTTAAAAAAAAATATATTGATGTTTTAGATAATATTGAATTTATACCTGATTATTGTGTTTATACTGATGGATCTTGTAAAAATAATGGTAATTGTTTTATTGGAGGTATAGGTGTTTTTTTTTCTATAAATGATTCTAGAAATTTATCTAAAAAAATTGTATCTGAAAATAATAATAAAATCACTAGTAATATTTGTGAAATTACTGCTATCTTAGAAGCATATAATATTATTAAGGATGATCTTCATAATCATAAAAAAATTGCTATCTATACCGATAGCGAATATTGTCTTAAATGTTTAAATAATTATGGTAAAAAATTAGAAATTAAAAATTTCTCTGATAATATACCTAATAAAGAACTCGTTAAAAAATTGTATCTTACTTTTAAAAATTTAAAAAATATTAAATTCTTTCATATTCGTAGTCATACTGATAATAATGATATTCATTCTATTGGTAATTATAATGCTGATAAACTTGCTAATTTAGCTTATAATGATTTTTCTCCTAATGATAATTTACTTCTTAAACATATTGATTATAATTATTCTGATATCAATTCACCCTCTAAAATTTATCTTAATGTTCCCTTCTCTAAAAAAGATATTGCTAAAAAATATGGTGCTAAATGGGATAATTTTTCTAAAAAATGGTTTATTCTATCTGATAATACCTATAAAGATTTTTTAATTGAAACTTTTAAATAATTTATATTGTTTTTTATTCTTTTTATATAAAAAAATATCTTAAATATTTATTTATAATATTATCTATTATACCATGTGTATCGTTAAAAATTGTTATAATTTATCCGAATATAACTACTATAATAATAAAATACCTATTTTCTGTAAAACTCATAAATTACCTTCTATGGTATATATCAAAAGAAAAAAATGTTTATTTAATAATTGCAATTCTTTTCCTTATTTTAATTTCTCTAACGAAATTTCTGCTATTTATTGTTCTAAACATAAACTTAATGGTATGATAAACGTAAAAAAATGTAATAAAACTAAATTATGTATTAATCAACTCTTTCCTGATTCTAACGTATCTATTGATTATAAAACTATTGAAGTATCTAATATACTTATTGATCTTCCTAATATTATCTATAATTATTATTAGTTTTTCACTAAAAATTGATTTTATTCTTTGTAATTATTTATTCTTATTTATCTATCTATTTCTTTACATATTATGATACAAATAAATATTCTTGATCTTACCGGATATAATATTAGTTTCTTCGTAAATGAAAATGATTATATTTTATCTCTTTATTATAAAATATCTAAAAAATATAATATTTCTATCTCTAATCAATCTTTATTTTATCTTAATCAAAAACTTGATATTTCTAAAAAATTCTTATATTATAATATTTTTGATTCTCATAATGACTTTTATATCTATGAATACGATATTTTTATTTCTATTTCTTAATTTTTTTGTTACATATTCTACTTTATTTTATTATATAATAATATTATTATATTATAAATTTTTATGATTATTGATTGCTTTATTTTTTATAACGAATTAGATCTTCTTGAATATAGACTTAATATTCTTAATAATATTATTGACTTTTTTATTATTGTTGAATCTACTAAAACTTTTACTGGTAATGATAAACCTCTTTTCTTTAATGATAATAAATTTAATCATAAATTTAATCATTTTTATCATAAAATTATTCATGTGATTGTTACTGATTTTATTATTCCTGATATATCTAAAAATCAACAATGGATTAATGAAAAAAATCAACGTAATTATATTAATAATGGTATCTATTCTCTTAATCAAAAAATTAAAATTTCTGATAATGATCTTATTATTATTTCTGATATTGATGAAATACCTGATCCTAAAACTATCTCTTTTATTAAAAATTTTAAACTACCTGTTACCATCGCTAGTTTAGGTCAAGATCTCTATTACTATAATCTTAAATGTAAAAATAAACTCAGATGGAATAGAGCTAAAATCCTTTCTTATCTTTTCTATAAAAAATTTATCAACTCTAAACCCAATATTTGTAGAATTATTAATCCTAAAAATTGTATCTCTAAAGGAGGCTGGCATCTATCTTATTTCGGTGATTCTAACTTCATTCAAAATAAAATTATTAATTTCTCTCATCAAGAAGTTAATAAATCTGAATTTATTAATAATGATAATATCATTAATAACATTACTAATGGTAAAGATCTTTTCAATAGATCAAATCAAAATTTTGATATTATTGATATTAATGATAATAAATACTTACCACCTCTTTATAATATTTTCCTATCTAAATTCTTATAATTATTCTATTATGTTTTTTTATATAATTTTTTATTTATTTACTTGCTTTACTTGAGTTTGAAATTGCTTATCTAATTCATCCATCTTATTCTGAACCTTATTCTCTGTCTCTTTTATATCATTTATATATTTTGTATTTGATTCTACCGTCTTATTTAAATCTTCTACCCTATTATTTAAATTCTTTAATGAATTCGTTAATGTTTGTATCTGTGCATTATTAAAACTTTGTGCTGCTTCTACTGATAATGGTGTTTCTTTACATTCTGGACATTTCTTTTCTTTTTTTTCATCTAAATCTTTCGATTCTATTTCATTTAAAACTTTTGTATCTTTTTCATTCTTATTTTCTAAATTTTCTCCTATTGTTTTTATATTTTTATATCTTAAATACATATTTATTAATTTTATTATTAATATTATTACTAATAATATCTCTAATATTTTTTTTAATATTCCTGTTTTTGTTTTTTTCATTATCATTTAAAGCTTTTTATATTATATATATTATATATAATTTAATGACTGAACAATCTGATTTTAATAATGAAATTATTGTCCATCTTAATAATATTCTTATCAAAAATGAATTAAATATTTTTGAACCTTTACTTCACAATATCTCGACTATTAATGATAATAAAATTAAACTCAAATTACCCGTTCATATTATTATTCCTATTCATCTTATTGATTTTATTGATTCTATTATTAATAATTTAAACGCATATGGACTTATTTATGATAATATTTTTTTTTCTTAATTATTCTTAACAATTATTTTAAAATCATTTGTAAAATAATTCACTATCGTTATACATAATAAATATAACGTAAATAAATTTATTAAACCCCTTATTCCATTCGCTTTTATACCAAAAAATTTAAAATCTGTCCATTCATGTCTTAACATATTATCTAATACTAACCAATCTATTGATGAACTATTCTTTGATGTTTCAAACTGTATATTTCTCAATATATTATTATCTAATATATTTTCACTATTATTTATATCCATATTTATTATCACTTCATCGTTCATTGAATTATAAACTATATTATCACCTAATTCTATACTCTTCTTATTTAATATATGATTCCTATCTAAATATGTTACCATAAATGTTGGTTCTCTTATTATATTCTGAACATTATCTATAAAATTATTTATCTTATATATTACTATTAAATATGCACACTGATATATTGAATATATTATTGTATCACCTATATTCTCATAATCAAATCTTTGAACCTGATATATTAATGTAAATGCTAATAATATAAATAATGTATTAAATTTGTAAAAATATTCTAAACTATCATTCGACATTTTTAATTCATACTTTAAATCTCTTATATCACTACTTATCATCGCTATTCTATTTGAACCTTCTGTCCATTCCCTTTTATTATCTATACTCTTTAACATATTATCCATATCAAATAAATGTTTCATTATTATATAATAAAATATTATTGTATTATTTGTTATTATTATTCTTGTTATTATTTCATATATTATAAATATTATATAGAATATTACTCTCTTATATAATATATCTTCATTCAAATTATAGATTATTATATTTATTACTGACCATATTATTGATATTATATATATTATTATCGTTCTCTCTTTATCATTCGGTAATCTTATTATTATCTCTTTCTTCTTTGTTATTTTATATTTTATTTTATATGATTCTTCTCCTCTTAATAATATATTTGTCTCTATATTTAATAATAAATCTTTATTGAAAAATATTAATGATAATATATAATTTATAAATGGTGTTATTTCAAATATTAATTTTATTATTATCTCTATTCCTATTTTATATTTTATTATTGTATATATTGGCTGAATTAATGTTATTATCAAATATAATATTTTTATTATAATATTTAAACTTTCTATTAATTCTTTCTTTTTTAAATCTTTTTTTAATAATTTTTTTTTATCATTCTCTTCTTCATTATTTATTTTCTGTTTATTTATTATTATTTCATTTCTTATATATAATGTATGACCTAATATTGTTAATAATCTATTATACCTATTCATTTTTTATTCTTATTATCTTCTAAATTTTTTATATATTTTTTTTTTTTTATATTTTTTAAACCTATCTTTTTTATTATTTTATTTTACATCTTACCTCTTTTTATAATGTTTTTTATTATTTTTATAAATTATAATTATTGAATTGATATTTATTATCATTTTATTATATTATTTTTATCTTTTTTTTATCGGTTTATTATTTAAAATTTTTTATTATTTTAAGCTATATTATATTTATGAATTCTCTTATTAATAAAATTTTTTATAATAATAATTTATCTAATTCTAATATTAATAATATATTTTCTAGAGAAGAAGTTCTAAAACATAATAAACCTAATGATTGTTGGATGATTTATGATAATAAAGTTTTTAATATTCCTAAAAAATTTATTCTTAAACAACATCCTGGATTATCTATTATTAAAGATGGTATGGGGAAAGATATTACTAATCTTTTTAAATTTCATGGTCATTCTATCAATGCTCTTAATATTCTTAATTCTTTTTATATTGGTGATATCTCTGATCTTTCTTATGATAATAATCAAATTATTGATAAATCTTTAACTAAAGAAAATACTATCACTAATAAATCTCATCATAATAATAATTTAAAAAAATATAAAGTTAGATTTAATAATCCTATTGTTAATAAAATTTCAATTGATATTAATAATCAAAAAAATACTATTGATATTATACCAACTGTTAAAAAAGATAAAAATAATCATAATAATGATATTGACGTGAAAATAGATAAAAATAATAATGATATTGACATGAAAATAGATAAAAATAAAGATAATCAAATCTCTTTCAATAATCATAATATTGATATGATTACAACCATAAAAAAAAATAAAAATAAAGATAATAATATTTCGTTAAATAATAATAAAAATAAAGATAATCAAATTTCATTGAATAATGATAAAAATACTATTGATATTATATCTACTATAAAAAAAGATAAAAATAAAGATAATCATATTTCGTTAAATAATAATAAAAATAAAGATAATCATATTTCATTAAATAATGATAAAAATAATATTGATATTATATCTACTATAAAAAAAGATAAAAATAAAGATAATCAAATTTCATTAAATAATGATAAAAATAATATTGATATTATATCTACTATAAAAAAAAAAGATAAAAATAAAGATAATCAAATATCATTTAATAATGATAAAAATACTATTGATATTTTATCAACTAAAAAAAAATATATAAATTCATTAAATAATAATATAACTAATGATAATTCTATAAATATTCGTATTAAATCTATAAAAAAATTAAAAAAACAAAATTTATAATTTTATATTGTTTTTATTTTTAATTCTTTTTTGATTAAATATAATAAATATATTATTATTATAATTTTTATTATTACTCTTTTCATTTGATTTTTATATTTTTATATTTATATATTATACAATGTATTTTACTTATATACTTTCTATTATTATTATTACTATTATTTTTTGTCATCTTATTGATAATAATTTAATTTCTGAAAGAATATTTATTATTTATCTTATTCTTTCTACTCTTGCTCTTATTCTTTTATCTTTCTTTATTTTTAATAAACTTATTAATTATCTAAAAGATCGTAAATTTATTTACAAATATTCTGTTCTTATTATTATTGAAATTTATATTCTTATTAATATTATTTTTTCTCATATTTATTTTTTACTCTTTTTCTCAAATCATCTTCACTTTAAGGGAATGGAAAAACTTCATATTAATAATTATTTTAGAACTTATATTTTCTTTTTCTATTTTAGTAATTCTCTTTATTTTACTATTGGATTCGGTGATATTTATCCTCAAGGTGTTGCTACTAGATTTACTGCTATTTTACATATGGTTATTGCTTATATTCTTTCTATTTATTATTTCGCTAAAATTGCTCAAAATATGACTATTCATTAATTTTATTTATTTTTATTACTTATACAATTACTTTTATCTCTTTTTTTATATGAATAATATTTTTTATAATTTACCAAATCATAATATTTCTGAATGTTTTAATTATATTTTTATTAATCATTCTGTTCATTTTAAAAACCTTTATATTTTGATTTGCGGAAAAACTAATTATTCTAATTTTAATAATAATATTATTGTTCGCGATAATAATTTTATTCTTTTTAATTTTATATTTATTATTCATTTTTATTCTAATGAACTTTTTATTTTTATTAATTCACTTGAAACTAATATTATTACAACTGTAAAAAATATTATTAATATTTTTATTTTAAATAATTTTGAAATTAAATATTGGGATATTAAAAATTTTATTATTTTATTTGATCAATATAAAATTTATTTTGATGATTGGATTAATAATCAATTAACAACCAATTTTAATATTATTTATTTTTTTTATGATAAACTTAATGATATTCATTTGAAAAATATTATTGATATTTATAAACATCTATCTAATAAATTTAATATCAATATTAATATTGATATTATTGATAAATATTCTTATAAACTTTTCTGGGATTCTTTACATTTTGATTTTGATTATAATATTAATAATTTTATTTTTAAAAATAATCTTCTTATTAATTCTATTCTTACTTTTATTAATAATAATTATTCTATTATTTATTCTTTTAATACTATTCTTTTTGATAAATTATTAATTAATAATTTTATCTTTGATCTTGATTATAATAATATTATTACTATTCTTAATATCTTTAATATTAATTTTAAAATTTATAATATTAATAAATTACCCTCTATTTATTTAAAATTACTTTTCCATTTAATTGATTTTAATATTTCTATTTCAAAATGAAAAAACTATATAAAAATTATTTTACTATATTTTTATATATCTTATTTATTATTATTTTTTTTTATGCATAATTCTAAAACTATTTGTCTTAATATGATTGTCAAAAATGAATCTCATATTATTCTTGATACTCTTAATAATCTTTGTCTATATTTTAATTTTGATTATTGGGTTATTGTTGATACTGGATCTACTGATAATACTAAACAAATTATTTCTGATTTCTTTAATCATAAAAATATTAAAGGTGAATTACATGATACACCTTGGAAAAATTTCGGATTTAATAGATCTGATGCTCTTTCTAAAGCTTTTAATAAAACTGATTATTTATTAATTTTTGACGCTGATGATCAAATCATTGGCGATCTTAAATTACCTGATAATCTTAACCTTGATGGTTATCATCTTAAATTCGGTAATAATTTCTCTTATGTTAGACTTCTTCTTATTAATAATAGACTTCAATGGCAATTTATTGGAGTATTACATGAATATATTAATTGTATGAATCTTAATTATAATTGTAAATTCGATAATATTAACGGTAATTATTATCTTATATCTGGTAAATCTGGTGCTAGAAGTAATAATCCTAATAAATATCTTGATGATGCTAAAATACTTGAAAATGCTTATTATGAAGCTAAAAATAATAATGATGATATTATGGTTCGCTATTCTTTCTATTGTGCTCAAAGTTATAAAGATGCTGGTTATACTCTTAAATCTATTGAATGGTATAAAAAAAGAATTGAATATGCTGGTTGGAATCAAGAAGTTTATTACTCTTATATTACTATTGGTCTCCTTTATGAAAAAATTAATAATATTGAAGCTGCTTTCTATTATTGGATTCTTTCTTATAATGCTGATCCTGAAAGATGTGAAGGTATTTATTTTGTTATTAAACATTGTCGTGAAAAAGCTATGTTTAATTTAGCTTTCTCTTATTACAAACTTATTGAAAATAATAAATATCGTAATCTTCTTGATAAACTTTTTGTTACTGAAGATATCTATAAATTTTTAATCGATTATGAATTTACTGTTATGGCTTCTTATGTTAATCAACATAAACTTGCTATTAAATCTTTTCATAATCTATTTAAATATTTTGATGCTGATATTTTTTTAAAAGAAAATATTATTAATAATCTTCATTTTTATACTAATTTTATTGATTATTCTGTTGATAACCTTAAATTCTTTTATGATTTTATTAAATTTATTAAGAATATTTATTTGAAAAAAGGATCTTTATCTACTTCTATTATTGATGTTTCTAATACTATTATTAATAATTTTAAACCTTTCTTATCTTTCTATGACTCTTCTAAAATCTCTTTTATTAATAATTATATTAATAAAATTAATAAAAATAATAATTATTCTCATGAAATTATTCTTACTATTACTTCTTGTAAAAGATTTGATCTTTTTCAAAAAACTATTAATTCTTTTATTAATAATTGCACTGATTTTAATAAAATTTCTTATTTCTTCTGTGTTGATGATAATTCCTCTGATGAAGATAGAATTCAAATGAAAAAACTTTATCCTTTCTTTAATTTTTATTTTAAAAATTATAATGAAAAAGGTCATAGACAAAGTATGAATATTATTTGGAATAAACTTAATTTTATTAAACCTAAATTCTATCTACATCTTGAAGATGACTGGCTTTTTATTAAAAAACAAAAATTTATTTCTAAATCTATCTCTTTCCTTGATAAATTTAAATCTTCTAATATTCATCAAATTCTTTTTAATAAAAATTACGCTGAAATTATTGATCATTTTAATCTTATTGGTGGTAAATTCATTGATAAAAATATTAAACTTCATATTAAAGATGAAAAAAATCTTAATGGAAATAATTGTGCTTATTGGCCTCATTTTAGTTTTAGACCTTCTATTATTAGAACTGATATTATTCTTCAGTTAGGTAATTTTGACTCTCCTAATAATTTCTTTGAAATGGATTTTGCTAATAAATATTTTAATTCTGGTTTCTTTTCTTCTTTCTTTAATGATGTTAATACTATTCATATTGGTAAATTAACCCATGAAACTAATTCAAATATTGCTAATGCTTATCATCTTAATAATACTAAACAATTTAATGATCCTAATAATAACAATAATAATTCTAATTTTTTTTTTATAAAAAATTTTTTAATCAATGATATTCATAATAATTTTTATATTAATTATCTTTTAGAAAATCATTCTTATTATTATAATGATTCTGATATTAATAATAATAAATCTTTTTTTATTGTTAATCTTGTTAAAAGACTAGATCGTAAAAATTATATTACTGATCTTCTTTATAATAACAAATTTTTTAATATTGATTTTCATTTTTTTAAAGCTATTGATGGATATATTTTAAAACCGACTGAAACTATATTTAAATTATTTCAAAATAATGATTTTAATTATAGATGTGGTTTTATTGGATGTGCTCTTAGTCATTTAATTATTTGGAATAAACTTTATCATGATAATATTAATAACTTTTATACTATTATTGAAGATGATATTACTCTTGCTAATGATTTTTATCTCAAATATAATATTATTTTAAATGATATTAAAAATATTGATTTTGATATTGTTTTTCTTGGTTATCATATGTTTAATAATAATAGAGAATCTACTAAAAATATTTATATGATTGATTCTGATAATATTATTATTGATAAAATGAATATTCATAATTATTTTATTGGTGGAACATTTGGTTATATTATTTCTAAATCTGGTGTTAATAAAATGTTTAAATTTATTTTTGAAAATGGAATCAAACATGGTATTGATTACTTATTTAAAATTAATAATGAACTTATTTGTTTTGAATCTAAACCTCATATTATTTTCTCTGATTGGGTTGATGATCTTCAATCTAATATTGATTCTGATATTCAAAAAAATAATAAATCTATTGATTTCTCTATTAATAATTTTGTAAAATTTTTTGATAATACATATTCTTTTTTTAATGGACTTGATCATTCTGGTGATGATATTGATTTTATTTCTAATAAGAATTTATCTGAATTATTTAATATATCTGATCTTAATCCTGATTGTGTTGCTTTTAATACTCTAGGATTTCTTAAAAAATTTGTTAATCCTCTTAAATTAGTTGAAACTCCTTGGATTCATAAAAATAATAATCAGGGAATCTTTATTAAAAAAAATTTTTTAAATTCTTTTTCTGATAAAACTTTAAATAATAATAAAATTTTTATTAAAATGCTTTGTGATTGGTGCTCTTCTAAACAACTTTGTGATGAATGGAATCGTATGTCTAAAGGTAATTATCAATGGAATAATATTGAAATTACTTGGACTAATGATACTAAATTAATTGATTATTACGTCGTTATTAATAAAACTGATCAATATTTTAATCCTTCTAGAACTATTGTTTTTCAAATGGAACCTTGGTGTGATGATCCTAATGCTACTTGGGGTGTTAAAACCTGGGGTGAATGGGCTATTCCTGATGAAAATAAATTTTTACATGTTAGATCTCATAAAAAATTTTATAATAATTGTTTCTGGCAATTATCTACTTCTTATAATCAATTTAAAAATAATTCTGTTGATTTGACTAAAAAATATAATTGGATATCATCTATATGTAGTTCTAAATATTTTGATCCTGGACATATTAAACGTATTGATTTTATTAAATTTATTGAATCTAAAAATGATCCTATTGTAAAAATTGATATATATAATCATGATAATTTTCATAATTTTTTTGGTTATAAAGGACCTTTACCTAATAATATTAAAGATTTTGGTATTATTCCTTATAAATATTATTTTATGTGTGAAAATAATGATGAAAAAAATTTTATTACTGAAAAAATTTGGGAACCTTTACTCACTGAAACTTTATGCTTTTATTGGGGATGTTCTAATATATCTGATCATATTAATCCTTTGGCTTTTGTTTATCTTGATATGAATGATTTTCAAAAATCTTTTGATATTATTAAAGATGCTATTTCTAATGATTTATGGTCTAAACGTATTAATATTATTAGAGAAGAAAAACAAAAAGTTCTCGATTACTTTAATTTCTTTCCTACTTTAGAAAGAGTTCTTTTTAATGATTTATTATTACCTTCTTTTAATATTGATAATAATCTTATTTATTTTCATAAATATTTTTATAATTATTTTGATAATATTTTAATCAATAATACAAAAAAAATTTTAGATAATAATGTTATTTTTATTCATTCTTGTTTTATTGATAATCTAGATATTCTTAATTATCTTTTAAAATATATTACTAAATATATTCAATATTTTGATAAAATTTTTATTATTAATATTGGTAAAATTTTAACATCTAATCTTTTGAATGATAATTTTATTAATAAAATTAATGATAAACTTATTATTTTTAATTATTCTAATGATATTTCTTTATTTGAAATTCCTACTATTAATATTTTATCTATTTATTCAAAATTTAATCCTGATGCTAATATTTTATATTTACATACCAAGGGTATTTCTTATAATATTAATAATAATAATTTTAATTACATTCTTGATTGGATTCATTTAATGTTATATTTTCTTGTTGATAATATACAAGATTGTATTAAAATTCTTAATGATAATACTTTTAAAACTATTGGTTGTAATTTTAATTTAAATCCTCATCCACATTATTCTGGTAATTTCTGGTGGGCTAAAGCTAATTATATTAAACATTTAAATCATTTCAAATTAATTCATAAACATGATGCTGAATGGTGGTTATTGAATGATAATTCATTCAAAATTGATAATCATTTTATATGTTTTAATTCTAATATTAATCATTATCAAAATTTATATCCGAAAAATTTATATCTAAATTTATTATTTAATTTTAATAGCTATAGAGAATTAAAACTCATTTATAATATTAAAAAATATGAATCTTCTGCTTGGTTAGGACATCTTGAATTCGCCATATGGCTTGTTAAAAGATTTAATCAAATTTTTTCTATTAAAACTATTGTTGAATTAGGAGTTGATTTTGGTCATTCTACATTCTCTTTTATATCTCCTAATATTGGAACTGTTTATTCTATTGATTGTTTTGAAGGTGATATTCATACTGGATATAGAGATACTTATCAAATATTTTTAAATAAATTTAAAAAATTATTAGATTCTGGTCTTCTTATTAATAATAATTTAGTGATCATTAAAAATTATTTTGATAATGTTTTTAGTGATTTTGATAATCTTATTAAATCACCTATTGATATTTTGCATATTGATGGATTACATACTTATGATGCTGTTAAAAATGATTTTAATAAATGGATTACTAAATGTCATGATAATTCTATTATTATTATGCATGATGTTATTAGTTTTCCTAATACTGTTGGTAAATTCTTTTCCGAAATTAATAATAATATTTTTTTTAAAACTCTTGTAAAACATTCTGCTGGTTTAGGTATTGTTTCTAAAAATAAAAATTTCATTGATATTATTAATAATGAATGGATTTCTAAACTTATTTTTACTAATTCTAATCAATTAATTCACGAAAATTATTATCTTTTTATTAATCAATAATTTTTATAGAATAAAATTATTTATAATATAATTATATTATTTATATAAAGATTTGAATATAGTATTATTATATTTAATGAAATTTAAATATAATAAAAAATATTTTTTTCATAATTCTGATGAATTTAAATCTTTTACTCATGATAAATATAATTATCTTAAATTTAAATCTCATTTAGGTAAATTAGAAACTGAAGCTGGTCTTCTTATTGATTTAAGTGAAATGTTTAATTTTGATATTAAACTTATTTCTTATTCTACTTCGAATAGTGGATTTATTCCTATTAAATGTTCCCCTTTTTTTAATTCTATTGATATTATACATACTCCTACTTATCAAATTGAAAATTTAAGTAATAATATTAATTCTTTTAATTGTAATAATATTAATATTCTTAATCGTTATATTTATTCTGATAATGTTAATAATGATATTAATATTATTTATATTGATAATAAAACTAATATTTGTAAAAATTTAGTTAATACTATTAAAAAATCTAAATCTTTTATTTTTACTGATAAACATAATCAATATGTTAAACCTTTCTTTAATTATTATAATTTTATTTATTTTTTTTATAATAATCTCTCTGATAAAATTCTTTTAATACCTGATTCTTTTCATGATATTTTTATTGATAATTTTAAATTCTTTATTGATTATTCTCTTGAAAATTTTAATATTCTTAATTATGATAATTTAATACATTTTACAATGATTGTTAAGAATGCTGGTCCTACTTTTGAAGATATTCTTTTAAAAAATATACATTTATTTGATCGTTGGACTATTTTAGATACTGGTAGCACTGATGGAACTCAAGATATTATTAATAAAGTTTTGAATAATAAAAAAGGTAAATTATATCAGGAACCTTTTATTAATTTTAGAGAAAGTAGAAATAGATGTTTAGATTTAGCTGGTCATTCTTGTAAATTCGTTATTATGCTTGATGATACTTATATTATTAATGGAGATTTACGAAATTTTTTAAATATAGTTAGAGATGATATTTATGCTGATTCTTTTAGTCTTATTATTAAGAGTTATGATGTTGAATATTCTTCTAATAGAATTATTAAATCGGATACTGATCTTAGATATAAATTTACTATTCATGAAGTTATTGATAATGAAAATAATATTAATGTTATTGTTCCACATACTGTTTCTTTTATATATGATGATAAAAATGAATATATGGATAAGAGAACTTTTGATAGAAAACAACTCGATCTTAAATTACTTTATGAAATGGTTGAAGAAGAACCTGAAAATCCTAGACATCTTTATTATTTAGCACAAACCTATAATCTTTTAGAAGATTATGAAAAAACTGCTGAATTCTTTTTAAAACGTGTTAATCATTATAATATTGGTTTTATACAAGAAAAAATTGATGCTTGTTTTGAATTGGCTAGACTTTATAATTTTAAATTAAATAAACCTTGGAATATTTGTGAAGAATTATATTTAAAATGTTTTGAAATGGATAAATCTAGACCTGATTCTCTTTATTTCATTGGTATTCATTATTATTTAGATAATGATCATAAAACTGCTTTTTATTATTTTAAACAAGCTTTTAATATTGGATATCCTATTCATGCACAATATAGTCTTAAACCTACTCTATCTTTCCATTTCTTACCTAAATTTTTAGCTGAATTATGTTATGAATTTGATGATTTCATTATTGGTGAAAAATGTTCTTTACTTTTTTTAAATAATAATTCTAATACTGATTCTTCTTATGATGTTATGTTATCTTGGTATAATATATTTTTACAACTTAATAAGTCTATTCCTCCATCTAAACCTATACATAATGATAAAAATATTATTTGTTTTATTGCTGATGGTGGTTTCTCTTCTTGGACTGGTAGAGATATTTTAGATAAGGGTGTTGGAGGATCTGAAACACATACTATTGAAATGGCTAGATATATTAAAAAAATTAAATCTGAAACTTTTGATGTTTTTGTTTTTTGTAGATGTGAATCTGAAGATATATTTGAAGGAGTATTTTATAGACCTTTAGATCATATTTATAAATTTTTATCTGAAAATATTATTCATACTTGTATTATTAGTAGATTTTCTGAATATATTCCTCTTACATATAAATATTATGTTGAAAATGTTTTTTGTGTTTTTCATGATCTTTTACCTTCTGGTCTTATTATTCCTTTGAATCCTAGATTAAAAAAAATTTTCTGTCTTACTGAATGGCATGTTAAATTTTTTATTGAAAGGTTTCCTATTCTAAAAGATTTAACTACACATTTTCATTATGGTATTGATTTTGATAAATTTCTTAATAATAATAATATTGTTAAAGTTCCATATAGATTTATATATTCTTCTTTTCCTAATCGTGGTTTATTACCTCTTTTAATGATTTGGAATAAAATTATTGATAAATTCCCTGATGCTGAATTACATATTTTCTCTGATATTAATGGTTCTTGGGTTCAAAATAATTTCAAAATTGAAATGGATAAATTGGATAAATTAATTAAAGATTCTAAACAGGTTGTTTATCATGGATGGGTTAATAAAAAAGATTTAGCTGATGCTTGGTTAGCTGCTGATATTTGGTTTTATCCTTGTAAATTTAAAGAAACTTTTTGTCTTACTGCTCTTGAAGCTGCTCTTACTAAAACTTTAGCTATTACCAATGGTTTAGCTGCATTAGAAAATACAGTATCTGATAGGGGTATTACTATTCCTGTTTTAAATGAGGATATTAATGAAGTTTTAACTGATGAATGGTTAGATAAAGCTTTTAATTCTATTGTTAGTATTTTATCAAATAGAGAAGAAAAAGAATTATTAGTTAATAAGAATTATGAATGGGCTATTAATATGTCTTGGTATAATAGGGCTAAAAAATTTGTAGAAAATTATATTGATCCTACTATATATCAGTTTGAATATCTGGGTATGTATAATTGGACTAATAATATTCCTGCATATGCTGCTGATTCTTTTAATTTTGCAATTAATCAAATTACTCCTTTTAATAATTCTATTAATTTTTTAGAGATTGGGACTTATACGGGTATGTCTTTAATTGGTTTTATTAAATTCTTTATTTCTAAATTTAATTTTATTAATATTAAAGCTGATGTTATTGATTATTGGAGTAATTATTTTGAAGATGATCAAGAAAAATTTATTAATGAGTTAGATGTAAAAGGGGCATTTCATAGAAATATTGATAGATATAATTTTAATCAATATATCAATAATATATATATTGGTAAATCTCAAGATATTTTATTTGATATGCTTAATAATTTTTCTAATTATTATGATTTTATATATATAGATGGTAGTCATACTTTAATTGATTCATATATGGATTTATTTTTATCATGGAAATTATTAAAAGTTAATGGTATTTTAGGTATTGATGATTATCTTTTTAATGTTAATGATTCTCTTAATTCACCTCATCACGCTATTAATAAATTCATTAAAAACATTGATAATCAATATAAATTAATCTCTAAAGATTATAGAGTATTTTTACAAAAAATTTAATTTTATTTATTCTTTCTAAATATTTAATAAAATATATTAAATATTTTTAACAATAATCCCTTTAACAAAATTTAATTAATTATGATTTGAATATTGTATAAATAATTTATTATGGAATAGTTATAATTTATAAAAACTAATTAACATTTATTTTTTAACTGGAATTACCAGTTAAAAAATTTTATTAATTATGATTTGAATATTGTATAAATAATTTATTATAGAATAGTTACAATTTATGAACTATTATATTCATTTTATTTTTACAAGTTATATATACCAATTAACTTTTATTTTTAACTGGAAATACCATAAGTGAAACAATTAGTGACAAAAATATATTAATTTTGTTTTGAATATTGTATAAATAATTTATTATAGAATAGTTACAATTTATGAACTATTGTATTCATTTTATTTTTACAAG
>Ga0194122_10002966_pt1 | contig 17860 bp, 23 predicted proteins | sample TA2MahCa10mmetaG_FD_155487 | JGI IMG/M metagenome (GOLD analysis project Ga0194122, IMG submission 155487) | Freshwater microbial communities from Lake Tanganyika, Tanzania - TA2015021 Mahale Deep Cast 10m | ecosystem: Environmental > Aquatic > Freshwater > Lake | place: Tanzania: Lake... | reverse complement strand
AGATCCTTCGACCGGCGCAGTAGTTACGCCGGTTTATCTCACCTCGACCTTTGCCCAATCGGCGCTCGGTGTTCACCAGGGCTATGAATACAGCCGGTCGCATAATCCCACCCGCGCCGCCTATGAAACCTGTGTGGCGAATCTCTGTTCCCGCAGACGTTCGGCGCAAACTCGGCATCGGCGATGGCCTTGTCCGGGTCAGTGTTGGCATCGAAACCTGCGCCGAGCTGATTGATGATCTCGATCAGGCGCTCAAGTCGATCTGACCTGATGCCCGTGGTGATTGATTTGAGGTTCCTCGCCGAGGACATCCGGATCTACTACCCGCTGCGAGGAGAAATGCCCGCTGAACTGCTGCTCAGTGGTTGCCTCGACGAATCGCTGCTACCTCGTCTTTCACAGGAACCGTTGATCCGCGTCGCCAAGCTCCATGGGGAAGTGATTGGCGCCTATCTCAGCACCGAGGTCTCTGCGCAGATTCATCGGCTGGAAGCTCTTGCGGTGTTGGCGCCGTTTCGTCGCCGGGGTATCGGCAGCTGGCTGGTCGGCCACGCGCTGGGTGTCTCAGAGACACGCGGTGCCCGCACCTGTCTGGCTTGTGCGAACACGGAGGCTGATGGCCTGTTTCGCCGCCTTGGTTTTCAGCATGAAGAGGATCAATGGGTGATGCGGATCGACTCGGAGTAACGTCTTTCGATCATCCGGGCAGATTGTCGGTGCGTGCCGCCCGCCCGAGATAACCACCGTGGTGGCGCAGCCCGTAGTCCGTGCGGGTGACGCCTTTGAGTTCGAGAAGCGCGAGTGCAACTGCATCGCTGACGGCGAGCATCGCGGCCATGGAGGCCGATGGTGTCAGCCCGATCGGACACGGTTCCGGGATCACACCCATGTCGAGTACCACATCGGCGTAGCGGCGCAGCTCCGAATCCGGGTGTGAGGTCACGCCGATGATATGGGTCACGCCCATGTGTTTCGCGAGTTCACAAACCTCAAGCACTTCGCGACTCTTGCCGCTGGTCGAAAAAGCCACCATCACGTCATCGCGGGACAGAATGCCAAGGTCACCGTGAGCCGCTTCCGCCGGGTGCATGAACACCGCCGGTGTGGCGGTGGAGCAGAGGGTCGCTGCAAATTTGTTGGCGATGTAACCGGCTTTGCCGATGCCTGTGGTGACCACTTTGCCCTTGCACTCCCCGAGCAGACGAACGGCAGTTTCGTGATGATCATCGACGCGCAGCGCGCTGATGGCTGCGGCTTCAGCGGCGAGCACTGCACGCATGCGTTCCTGGATATTCATGTGTGGCCTGGGTCGTCCGTGTGAGCGCGATGTTGGCACCCTGAATCTGCCGTCTCAAGTCCGAAGCAGTTTCTGCGTGGAGACGAAGACTCGATCACTCTCCGAGAAAGTGGAGGCGCTGGCCAGACCCTGGCGCTTCGACGACACTAACGCTCTTTTCTTTTTTTGCTTATTGAACCGGACACTGGAGTATTGACCATGGCGCTTTCCCTGTATGACGTGACGGTTGTTTCCTTCCTGCAAACCGTTGGCGCGGCGAAGGGATTCCTGAAGAAGGGTGCGGAGTTCGCACAATCCAACGGCATCGACCTGCAGGACATCGTCGAAAGCCGACTGCGACCGGATATGTGGCCGTTCCGTTTGCAGGTCATCAGCATTGCCCACCACAGCAGAGATGCAATTCAAGGTGTTCAAGGGGGAGTGTTCGCGCCGCCGTCCGGCGGTGATGACCTGGACTACGCCGGGCTGCAGAAACTCGTGGCTGATGCCCATGACTTCCTCGGTGGTCTGACCCCTGCGAGCATCAATGCACTCGAAGGCAAGGATGTGGTGTTCAAGCTGGGGCCAAACGGGCTGCCGTTCACTGCCGAAGGATTGCTCCTGTCGCTCTCTTTGCCGAACCTGCATTTCCACGCGACCACCGCTTACGACATCCTGCGGATCAAGGGCGCGCCTCTGGGCAAGCTCGACTATATGGGCAAGATGCGCATGAAAGGTTGATTGGACACCCGTCGTGCGGCTGCGCCAAATCGAGGATGTGAGGAGGGCGCTCGAATCGTCGGGCGCCAACACCCTGCACATCGCCCAGTTCCTGCGGCAGTGGGTACACGCGCGGCCTCAGCGTGAAGGCCGTCGTGGTGCTGAAGGTTTCTTCCCCGCAAAAGTGCTGAGCGCGATGCCTCAACTCGAAGCGAGCCTCGAACGCCTGGCACACCTTCAATCCGAACATCCTGGTGAAGATGGGTCGGTCCGCTTGCTCGTCGAACTCGAAGATGGCGGGACCGTCGAGAGTGTTCTTCTCGCCCGTAAAGGCCTGTGTGTTTCAACCCAGGTGGGCTGCGCGGTCGGTTGTCAGTTCTGCATGACGGGGCAGAGTGGCCTGCTTCGTCAGCTGGGCAGTGCCGAAATTGTCGCGCAGGTGGTACTCGCGCGATGGCTGAGGCCCGTCAATAAGGTCGTTTTCATGGGCATGGGCGAGCCTTCCCACAACCTCGACAACGTGCTCGATGCGATCCAGTTCCTCGGCACAACAGGCGGCATCGGTCACAAGAATCTGGTGTTTTCGACAGTCGGGGATCACCGCGTCTTCAAACGACTGCCTGAAGGGGTGGTCAAACCGGCATTGGCGCTTTCATTACATACCACCGACGCAGCGCTGCGCGCGCGTTTGTTGCCAAGGGCGCCCGTATTTGAACCCGCGGAACTGATCGATCTGGCGGATACCTACGCGCGCCAGACCGGGTATCCGCTACAGGTGCAGTGGACCCTGCTCGAAGGGATCAACGACACGGCTGAAGAAGCGGTGCGCATCGCTGACCTGCTCAAGGGGCGCTATGCGATGCTGAATCTCATTCCCTTCAATGTCATCGAGGGAACCGAATTTCGACGTCCTTCGGCGGAACATGCGGCTGCAATGGCGCGGAAGATCCAGTCCCGTGGTGTGCTCACGCGGCTGCGTCAATCCGCGGGACAGGATGTGGAAGGCGGTTGTGGACAGTTGCGCGCGCGCCACCTCACAGGGCGTTCAGACCGCATACCCTTGCAGGCTATGTAACCGCGCCAATGAACGTCCTACCTACGCCGCGACAGATCTCGATTCGCACCGGATCCGTTATCCTGCCGGATCGTGTGCGCCTTGAAGGGCCAGGTTCGGAACGAGTCAACCGCGCCGTAAGAAGGGTGTTGGGAATCAGCTGTTATGAATCGGACTCAGCCTTCACGATCCGGTGGTCATCAGCCGCTGATTATCCAACCGGCGCCGAAGGTTATCGCCTGCAGATGACGGAAAATTCGATTGAGCTGGACGCCGAGTCGATCTGGGGCGCGCTGCACGGCATTACATCGCTGTCCCAGTTGGTTGATGGGCGTTCCATCCCTTGCGTTGAAATTGTCGATGCACCGCGTTACGCGTGGCGTGGGCTGATGCTGGATCCAGCCCGCCGCTTTCTGCCGGTTGATGTCCTTGAAACGGTGATCGATGGGCTCGCAGCACTCAAGCTGAATGTGCTGCACCTCCATCTCTCTGACGATCAGGGCTTTCGTTTTGAGTCAAAGGCGCACCCCAAGCTGGCATCGCACGATCGTTACACGCAGGTGCAATTAAAGACTCTGGTTGAGTTCGCGGCTGATCGTGGTGTGCGCATAGTCCCGGAGTTCGACGTGCCCGGGCATGTCACCAGCTGGCTGATGGCGTATCCGGAGTGGGGTAACAAGACAGCCAAGATGACCACGCGGTTCGGCGTCCATCCGGGCTGCCTCAATCCGGCGGATGAACGTGTGTACACCGCACTCGAAGCCCTGTTCGACGAGGTAATCGAGGTTTTTCCTGATCCGTGCATCCACATTGGTGGTGATGAAGTTCATTCGTCGTGGTGGAAAGAAGATCTCGCCATTCAGTCATTCATGGAAGCAAACGGTCTTGCCGACAGCGCCGCCTTGCAGGCGTATTTCACCGGCCGAATTGTCGCCATGCTCAAGGTGCGTGGGCGCAAGGTGGTGGGGTGGGATGAGGTGTTGCACCCGTTGTTACCGGAAGGTGTTGTTGTGCAAAGTTGGAGAGGCGCAACGGCGCGGGATCGCGCACTGCGCGTCGGTCACGATTGCATCGTTTCCTCAGGCTTTTATCTTGATCTTTTCTACCCAGGCGCCGTGCATCGCGCCTTTCGGCCGGATGCACCTCAAGCGGAGCTCTTGGCCCAGGAAGACCGGTTGCTCACGGATGATCGGTTTCAACACGTGGCCGAAGGGATGAAGTGGACACATGCGTGGCGCAGCGTTCCTTCAATCATCAATGGGGAAAAAACCGGTAGCGTGTTAGGTGGCGAAGCCTGCCTGTGGGGCGAACTCGTCAATGCCAATACGCTCCATGCTCGGCTGTGGAGTCGGCTGCCGGATATCGCAGAGTGTTTCTGGGCATATAAGCCGGAGGAGGGCGACGAAGTCCTGCGGTTGCGCTGGCCGCCCATCGTGAAGGAGCAGCTCAACATCAATCGGCAGAAGCTCGTTGCGCTTGCGGTTGATGACCAAGTGCTTGAAGGGCTTGAACTGTGTGAACCCGTGAAGTGGTACGCGCGGCTGCTCGGCGAGGTCGCGCTGAATGCCCGGATTCAGGGGCACGAAATGCCGCAGGCGCGTCCCTATGGAACCGATGCGCCTCTGGATCGGGCAGTGGATTTCCTGCTACCGGAAAGCCTGCTGTGTCGCGAGGCTCGTAGTTGGTCCGTCGAAAGAGTCGCCGATGCTTGTGCGCGCTGGGCACGTCTCGGCGGTCGTAGTGACGCCCCGATGGATGCACTTCCCGTTCTTCATGCGATTGCTGAAGCGTCGCGTACCTGGCTCGATTGCCTATCCGGCGATCTATCCCGCGAGGAAGCTGTGCGGATGCTGAAAGGACTCCATCGTCCGTACGGCGAATACATGCCCGCGATCATCCTCACGTTGATCGAACGTCTGTGATGGAACCCCTCCGCATCTATCAGGAACACTGGGGCGAAGCGTCAAGCATTGAAGTCCTCGGTGAGGGACACATCAATCAGACCTGGCGAGTCACAAGTGCTGCGGGCATACGGGTCATGCAGCAGATCAATAAACGTGTGTTCAAATCGCCAGCCGTTGTGATGGAGAACCTTTGCCACGTGCTCAATCACGTGAAAGGTGTTCCGCTGCCGCGTCTTCTACTGACACGACACGAACAAACCCATGCGGTTGTCGGTGGTGAGTGGTATCGAGCCTGGGAGTTTGTGGATGGCGGCTTCGCGAAGAAGTCACCGGATACATCCATCGAAGCCGAAAACGTTGCGCGCGCCTTCGCACAGTTGTTGGAGGAGCTGTGCAGCCTGCCCAATCGTCTCGCTCTGCCGATTCCCGGCTTTCATTCGTTCGACCACTTTCACAGTCAGTACCAGGCCTATCGTCTCCACAGCGAGCACGACATGCTGCTCGAGCGGTGTCAGGCGCAATCGGCGCTCCTGGCGGAATCAACAGGGGTGATACACGGCGACTGCAAATTCGCCAATGTGCTGCTCTCGCCAGAGGACTCACGGGTACTCGCAGTGCTTGATCTCGATACCGCCATGCAGGGTCATTGGGGCTATGACTGGGGTGATCTTGTGCGTAGCGCTTTTGTTGACCGTACAGAGGTTGATGAATCGATGCTGCGAGCCTTGGTACGGGGTTTTGCAGGGCCGCTTGGTGGGCTCGACAAATCAGTGCTTCTTTATGCGCCGCTCTATGTCGCCTGCACGCTGGGTGTACGTTACCTGGTTGATCACCATGAAGGAGATCGCTGGTTCAGGGTGGGGCGTCACGGTGACAACCTCACCCGCGCAGCGCGGCAATTCAGCTTTGCCCGCAGGTGGGAGCTCCAGAAACCGAAAGTGAATGAGTGGATCGATACTGAACTTCAGGACGGCGGCGCAGCAGGAGTTGTCAGCCGCTGACTAGCGGCGCAGGACTCCGGTTTCTGCGGAAGTGGCTCACCTGGATCTCTTCTCCGTAATTTGTGTAGTCACCCGCTGCCCGTTGTTCGCGAAACTCACGCCAGTTGATCGGCTTGTAGATCGCCTTATTCAGCTCGTTCGGCGGCAGCAGCGGTTGATAGTGAAAGTCAGCCGGCGGGTTGAGAAACCATGCTGTTGAGTAGCGTTCGGACTCCTGGTTCGCGAGCACCCGATGCAATGGCGCCATGAAACGGTCGTTGGACCAAACCTGCACCACATCGCCAATATTGACGGTGAATGCACCCGGCATGACAGGGACGTCGACCCAGTGATCCTGGCGCAAAACCTGCAGCCCGGAGATGTCCGCCTGATCGAGAATCGTCAGCGCTCCGGCATCGGTGTGGTGACCGATACCGAGACGGCCTTGCAAGGGCACGGTCGGGCTGTCTGCCGCGGCGGGCTCTGCACAGGGAGGATAGTGGTTCAACCGCAGAAAGCTGGTGTGTGCAGAAAAGGCGGCGATGATCGCATCCGAAGGCTCGTTCAGTGATTCCAGCAGGAGCTTCAGCACTTGCAGCGACAGCTGGTGAACGGCGGCGGCATAGGACTCCAATGAGCTGCGGAATACCCGCATGTTCTCCACCGTTTCTTCTGGCCACTGAGGATTTGACGTGCCGTACGCCGGCCCTACGTCGAATATTTCCTTCCAGTCGCGCACGTTCTTGGTGAGCTCGCGGTCAAAGTAGCCCCACGGATTGGTGCGCGTTCTCATCACCGACTGTTTCACGTTATCGTCGGAACCGAAGAACGCCGCGCTAGCCCGGCGCAGATTGCCGATGCAACCTGCATCGACACCATGGCCAATGAGATAGAACAGCCCCCACTGTTCACAGGCAGCGGCGAAGGCACCCCGGTCGGGCTTTGCGAGATCAATCACTGGTATGTCGATTGAGGTACGCACGTTCGCGAGACAACTCAGGCGCCGGTTTGGCTGAGCACCATCCGCACCACAGTGACCATGGCGAGTACGAACAGCGCTGTGAACACGATGCCCATGATGATGAACTGGCTCGCTTTGCCGCGTTTGAAGTCGCGCTCTCGGTTGGCGCTTGATTGCACCCCGAAGGCCGCAGCTACGGTGCTGGTGAATACCTGAAAAAGAGTCAGTGGTTTCTCATCCGCTGGTTTTTCTGCCATATCCAAGACCTTTTTCCTGCCTTCGCCCGCCATCGCTTCAGGATCACGCGTATTCGTTTTCGACCCGCGTCATCCAGTAGTCCGCATCCCACGAGGTATCGCCGGTGAGATATCGCCAGAGGCGGATCCGGTTGATCATTTCCAGTCTACCGGTGTCTGCTTCGAACCACGGCTCAGGGTTCATCAGCACCGACTCGATCGAAGGCTTATTGGAAGGCGCCGGATTCCAGAAGATCGGACGGAGCTGCGACAACTCGTCCAGATCACCGGTATCCCACAGCCGTGTTTGCCGCTCGGTGGGACATAGGCGGATCTTGAACATATAACGCAGCCGCTCGGAGTCGTTGCGGCCACCGCCATGCCAGATGCCGTGATGCAGGAACAACAACGTGCCCGCCTTGCACACCATGTGTTGTTGGCCGCGGATGTTCTGATAACGGGAGATGGCGGCTTCACTGACCACCCGCAGGTGAGTGCCGGGAACAAAGCGGGTACCGCCCATGTCACGAGTAATGTCGTGCGGGTAGTACATGATCTGCACATCAAATGCCTGCCGCGGATCGATGGTTGAATCCTGGTGAGTGTGCTGTGCCACATGGGGCTGACCGGCGGCGGCGTACAGGCGACCGGGAAAAGTGATGTGCAGGAAGTGGTGGTCCACGACCGGTTCTGTACCGAGCAGGCTGGCCGTCGCACCGCGGACAAGAGGCAGACGCAGGAGTTCAGCCACGGCGCTGTCTTCCGGGTAGGCAGACGCGAGCGGCGTGCCTGGATTGACCAGGGGGATGGCGCTCGATCGCATGATGTTGCCGTAGTGTTTCCACAAGCTATCCACTTCAGCGTCGGGAACATGTCCAACGTCAGTAAGAAAACGCCGATTGATCGAATCAGGGACCACCGCATCGAAACGCAGGAAGCCGCGTGCGGCGAACTCCGCCATCTGCAAGGTCGAGAGACGCTCTGCGCCTGAGTCGTTCACTTCGATGCTCCTCCGCCAGTTACGTCGATGAGCTTTTCAAACAGGAACTCGTACTTCAGATAACCGACACGGAACTCATCACCGGATCCGTGTTGTTGCAAGGGCGACATCTGGATCAGACGCCAGCCATCACGCATTGCTGCAAGCCCGGTCGGATACGGTGGTTCGTCACTATCACCAGCATCGTGGCGGGCGTTACTGGCGCCTTCGTAGAAGGACCAGGCGATACAACGGGAATCAAGCGCCGAGGATTCAAGGTACAGGATCAGAACGTTTTGTCGTATGTTGGGCATGGGTCGAGCTTAACACGATGTTCTTGCACAGGGTTTCCGTGGAGGTCCCGGTTGACGCGGCTGTTGTTGATCATGTCATGCGTGCTCGCCGTCGCCGGAGGATGTGCCACCGGTGATGCGCCGCCGCAGCTCAACTCAGGCAGCGGGTATGGTTATCCGGAATCAGCCAAAGCGGCCGGTACTGAAGGGTGGGTACAGGTGCGATATGACATCGACGTTGAGGGCAACGTCTTGAATGCAGTGGTCATCGCTGCAGAGCCTCAAGGCATCTTTGATGAAACCGCACTCAAGACGGTGCAGAGCTGGAAGTTCACACCGCGGCGCGAAGACGGGCAAGCCGTCGCCCAGAAAGGCGTCGTCAGCGAGGTGAAGTTCAGGTTATCTGGCGCGGATCGTTACAAGGGTTACTGAAGGGCTGCTGAAGGTTCCAGCACATCGTTGCTACCGGCAAAGGCAGGAGCGCCATCTTTCTGTTCGTTGGACTGGCGCTCACCTCCAACCGGCCGTCCACCAAGGTGCCTGGCCCGTGGCGGGGTCGACTGCACACCACAGGCATGCACTGCGCCCGGGTGATCTCCCTCCAGACCCGGGGTGGCGGTGCAATGGCGATTCCCCGGCGGTGGGCGTTTGTTGCCCTGTCAGTTACGGGCCTTGGGCTCAGGGTTCTGGCGTGGCAGAAGCGGCGCGAGCCATCTCTGCTTGCTGGTGCCTTATTGCAGGGATCGGGAGCGATTTCGTGAAGATCGGTGTGACTGTTCGCAACATGGGACCGCAAAGCCGGCGCGATACGCTGCGCGCCTGTGCTGAACAGGCAGAAGCGCTCGGCTTCGAATCACTCTGGATCACGGACCACATCGCCATCCCGCCGGATGATGCGGAAGGCAGCGGCGGGCGATACACCGATCCGTTGACGACGCTCGCGTGGCTCGGTGGTGTGACGCGCACCATCCGCCTCGGTGTCGGCGCATTGATTCTCCCTTACCGGCCGACGTTGCCGACAGCCAAGGCAATTGCGACAGCGCATGAACTGACCGGCGAACGGCTGCTGATCGGCGTGGGACTTGGCTGGATGGACGCGGAATTCCGCGCGCTTGGTGTTGAACGTCGACAACGCGGCGCCGTCGCAGATCAGCAGCTCGACTTCCTCACACGCTGTTTCTCTGAACCCGTGGTCGAGCTCAACGGCCAACCGTTCATCTTTGATCCACGTCCCTCCCAACCACCCATTTACGTGGGTGGGCGAGCGCCTCATGCGCTGCGCCGCGCACTGCGGTTCAATCTGGGCTGGCTGCCGATGGCGAGGGATGCCGCATCCCTTCGTGGTGACCTCGCGCTTTTCAACCAGCTCGCGGCGGAAAACGGGCGGCCGCCAGGACCTGTCACCGCCTTTGCCGCGCTGCCGCTCTCGGACAGGGAGAGCGCGCGCGATGAACTCGCTGCCTGGCGGACGCTCGGCATCCAAAGGCTGGTTTGTGCCATCCGCTACGAAGACAGTTCCGGCTATCGGCGGCAGCTCGACCAGTTGATGGCGCTGTGAACCTGATCCGGCTGGCGCAGATTCCACGCGGTGGTATCGTCCGTGTTCATCGTGAGGCAGGGGAGAACACAGCATGACAGGCCAGGTTGATGCCCTCGTGGTCGGTGGCGGATTCGCCGGGATGTATGCGGTGTACCGGTTCCGGCAGCTCGGACTCAAGGTCAAGGTGCTGGAAGCGGGCACCGATGTCGGCGGCACCTGGTACTGGAACCGTTATCCCGGCGCGCGCTGCGATGTGCCAAGCCTCGAGTATTCGTACGGATTTTCCCCGGAGCTGGAACAGTCCTGGGACTGGCCGGAGGTGTTTTCGGCCCAGGAAGACATCCTGCGATATGCGAACCATGTCGCTGACCGTTTTTATCTGCGGCGGGACATGCAGTTCAATACGCGGATCGTCAGTGTGGAGTGGCAGGAAGATGCAGATTGCTGGCGACTCACCAGCGAAGCCGGGGAAGTCTTCGAAGCGCCCCTCTGCGTGATGGCGACCGGATGTCTTTCCGTGCCGATGAAACCGGACATATCAGGTGCGCAGGATTTCCGCGGTGAGGTCTATCACACCGGTACCTGGCCGAAGGAGCCGGTTGATCTCACCGGCAAGCGGGTGGGCATCATCGGTACCGGCTCGTCCGGTGTACAGGCAATCCCTGAACTGGCCCGTCAGGCGGGCCATCTCACCGTGTTCCAGCGCACCCCGGTGTACACGATTCCGGCCAATCGCAAACGCATGCGCGCTGCAGTGCAACAGGAGTTTCGCGATCACTACCGCGAAATCCGCGAGATGCAACAACACAATACCGGCGGTGTTTCCAACTTCCGGCCGAGCCGCAGCGTGCAACGCCCGGCAGGCGCCACTCGAGATGCCTCACGCTTCCCGAACCGCCTGCTTGATCTCGACCCTGGGCAGCGTGATGCCCTCATGCAGGCGCAGAGTCTCGGTGCGCTGCTCGCGTTCCGCGACATCTACACCGACATCGAGGCCAATGACATTGCCAACGAACTCTACCGGGAAGCGGTGCGGCGAATGGTCGATGACCCGGTGACTGCCGAGCGTCTTCTGCCGCGCAACTACGGGCTCGGTTGCAAGCGGCAGGTGCTGGATCGCGATTATTACGAAACCTTCAATCGCGCCAATGTCACGCTGGTCGATCTCGGCGAAACGCCCATCGGGACCATCACGCCATCTGGGATCCAGATCGGTAGTCAGCACCATGATCTCGATGTGCTGATCTATGCCACCGGGTTTGATGCGATGACCGGTGCACTACTGCGTGCCAATATCCGTGGCCGTGGTGGTTACGAGCTCAAGGAAAAATGGGCGGGTGGGCCGGTAGCCTACCTGGGTCTGCAGATGTCCGGCTTTCCGAATCTCTTCACGGTGACAGGTCCCGGCAGCCCTTCGGTTCTTTGCAACATGCTGGTGGCGATCGAACAGCACGTGAACTGGATCGGCGATTGCATCACATATCTGCGTTCAACGAGTCAGGCCACCATCGAACCGCTGCCGCAATCGGAAGGATCCTGGGTAGAACATGTGAACAGCGTGGCGGAGGGTACGATGTACACGACGCCGAGCTGCAACTCGTGGTACCTCGGCGCCAACATCCCCGGCAAGCCGCGGATCTTCATGCCCTATGTTGGCGGGTTTCCTCGATACCGCGAACGGTGCGAGATGGAAACATCGTCCGGTTATCCCGGGTTTGTGATCGGGCAGGATTAACGCCTGTCGGTTCTGCGGATTGATTACAGGAATCAGAGGGCAACTGCCATGTCAGCATCTCCTCAGACCACCTTTGGTGGCCGCACCACTGCAGAAGAAGTACTCGCCGGTATCAAACTGCAGGGCCAGACGATCATCGTTACGGGTGCAAATACAGGCATTGGCGAAGCTGCCGCTCAGGCTTTGGCAGGTACCGGCGCACATATCATCTTTGCGTGCCGTGATGTCGCGGCCGGTCGTGCTGCCGTTGAGCGGACGAAGGCGGTATATCCACGCGCCTCAGCTGATGTGTCGGAACTCGATCTCGCCTCCTTCACGAGCACTCAGGCTTTTGTCGCTCGTTTGGACACACCTCGCGTCGACACACTGATTTGCAACGCCGGTCTTTCCCTCACCCGTTATGCTGCGACGGCAGAAGGTTTTGAGCGCACTGTAGGCATCAGCCACATCGGGCACCTGCTGCTGACCCGGTTGATGATGCACAAACTCCTCGCTGCATCAGCGCCCCGGCTGGTCATGGTCTCCAGCCACAGTCATCGCATGCCGAAGACACTCGACTTCAACCGGTTTCCGATGACGCCTCAGAACTTCAACGGCCTGGTTGCATACGGCCAGGCGAAACTCTGCAACATCTTCATGGCGCGCTCGCTGCAGAAGCGTTATGGCGATCGCGGGCTGATGGCGTGTGCGCTTCACCCGGGAACCCTGATTACCACGGAAATCGGCCGTCACTCCGGTTTCGTCAATGGTCTCATCCAGCTCATTCGGCCGTTTACCAAGTCTCGCTCCCAGGGCGCGGCGACCACCGTCTGGGCGGCAACTCATCAACCCGCCGCCGATCTTGCCGCGCAATACCTGAGTGATTGCAAGGTCGTTGAGTCGAGTGCCGAAGCCAGGGATGCTGCGATCGCAGAACGCGTCTGGGTGCTGAGCAACCAGTGGCTCGAACAGAAGGTCGACCTGTCGCCGTGGCCGTAACACCGTTCAAGGCGCGATTGGTTTGAACGGGCTCGACTCCTGTGGATTAATGCCGCCGCACCCATGAAACAGGCGACACTCATGAGCCAAACCGGAATCTTCAACCAGACCGTACCGGTCTTCACCGGAATGCTCGACCGGATGGGCGCATGGCTCACCATCGCGCAACCCTGCTGTGCCGCGAAAGGCATCTCCGTCGATGCGCTGTTGCAGGAGCGTCTCGCCCCGGACATGTTCACGCTGCTTGGTCAGTATCAGATGGCGACCGCATTCGCCAAGAACGGTGTGAGTCGACTTGCGGGTCTGACGCCACCTGATTTTCCGGATGTCGAAAAGACCGAAGCCGACGTGCGCGCCAGAATCGCCCGTGCACGTGGCATCGTTGAATCCGTGACTGAAGGGATGCTGGCAGGCGCTGAGCGCCGCGAAATCACCATCCAGACGGGACCTGACCAGAAGATGGCGCTGACCGGTGAGGCATACCTGTTGAGCTTCTGCCTGCCGCAGTTCTATTTCCATGCCTCGATGGCTTACGCCATCCTGCGCCACAACGGGGTGCCTCTCGGCAAGCGGGACTTTCTGACGCTGCAGCGTTAGCAGCACTGGGAGCGATCCGCTTATCAGGCAGGATCACGCTGCCCTGGTATATTCGAAGAGGAGAGATTCGTGGCCGAACCCTGGTTGAAGCCAGTCGAGCTCGAGAATCAATGGGCGCGTCTTGAGCCCCTGGTGATGGAGCATCATGACGGCCTGCTCGAAGCCCTCGCCGATGGTGAAGCGTGGAAGCTCTGGTACACCTGGGTACCGTCACCGGATCAGCTGCGAAGTGAGATCGCCAGGCGGCTCGAGCACCAGCAAAGGGAAGAGTGGCTGCCGTTTACGGTGTTCGATCGCGCGAGCGGCAAAGTTGCGGGCATGACGAACTTCATGCACGTCGACACTGTCCACAAGCGGGTGGAGATCGGTGGAACCTGGTACGCGAACCGATACCAGCGGACACGCCTCAACACGGCATGTAAACACCTGTTGCTCGGCCATGCCTTTGAACAGCTTGATTGTATTGCGGTGGAGCTGCGCACCCACTTTTTCAACCGGCAAAGCCGGGCGGCCATTGAACGACTCGGTGCGAAACTTGATGGTGTTCTCCGCAATCACTCCCGATCGCGGGACGGCACACTGCGCGATACCTGTGTCTATTCCATTCTCCCGAGCGAGTGGCCCGCGGTGAAAAGCAACCTGGAATATCTGCTCGGCCGCTGATCTAACGAATATGTCGAGTCATCGTGTTCACGATTCCCGGAGGGAAAATCGCATGCTCGATTGGGATCAACTGGAATGTGAGGTTCCGGCGATCACGACGGTGGGACGGCAACTTCTTGAGCGGAACGAGGTCGCCTTCCTGGCCACTGTGTCGGCATCGGGCCGGCCCCGCCTGCATCCGTTCGTACCACGAATTGTCGACGGGAAACTGTTGGCGTTCGTTCTCGACTCATCACCGAAAATCGGCGACCTCAGGGTTCGGCGGCAATACTCCATGCATACGATGCCGGGAGACGAGGACGAAGAATTCTTCGTCAGTGGCGAGGCGTCTGAAATCGATCAACAGGTGGTGCTGCGAAGTGCAGCTGCCGATGCCATGGGGTTTGCAACCGGAGTGGATGCGCATCACATCCTCTTCGAATTCCGGTTTGACCGTGCGCTACATACCCGCTGGCTCGATTTCGGTACCCCGTAGCATCGTCCAGTTCGAAGCATCTGGCGACTGCAGTGACAGCCTTGATCTCGCTCACGCCTTGAGCTTTCTCCGCTTCAGCGAATAAGCTCGACCACTGCGCTGCCTGGTGACATCACGGTACCTTCGGCATTCCTGATAAAGAGCTCAACACTCACCTGCCGGTTCAGCGGATCAATGGACGTGATCCTGCCTCCCGAGACCAGGGTTTCCCCGAGATAGGTTGCCCGCCGGTTGCTGTAGCTGAACCGCAGAACCCGTCCGTCAGCACCTACCCAGTTGGTGACACACTGGGCCAGCCAGTCGCCTTGTAAAGGCCCGTCGATAACGATGCCAGGGTGTTTTTCAACCTGCGTGGTGTAGGTCTCGTCATAGTGGATCCGGTGCAGGTTCCACACCGCCGCGTTGTACATGAAGAGGGTGACGTTGGTCGGTGTGTGATGGCGCTCCGGCAGGCCATCGCCAACCTTCAGTTCGCTGATCTGCATCTTTACCTCGCGATAGCCGTCTGGATTTCTTCGAGCACGGGCAGTCCTTCCGCGTCCGTGACCTTCAGGGATCTGACAGTGAAGATCAGCGGCCCCTGGCTGCCTTCTTTCTCGTACATGTCGACGATGCGCTGGACACCGGTGAGGCGATCCCCGGGCCGGATCGGCCGGCTGAGAATGAGTTCGGTACCGCCGGCCATCACCCGCTGCAACGGCAGCTTCGGTCCGCTGCCGGTGCCACGTGGCAGGCCGTCGTGCCGCATGTCGCCCACCTGCCGCAATGGGCCAAACAGATTGAAGATGAACATCGGTGGTGCTTCATCCCCCGCCAGGTACTTCGGCTGTGTCTGTTCGGTGGCGATGGCGTATTTGATGATGTCCCGCCGGCTCACTTCCACGTGAACCGGAGCCTCTTCGCGGCCGATCCAGGCTTTGTGTTCCGCAGTCAGCAGCGTACTCATGGTCGGTGTCTCCCCGATCAATCCGGATGCCTTTGAACAGCTTACCTCGACGAATACGATGGGTATCGGGGATGATCAGTAGGCAATCATCCAGAAGGGGAGAACGACGTGGGCAGACTGGACGGCAAAGTCACCCTGATTACCGGCGGTGCACGGGGGCAGGGTGCGGAGGAGGCGAGGCTCTTTGCGTCGGAAGGCGCGACGGTGATCATCACCGATGTGCTCGATGAAGAGGGCAGGGCCTGCGCGGCTGATATACCGCGAACGACCTACCTGCACCTTGATGTCCGGTCCGAGGCTGCCTGGGAAGAAATCGTGGCCGGAGTGATCAGGACACATGGGCGTGTGGACGTGCTCGTCAACAACGCCGGGATAGATCTTGCCAAGCGGTTCGAACTGACAACACTCGATGACTGGGAACGTGTGGTTGCGGTCAATCAGACCGGTGTATTCCTCGGCATGCGCACGGTGGGCCGCGCCATGATCTCGGCGGGAACGGGCGGCTCGATCATCAACGTATCCAGTGTCGCCGGTATGGAAGGAGTGCGTGGCCGGGCTGCTTACGGCAGCACCAAGTGGGCGGTGCGGGGTATCACCAAGGTCGGTGCACTCGAATGGGGAGAGCACGGAATCCGCGTCAACTCCATCCATCCAGGGTTCATCGAAACGCCGATGACGGCGGACCTCAAGGCCTTCAAGGATCCGGAAACGCGGGTGCGAGCGGAGAAGGTGGTGTCACTGCGGCGCATGGGCCAGCCGCTCGACATCGCCTGGATGGCGCTGTTTCTGGCGAGTGATGAGTCGTCCTACTGCACCGGGCAGGAGTTCGTGGTCGATGGGGGTGTGCATCACTGACCGAAGCACAACGTCGTCTGGAGAATCGCGTTCCTCAGTGACCCCGCAGAAAGGCGTATTCGCCTTTGAATGCCGCCGCTTCAACGCCTGCTGCAGGAATCGTCGTGGTCAGCGGGAAACGGGCCTTGCCGGTTTCCTTGAGGCGCGTGAATGCGGCCTCCTGATCGCCGAAAACGCAGGTTGCAACCAGGTTTTCCTTGACCGGTTTGAAGTAGTCGATATGTCCGCTTGCAAGCACGATGGACCCTTCAACACCGCGCAGGCGCGTCTGCAGGTGCACCATACTCCAGCCGGTGAGCGCACTGACGGTGTAAAGGCTGCCGGCGAAGGCGGTACCGTGCAGGTTGATGTTCGGTTCAAGTGCGGCTTCAACCACGAGCACGTTGCCGTCGAAGGACTGCACCTTCGCCTGCATCGCCTTGGTGATCGGGATCCTGGTGTACCAGGTGTTTTCCAGTTCGGCGATCAGAGTGGCGTGGACTTCATTCATGTCAGCATGACTCCCAATCAGAGAGATCTGTATTTGTCGAGAGCTGCATGATCAGTGTTTCCCATATCGAAGAAGACCTGTACCAGGTCACCGTGCAGGGACAGCAGCCCACCGTCCATGAAGTGCGCATGACCCAGGCGGACTACCGGTTGCTCAGCGATCGTCGCTGCACCCATGAATGGGCGATCGTGCAGGCATTTGTTTTTCTGCTGGAACATGAACCCAACACTTCAATCCTGCCGGTTTTCGACATCATGGAAATCGGCCGGTATTTCCCGGAGTTTCGCGAAGAAATGAAACGCCGGCTGGGCTGAACCTCGAGGCCGGGCGCAGCGGAGCGTGCACACTTTGGATGCACACGCTCCGAAGGCCGACCTTACCAGCGGTTCCAGTGCATGATCTTTGCAATCGGAGGCCGTTCCGCTCTCTTGAAGTCTTCGCCTTTGGTGAACGCCACCGGCAACAGTGCCACCTGAAGAATGTTGTCAGGCAGACCGAGGATTTCGGCCGCTTCTTTCTCATGCGCCAGATGCAGCGTGGTCAGGGCGGTGCCAAGTCCTCGGGAGCGCGCGGCGAGCTGGAAGCTCCACACCGCCGGGAAGATCGAGCCATAGAAACCGGCGAGCATGGGTAGCGGGGTATTCGCCGGCGGGCGCCCTTCGAGGCAGGGAATCAGGTGCACCGGTACTTCATGCAGGTGATCCATCAGGTAGATGGCGCTGGAGAACACCCGCTGCTGCTGTGCATTACCGGATGACTTGGCCTGTTCACCCGCAGCGGTGAGATAGCCCGTTGCGGCCTTGCGATATAGATCCGCCAGGGCTTTTTTCTGTCCGGCATCGTCGACGACAACCCAGCGCCAGCCTTGCGAGTTCGATCCCGTCGGTGCCTGTACCGCGAGTTCCAGACACTCTTCGATCAGTTTGCGAGGTACGGGTTTGTTCAGATCCAGGCGCTTGCGCACCGCGCGGGTGGTCGACAGGAGTTCATCGGTTGCCGACAGATCAAATGGCATGGTATTCCCCCGGGTTGTCCGGCCGCCGGCCGGTTTGAATGTGCGTTCAGGAAGGTGCAGTGTAACCGAGGCTTCAAGGGGGACCGAGGACATTGCTGTACACATGCACTTCACGCCGGGCGGCTCTGTACACATCCACATTTTTCGTGACGGCGATGTTCAT
>Ga0194122_10002961_pt1 | contig 17872 bp, 13 predicted proteins | sample TA2MahCa10mmetaG_FD_155487 | JGI IMG/M metagenome (GOLD analysis project Ga0194122, IMG submission 155487) | Freshwater microbial communities from Lake Tanganyika, Tanzania - TA2015021 Mahale Deep Cast 10m | ecosystem: Environmental > Aquatic > Freshwater > Lake | place: Tanzania: Lake... | reverse complement strand
CTGGCCCGATCGCATCGCCTCGGTCGAACCAGCCAAGGCACGCGAGCTGCAGCGCGACTACCTCAACGGTGCAGCCTCATTGCGGCGCCCGGGCGCCAAGGTGAGCTTCGACAAGACGCTGCACGCCTGGCGCTGGCTGCCGGCGATCGCGGCGGTGCTGCCGGGCGCAGTCTGCCTGCGCATCGAGCGCGATCCGCGCGACACGGCGACCAGTCTGTTCCTGTCGAACTTCCATCCGCAGGCGTTTGGATGGACCGGCTCGCTTGACTCGATCCGCCAGGTCATCGCTGCCGAGCGCGAGCTGGCACCGCTCGCCCTGCGCACACTGGGCATCTCGCACGAAGACATCCGCTACGAAGACATGGTCGAGGATCCACGCGGCCACATGGAGCGCGTGCTCGAGCGACTTGGCCTGCCGATGGACGAGCGCGTGCTCGCGCCGCAGGAGAACGCGCGCACCGTGCTCACGCTGAGCCACGAGCAGGTGCGAAAGTCCATCAACCGCGGCTCCATCGGCCGCTGGCGCAACTACGAGTTCGCGTTCGGGCCGGAGTGGGGCGCGTGATGACTGCGCACGCGGGCGGGCAGCGCTTGGTTCGCGGCGGCATGTGGCTTGGTTCGATCGCAAACGCGGGCTGCCGTGGCACAACCCTGTCGATCCCCTTCGCGCTGCTCATGCTCCTGGCCGCATGCTCGGATCCCACCGCGCAACCCGCCGACATGGTGTGGATCCCCGGCGGCGACTTCACGATGGGCAGCGATGCACCCGATGCGCGCCCCGATGAGCGGCCTGCCCATCGCGTGCGCGTGAACGGCTTCTGGATCGATCGGCACGAAGTGACCAACGCTGAGTTCGCGGCCTTCGTGGCAGCGACGAAGTATGTGACCGTGGCTGAACGTCCTGTCGACTGGGAGCTCTTGAAGCAGCAGGTTCCGCCCGGGACCCCCAAGCCGCCGAACGAGATGCTGCAGCCGGGGTCGCTCGTCTTCACCCCCACGACCGAAGCGGTGCCGACCGATGATGCGAGCCAGTGGTGGCGATGGGTGAGCGGCGCCGACTGGCGACATCCTGAAGGCCCTGGCTCATCGATCGATGGCAAGGGAAATCATCCCGTGGTGCAGGTGGCGTTCGAGGATGCGCAGGCCTATGCGGCGTGGGCCGGCAAGCGACTGCCGACGGAGGCCGAGTGGGAGTACGCCGCGCGCGGCGGCCTTGATGATGCTCCCTTCGTCTGGGGGCACGAGCCGCTCGATGCCACGCGGTGCAACGTCTGGCAAGGCGAGTTCCCCTACCGCAACACGCGCCAGGATGGCTTCGTCACGACCGCACCCGTGGGCTCGTACGCGCCCAACGGATTCGGCCTGGTCGACATGGCCGGCAACGTGTGGGAGTGGTGCAGCGATCAGTACGCGCCGAGCGAGTACGCCGAGCGCGTGCGCGCTTCGGGCGGCGGCGGGGTGATCACCTGCCCGAGCGGTCCGGGCACCACGCGCGACCCACGCAATCCCTACTCAAGCGAAAGTCGCGTGCACCGCGGCGGATCGTTCCTGTGCAATCCGTCGTACTGCTCGAGCTACAGGCCGAGCGCGCGGATGGCCTGCACCGCCGACTCGTCGCTGCAGCACCTTGGGTTCCGCTGCGTGCGGGATGCCCCCGCGCGGTGAGGTCAACCACACTCCCGGCGCGGCATGATCCCTCGCCTGCCGGCCGGCGCGCGATCTACACTCGCCTCATGATCCAACGCTTTGGCATCGTTGCTTTCGCGCTCGCCCTTGCTGCCGGGTGCGAACGATCGAACCGGATCGCGGTGATCTTTGACGAGACTGGTTCGCAAGCCGCGCTCGGCACGCCCGCGTGGAAGGGCGCGCAACTCGCGCTGCAGTCATTCCCGCCGGCGTGGGCGCTGGAGCAGGACATCGCGTGGGCGCCGGACGATCCCGCAAGCCTCAGCATGAGCAAGGACTGGTCGACCTCGAGCAACGGTGGGTTCGCCCGCGTCTTCAGCCGATGGAAGTCAGCGGCAGTCGATCGCGCCGACTCGCGCTCGAGCACCTCCACCGCAGCGGTCGTGGGTGAGCGGCTGCGCCGCGAGGGAGCGTCGATCGCGCTTGGGTTCACCGACTCGGACATCGCAGCTGCCGGCATGCGCGCGTTTCTCTCTGCCAATGCCAAGGATCCGGCGTGCGCGGCGCCGTTCGTGATCGTGGGCGCGACCGATCCGAAACTGCCTGAACTGGGGCATTGGCCCGAGAGCACCTTCCTAGCCTGCTTCACCGACGATGCGCAGGCCGTGGCGGCAGCGCAGTACATGGTCGAGCGCTGGGGCAAGCGCGTGATCGTGGTGATCGACCCGAACTACGACTACACACGCACGATCGGCGACTTCGTGGAGAAGGCCGTGCCGGCCCTTGGCGGCACCGTCAGGCTAGCGGTCAGCGCCCGATCCACGCAGCTCAAGCAACAGCTTGAGGCTGCGGCCGACAAGGGCGTCGATGCGGTGTTCCTGGCGCTCGAACCGGATCTGGTCCCGACGGTGCTGCCGATCGTGCGCTCGGCGCTCCCCGGCGTGCGCTGCATGGGTGGCGATGGACTCGACTTCACCGGGCTCGACACGCTGCTTGATGGTGCGACCGATGGCGTGGCGTTCTGTGCCCATGCCTGGTTTGGCGAAGGCGCCAGCGAGGCGGCGCACCGCTTCGCGCAGGACTACACGGCAGCCTTTGGCGAGGCCCCCACCGGGTTTTCAGCGCTCGGCTACGACGCAGCAATGCTCGTGAAGTTCGCGCACGCGCGCGCGCCCAAGGTGTACACGGGCGGCTCGACATCGGGTCCTCGCCCGCCGGGCTGTGCCGCCACGATGACGGCTGAACTCGCTTCGATTCGCGGCTATCCCGGCGTGAGCGGCACGATCTCCTACGCCGACGGCCCGATCCCCGAGAAGGATGTGTGGATCGTGGAGCTCAAGAAGGGCCAGCGCACCTTGGGTGCTGCGATCCGCCCCGATCGCCGCAAGGCGCATTGAGTCACCCCCTCGCGCAGCGAGCGCAGGCTGGATCCACGCACGGCTCGACATGGGCCGTGGCCGTGCCAGGCAGGAGCGATTCCAGCTCATCCTCGGCGTGCTTGGCGATCGCGTGCGCCGTAGAGATGTCGAGCGACGCGGGCAGTTGCACATGGAAATCGATCCAGTGCTCGCGTCCCACATGACGGTGACGGATCTTGTGGAACGAACACAGCCGGTCGGCACCCGACTGCGCTTGCGTGCGCCGCGTGAGCACCTCCTGGATCAGGCGAGCCTCGGCTGCATCGCTCTCATCAAGCAGCAAGCCGAGCGCCTCGCGCACCAGCCGGATGCCCGCGATCAGCGCGCCGATCCCCAGCGCGATGGCACCGATCGAGTCCCACATGGGCTGCCCCGTAAGCTTGACCAACACGAGTGCAGCGATGCCGATGAGCGTCGATCCGGCATCCGTGAGCAGGTGCACGCCGCCCGCGCGCAGCACGATCGACCCATGCCGGGCACCGCGCCGCATCAGCCATGCACCCATGAGCGCATTGGCTACGGCAGTCCCCCCTGCGAGCCAGAGGCCACGGCCGATCATGCCGGTCTCGAGCGTCGGCACGAACAGCCCTTCGACACCTCGTATCCCAATGGCCGCTGCGGCGAGCAGCACCATGCCCCCTTCAAAGGCGGCGGTCACGAACTCGATGCGTCCATGTCCGTAGGGGTGCGTCTTGTCGGCTGGCCGCGCCGCCCACGCCAGGCTGGCCAGGGCCATGCCACCCGCGATCACATTCACGATGCTCTCCACGGCGTCCGACCAGAGAGCGGTCGATCGCGTGAACCACCACGCGGTGGCCTTCACGCCAAGGATGATGATCGCGAGCGCAAAGGCCCACGCCGCGAGCGTGCGCTCGTGGCGGCGGGTGCTCGCCGGGCCGATGTCGTGCCGTCCCATGAGGTGCGTTGTACCGCCTCGATCCCGGGTCTGTCTTCCAATGGATCGACGCCACATGCCCATGCCGGAGCGCAGAGGGGTTCTACACTGCCGCCGTGCCAGATCACCGTTCAGCACCCATCGTTGGCGCCGTTGAGCTGGGTGGCACGAAGATCATCGCGGCGATCGGCTCAGGGCCTGGTGCGGGCATCCTCGGACGCGAGCGATTCGCCACGGGGGATGACCCGGCGCAGGTGCTCGCGCAGGTCACGTCATGGATGCGCGCCGCTTCGAATCGCGTAGGCCAGATCACGGCGATCGGCATCGCGTCGTTCGGCCCGCTTGATCTGGATCCCAGGTCGTCGACGCACGGCTTCATCACGACGACACCAAAGCGCGGTTGGGCGCGCACGGATCTGCTTGCGCCCTTCCGCCGCGCGTTTCCAGGCCTGCCGATCGCGCTCGACACCGATGTGAACGGTGCAGCGCTCGGGGAAGGTCGCTGGGGCGCAGGGCAAGGCCTCGATGACTTCGTCTACATCACGGTGGGGACGGGCATCGGTGGCGGCGCAATCGTGCGCGGCAAGCCCGTGCATGGGCTCGTGCATCCTGAAATGGGCCACATTCCGATGCCGCGCGCCGCCGGTGATGACTTCGCAGGTGCATGCGCGATCCATGGTCGATGCTGGGAAGGTCTGTGCGCGGGCCCCGCCATTGCTGCGCGTGCAGGGCGCCCCGCAGAAGAGTTGGCAGCCGATGATCCCGTTTGGGACGCAGTGACTGAATCCATGGGTCACGCCCTCGCCACGCTCACGCTGGTGCTGTCGCCACGGCGCATCATCATCGGCGGCAGCGTGCGCAAGGCCGGCCAGCTGGGGCAGGATGCCTTCTTCGAGCGATGCCGCTCGCACCTCAAGCGCACGCTCGCGGGCTACGTCGACTCGCCCGCGCTCAGGGACGAGGGACTTCGGTCGTTCGTGGTGCCGCCCGTGCTCGGTGACGATGCAGGGCTGTGCGGCGCGATGGCGATGGCGCAGAATTCCTGAAGGCGGTTGTCCAATGGCGAATCTGGGCAACAATCATCGGTACGATCACTCCGAGAGACGCTGACCATGACCACCCTCAGCACATCGACCGTGGCGACCATCGCACTCGGCCTCGCCAGTGCCGCGCACGCCCAGCACGGACCGTGGACAACCGCCGTGTCGACCGCACCAGGAGTGCAGTACCGCACCTTCCAGAGCCCAAACGCCGACGCCACGGTGAGTTTCCACGCGTGGCTGCCGCCGCAGTACACCTCGGCACCCACAGCGCGATTCCCCGTCCTCTACTGGTTGCATGGTTCCAGCAGCCCTATCGCAGGGATTCCCACGGTCAGCTCGTGGTTCAGCACGGCCATGGCGCAGGGCAAGATCCCGCCCATGATCATCATCTTCCCCAATGGGATGGGTGCGAGCATGTGGTGCGACACGAAGGATGGCGACTACCTGATGGAGACGGTTGTCATCGATGACCTGATCCCGCATGTCGATGCCACCTTCCGCACGATCGCGGAACGCCGTGGCCGCATTCTTGAGGGCTTCAGCATGGGTGGCTCGGGTACCGGGCGGCTGGGGCTGCGCCGACCTGATTTATTCGCGGGCATCTCGATGCTCGGGGCGGGGCCGATGCAACTTGACTTCATGACTGCGCCGCTGGGCACCGATGTGCCGCCTCGCAACCGTGCGGCCATCTTCGAGGGCGTCTGGGGCAGCGACCCTGACTACTACCTCGAGCAGCATCCTTGGACGATCGCGCAGCGACGCGCACAGGTGCACATCACGCAACGCACCCAGATCCGGCTCGGGACGGGCGCACTCGATGCCATGCTTCCACCTGTCGTCGATTTCCATGTGCTTCTCAATGCTCTTTCCGTGCCTCACGAGCACATCGTGATACCGGGTGTGGCACACAATCTTGCACTCACCTTGCAGGGCCTGGGTGAGGCGGGTTGGGACTTCTACCACCGCGCACTTGCCACCCCGTGCATGGAACCGTCCGATGTCGATTGCAGCGGCATGGTCGATGGCTTTGACCTCGGCGTGCTGCTCGGGGCTTGGGGCCCCGGTGACGGCGCAGCCGACATCAACGGCGATCGGATGATCGATGGCATAGACCTTGCACTGATGGTCGCGGCGTGGGGCCCTGCCAACTGACAGAGATCGGCTGGCGCGCCGCCAGATGACGCATCAACATCGCTGATCAGGCCCCGAAGTCGCCCTTGGTCAGCTCCCCGTCATCATTGCGATCAAGGCGATCGAATTGCGGATGGAGATTCTCGGGAACCTCGTCCTTCGTGATCGTGCCATCGTCGTTCGCATCGAACTGCTTCGCCAGTCGTTCGAACATTGCACCACGAGCACCGCCGGCACCGAGCCCCCGCCGCGGCGTGCTGCCCGGTTCGAGGTCGCCCGGCCGCATGGGATCCTCGTCCTCGAGGTAGTACTCGATGTACCCCAGCATCATTTCGTCGACGGTCTGCGGACCCCAACGCACGGTCTTGGTCGGATCGGGATTCGCTGGGTTTCCGGCGCTGTTGTCGTACCAGGCGGTGCCATGGAGCGTGGCGCCGCGCTCCACGGCCAAGGGCTCGCTCAGTTCGTATCGCAGCTGCCAGTTGAAGTCGTACGCGGGGATGTCGAGCAGCATCTGACGGCCACCACCATTGGCCGACTCAAGTTCGTAGCGATACGCCTTGCCACGCACGTGCATGTGCGGCATGAAGGCCAGCACCTTGGCGTTGGCAGGAATGCGCACCTGGCCAGCCTCGCGGTGGTGATCCGCACCGGGCGGGATGGAAATGCGCACATTCGAGATGGCTGCCGTACGGACCACATGCTTGGGGGCCTTGTCGGTGAACACCACGCCGAGCCGCATCTGGTCGCTCGTCGCCTTGCCGTTGGGCGTGTAGTGGATCTGGAAGAGCAGCGACGATCCAGCCTGCAACCGGCGAGCAAAGCCATCATCGAGAACATAGTGATCATTGCCGGGGACGTAGGCGGCCCAGTAGCCGCCGGATTCATCCGCACCAAGCCGACGGCGAGTCCGCGGGTCCTTGGCGGCGGCCGCATCGAGGGCGAACACCAAGACATGGTGGACGACCGATGGATCGGTCGGCACGATCTGCACCGCCTTCACCCATCGATCCGTGGTGAGGTTGGTGGGAACCACGACCGTCTGGTACGCCATGAACCCGTCGGCCTTGATCGCGATCGGTTCAGGCAACTGGTAGATCGCATCGGGCGTGCCGATGCGCCATGCGCTGTCGACAAAGGCACGCGGTGCAGGCAGCTCGGCACGATCGCCCTCGGGCTTGCCCGCGTCGATCCACGCGACGATCGCCTGCTTTTCGGCGCTGCTGAGCGAACGGTCGTTGGACCAGGGGCTTGGCTTCGTGGCCCCATCGGCACCGTGCATGGGCGCCGCGAACCATGGCGGCATGGTGCCTTCTTGCGTGACCGCACGGATCATGCTGGCCCGCCTCGACACGGCCTCGAAGGAATCGAGCGCGAACGGCCCGACGCCGCCCGCGCGATGGCACTCGACGCAGTTGTTCTGGATGATGCGCGCGATGTCGCGCGCGTAGGTCACGGCCGGGCTGGTAGCAACAGCCGAGGTGGACGACACCTGCTTCGGCTCAATCGCGCACCCCGGCGACGCGAGCGCCGCGATCCCGGGTGCCTTCCCGGCGATCGAGGCCTCGAGCGCGGATTCGAGCAGGCGCTGCCGCGGCGCATCGAGCGTGAAGTCGACGCCGTACTGGTCACTGACCGGGCCGCGATAGACCAGCGTGTTGCCGGCATCGACCACGAAGACCTCGGTCGTGGTGCGAGCCCCGAGCGCGGCCGCAACCGCCCCATCGCGATCATTGAGATAGAGCCCCTTGAACCCGAGGTCCGCCACCTGCTTGCGCATCACCTCGGTCGAGTCGAGCCCACTGACATTGACATGCACGAACTTCACGCCGCGATCGGAAAACGCCGACTCGATGCGCGCAAGCGATGGACCGAACTTGCGGCAGAGCGGACAGGTCACGCTGGTGAGCGCAATGACGGTGAGTCGCTCGCCGCGGCCAGAGCGCCACGAACGCTGCGCGCCATCGAGATCCACGCCGATCGCGTCGGCCACATAGCGACCGATGCCCATGGCACGGGCATCGACCGGTGCCGGCGGAGCCAAGGGGCTGGGCGCGTCCAACGGCGTCATGCCGAGCGATCCCAGTCCACCCAACACCACAGCCAGGGTCATGACTCTGGCTGCATGACCGGTGGACGGTTGCACCTCGTACGAACACGCCGAATTCCTGTGAAGCATGATGTGCGACTGATTGCCGCTCCGCTGCCGGCCCGGACACCAGAATCCAGAATCGAGATCACGCCGAGCAAGGATCACACGATCCTCCTGCGCCCGGACAGCAGGGCGCCGTGCGATCCAGAGCGGTACCTGCAGCGCGGGGGCGTTCAGCGTGGGTCATGGAACCACCACGCTAGCGTGATTTAGGCCGGCTTCGCCGGGTCGTCGATGCCGACCGCTTGCGGCTTCCATGCTTGCGGAACACGGCCTTGGATTCGGCGCGTGCCTGCGGCGTGGCACGAAGCGCAAAGAGCGCCTTCTGTGCTGAGCGGTACGCCGTGGAGTGATCGACGATGGGCTGTGGATACTGCTCTCCCATGCGGCAGCCCACCATCTGCTGAAGCAAGCCCGGCATCAGCGCGGGTTCGGCGAGGAACTCATCGGGCACTGGCTTGAGTTCGGGCACCCATCTGCGGATGAAGATGCCGGTGGGATCGTGGTCCTCGACTTGCTTGCGCGGCGAGTAGATCCGGAGCGTGTTGATGCCCGTGGTGCCTGACTGCATCTGCACCTGCGAGTAGTGGATGCCCGGTTCGTAGTCGAGGAACTGCCGACCGAGCCACGGCGCGAAGGTCCGCCAGTCCAGCCACAGATGATGGCTGGCGAAACTCACCAGCATCGCCCGCATGCGGAAGTTGATCCACCCGGTCTGGACCAGCGCACGCATGCACGCGTCGACCATGGGGTAGCCGGTACGCCCCTCTTGCCAGGCTGCGAGCCGCTGAGCCGCAAGCATGGGCTCCATGCCTGTCCGCAGCGACTCGGTGCACGGCATCATGCAACGGTGCTCGATCGCCGGCTCGTCCTCGAGCTTCTGCATGAAGTGACAGTGCCACGCCAAGCGCGACATGAAGCTGCGCACCGAGCCGCGCCAGGCACGGCGTTCACCGCTCGCTTCACCTTCCTCGCCAAGTTGGCCAAGCCGCCTCGCGGCACCCTGCCATGCGCGGCGCATGCTCATCGTGCCCCACGCCAGGTGGGGCGACAGCCTGGAGCAGGACTCCCACGCCTCGACCGGTGAACCCATGGTGCGCTGGTAATCGCGCCCGCGCTCAAGCAGGAACGAGTTCAGGCACGCCGCTGCATGCGAGGCTCCGCCGCGCTGCCTGTGCGCCATGCGCATGTCAGGGCCCAGCCCAAGCGACGACGAACAGCCAGGCTCATTCGAAGCAATCGTCGACGCATCGGGAGAACGCAGCATGGTGGGCGGCGCATGGCGAGGTCGCTTCATGAACTCCTGCCAACGCGCCGACCATCCATCTCGACCGGGATTTGGGCGAAGGACGCCGTTTTGCGCCCACTCACGAAAGGCAATGCCACGCTGCCTGCACCACCGTGCCACGGCACGGTCGCGCGCAAAGGTGATCGCGTTGCCGGTTTCCTCGTGAGCGAGCACCGATTCAATCGATTCGACCGCATCCAGCTGGGCAAGCACATCGACCACTTCGCCGACCCGCCGCACGAGCCGGCCTCCGATCGCCTCGATGGCTCGCTCGAACTCATCGAGCGACTCGTCCACGAAGGCGAGGTGGGTGGCATCAGCATCGGGTGCCGTCCAGACGCTCGGCTCGTGGAGGTGCAGCGCGATCATGGCACCGCCTGCCTCGCACAGCCTGCCCGCCTCGGCGAGCGGAGCATGGTCATCCAGACGCAGGTCGCGTTTGAGCCAGACGACGTGCATGGTCAGTGGCGACGGGAACGGTCGCCCATGCCACTCGACCGTGCTACGGTCGGCGTGCCCGGCGCGGACTCTTGCGGGCCGCGCCTTCTGCACGCGTCGGAGCAGTAACGAACACCCTCCCAGTCACGCTCCCACTTCTTGCGCCATGTGAAGGGCCTATGGCACGACACGCAGACCTTGGGCGGTGGGACAGGTCGTCGCTGGATGGGGGGCATGATCAAACGCTTCTGGGAAAGAACATTGCCGCAGGAAGAAACTCGCAAATCGAACATTAGGCAGGTGAACCTACGGACACGCCAAGAAGTCCCTCGGGCCGTTTGGTGCTCGGCACACATCGATGCCGGAACCCCGCGGGACCATGTGCCTTGGCAGCAAGGCTCTAGAAGACGCAAGTGGGCTTCGATCCACGACATCAATTTCCGGTAGCCTTTCCGCTCCATGGTCACGCCGAGCCGGGCTCTGCAGAACCACATCCGCTCTGGTCAACTGAAGACATCTACGGAAAGGACACGTCATGAGCAACCTCACCAAGCACATCGAGGGACAGTTGGATCGTTGGTTCGCAGCCCTGAAGAGCTGCAATCCCGCCAAGGTGACGGATCTGTACGCAAAGGATGCGATCCTGCTGTCGACGCTGAAGGGTGATGTCAAGAAGGGACATGGCAAGATCCACGCGTACTTCAAGGGCGCGTTCCTGCCCAAGCATCCCATCGGCAAGGTGGTGGAAGGCCACACGCGGGTCATCGGTGGCACCGCCGTGAATTCCGGTCTCTACAGCTTCAAGATCGATGGCAAGGATGGCAAGCGCATCACGGTGCAGGCGCGCTACACCTTCGTCTACCAGTGGCTGGGGAACGACTGGAAAATCGTGGAGCATCACTCCTCGCTGAATCCTGAAGGCTGAGCCGGGGGCAGTGCCCTTCCCCGGCCCGGTTCGCCGGGTCGCCGACCATGACCAGCTGCCCTGGGCGAAGGACCCTCGGTGCGGCGACCGTTGTGATGAGAGCCGAGCACAACGCGGCAGCGGACGGATGGACATTCATGCCCGATGCGCGTTGCGAAGAACATTTCGATCGCCCTGAGGTCGTCAGGTTGGTGGGTACCGGCCCGATCCTGCCTGGGTGTCCTGCAAGGAGTCTTCCGCATCAATCACGATCGCAGATGCAGTAATCTTCTGCGGAGCGACGGTATAGTGCATCACGAACTTCCATGAGGCTGCTCTCCATTGTTCAGATGATCCCTGCTCCCGGTCGTTGGGCTTTCGTGGTCACCTGCGTTGTGGCTGCTGTCGTGCAGGGATTACCCAACCAAATTGGAGCATTGCTCAAGGCAGAGGAAGGACCATTTGAGATAGTGAGCAGCGTGATCTGGTTGGTGGCAGCTGTGATGGCTCTGCAAATCGCGATTCAATGTCCATCATTGGTTCGGTGGGCGAGTACCGCCATGTTGGTATGGGCGTTCCTTCGTGAGATGGATTTTCAAAAGCGGTTTACCTATCGATCAATCGAGTCGATCGGCTATTACACCCGCCCAGATGCACCGTGGCCAGAGAAGCTGACGGTCATTGCGATACTTGCGCCGTTCGCCGCGGCGGGCATCATTCTTGCGTTGCATGTCTGCCGTGAGTGGAAGTCCGCCTGGAACAGCCGCGAGCCGTGGCTCGGATACTTCCTCGGCGCAGCGATCTTGGTGATACTCGCTCTGTGCTGTGAAAAGGCCTTCAAGCTCGTCGTGGCTGAGGAGGTTCTGGAAACCGGAGTGGCACTGATGTTCCTGATGCTGACATGGTCATCAAGGAAGACACGCCAAGCATCCTGCCGGCGCTGATGTGTGGTCTGGCGCCATCGTGAGTGGATCGGCGCTTCGGCGCCACGCTCACACACGCTGGACGAGTCGGTGCTGGGCGACCGCCTTCTGTGGGCTCGAGGGTGCCGACGCTCGGGTCATCTCATGGCATGTGCGTATGCGGTGATTGCACTGCACTGGCGTTCTCTGCCATTCATACACGCTCGAAGTTCACGACCTCGTCACGGAAGACCTGCTGCATCTGAGGAGTGATCGACGCCTTCGTGCGCTGCACCGCTACAGAGAGGTCTTCGCGCGTGACGACTGCGGCCTGATCGGCCCTTGCGCCCATTACCTTCCGCGCACGCGCGAACGCATCGGCGGCTGCGCGCTGAGCCGCCAGATCGATGTCACCGGGCGTGAACCCGCCGCACTGCTCCGCCAACTCCGAGGCAGAGACGCCAGGCCCGAGTTGCATCGACGCGATCGCACGCTCCCACAGTGCCGTCAAGGCAGCCGCATCCGGTGGCCCGATGCCGATCAAAAGGTCGAAGCGACCGGGCCGCATGACCGCAGGGTCAATAGCACCGATGAAGTTCGTCGCGCAGATCAGCAGCTTGCCGGGGCGCTGCCGCAGGTCGGGGATGGACTTGAGCAGCTGGTTCACCACGCCCACCGATGCGGGGCGGCTTTCGCGGGCGGGTGCGATTTCATCGAACTCATCGATGAAGATGACCACACGATCCAGCTGGCCGAGTTCCGTGAGCGCCTCGCGCAACTCGTTCGCAAGCGTCCCATCCGTCGAGGACATCTTGGAGGGCAGCAACTCCACGAAGGGCCAGCCCAGACGCCCGGCGACGGCGCGCGCGAAGGTGGTCTTGCCGGTGCCCGGCGGGCCGAACATCATCACTGTGGCCGGTGCCCGCAGGCCGATGCGCTCGGCGAGCGTCGGGTCCGACAGCGGCGCCACGATCCGGCCATCGATCAGGGCCTTCTCGCGCTCCATGCCAGCCGCCTTGTTCCAGAGATCGCCGTCGAGGATCTGCCCACCCCATTTGTCGATGGTGCGTACGTCGCCTGGCTCAAGGGACAGGAACTTCTCATAGAGCATCATGCCCGGGTTGGCGACGAAGCCGCGGTTGAGAAGCGCCTGTTCCCCGACCTGGCCTGGACCAAGCAGCGCGCAAATCTTGCGTACACCCTGGTGCAGCAGCCGCTCCTCAAGCCGACGGGCGAGCGCGGATCCGATGCCGCGCTTGCGCCACTGCGGCGCGATGGCAAACACTTGGGTCCATGCGCGATCACCGGCCACTCGGGCGCTTGCCACACCAACGACAGCACCACCTGCAAGCGCGACAACGGCGGTCGCCCCGTCATGGACATTCGCGATGAAGTCGGCGATGTCCACCGGAGCGCTGTCGGGCTGCGACCGAAGCGCCTGCAGCAGTTGCACTGCCGAACTCAGATCAGCTGGAGCGAAGTCGCAGATCTTGAAGTCCATGGGCGAACAGTAGCCTCACCTTCAAGACTCCGTCCACCAAAGAAAGTCCCTGCCGTGTTGAACCAACACGTCTGCGCCCCACCGACTCAGGCGTGCATACCCTTGGTCATGATGCATGCTCAGCTGACAGCCACGATTCTCGCCCTCTCGCTGCTTTCGCTCGGGGCGGGATCCATTGCTTTGTTCCTCAGGCCGAGCGAGCCGTACCGTGGGTTCTGGCTGATGGTCGCACTGTGGGGCCTGCTCGATGGCGTCATCGTGTGGCCTTCGCTCCTGGGCGCTCCCATGGCTGCAGATGAGCTGCGGCCCATCCTGGGGATCAACCTGGCCCTGCAAGCGGTGTATCTGCCAACCGGCGTGATCCTTGCCACTCGTGCCAAGCCCTTGGTCAAGGGCTTCGGATGGGGCATCCTCGCCTCGGCCGTGCCGCTTGCCGTGATCGACGCCATGTTCTACTCACGCGCGGTCGGGTGACGCGGTGGATGCGGCTGCGGCTTGTCGATGCGCGCCGCTACCACCGCAGGAGCGATCTCGCGTGAGGGCCGCGCCCGCTTCGATCAACCCCCTGATCTCGGAAGGCCGCAGACCATTTCAGCGAGCGCGCGAGATCAAGGCGAGGTTTCGCCCGTTTCGCCGCCATTCTCATCGGGGCCCTCCGCTCTCTCCACCAAGGCGAGAGCGCGCAGCCCCCGCCACGACGCGGGAGCAGAGGGTTTCGCCGTGCTCTCCAGACGGGTCAGCCTGTAAACAAACCGGTCGACCTCGTGAGAGGCCGACCGGTCGTGGCGGCGGAGGAGCGATCGGAACTTCAGTCGTACCGGCCACTGCCCAGGGCATTCCAATCCTTGAAGACGTGTACAGGATTGCACAGCGAAGACATCGCAGCGCTGTGGACTGCGCCGATGAGCAGGCCGTGTACGCGCAGGTGCAGTGTCTTCCGAGCCGAAGCGACGGCATCGCTCGTCGCGCCGGGGACAGGAAACACGCCGTCGCTCACGATGATCGCGTCGGCCCTTGACCACTTTGCCGACTCGACACGCTTCAGCGCGCGGGCGATGGGTTCTGCCACATCGGTTCCCCCGTGGAAGGAGCAGCCGAGAAACTCCAACAGGCCTTGCACGCCGCCGCGCTTGACCGACAAGTCCAACTCGGCCACTTGCTCCGGCCCGCTGAACGCATACAGGAAGCAGTCACGCTTCTCGGCATTGGCGATGCGGACGGCTTCAAGCGTGACGGCCTTGGCGATGGTCTCGGGCGCACCCTCCATGGAGCCGGACGTATCGAGGCAGACGATGATCGGCCCGCGTTCCTGCTTCTTCTTTGGACGATCCGCGTCACGGGCCTCGGCGCCCGCGTCGTCGGCGATCAACTGTTCCTTCTCGACGCCGCGCACGTGGTACGTCGCCAGCGCCCGCTCCGCCCGTTTGGCGTGCCAGAGCAGCCGCAGGGCCGGGCGGATGAAGAGAATCGCTTCCGACGGCAGCATCCGGGCGATGTCGCCGGAGCGTTCGACGCCCCGCGTGTCGTGCGGCACGGCGGGCGTGTCGATGTCGCGGAGTTCGGCGGGGGCGCGGCGGACGGGGCCGAAGAGGCGTTCGAGGATCGGTGTCTCTTCGGGCTTCTCGGTGCTCTGCATCCGGCCCAACTGGCGCACTACATCCTGAATCTGCGGCAGTTTCTTGAGCAGGTCCGCCAGCCGCTTGGCATCCTGCCAGCCGGTGTGACGCAGGACGGTGCGCGACAAGTCCCACCCGAGGCCGCACACGTCGCCGAGTTCGCCGAAGACTTCCTCGATGGCAGACCAGGCGCGGAGTCGTTTGCCCCACGCGGCGGCCATATTGTCCGCCATTTGCTTTGCCGCCGCCGTTTCCGCCTGTTGCCTTGCTTCCGCTTCTTGTCGTTTGATGCGTTCCCGCCGCGTCTCCTCGGACTCCGCAGATTCCTTCCTCGCGGCCTCGATCGAAAGCAAATCAGCCAAAAGCCGGTTGGCCTCGGTGCTGCTGAACCGCTCTGCGGCGGCGGCGTGGTCGAGGACGCTCACTGTGACCTCGTCGGCCAAATCGGGCGACTCGGCGCATCGCTCGGCGAGGCCGGATTCCTTGAGCCACGCAAAGACCTCGGCCTGCACGCGGGCACACGGCCAAGCAGTCTCGTTCACGGCGGGCACTAGCCCGCGCCCCAATGCGGTGCGCAGTACCCGCACGCCCTCGGCCCGATCGGCCAGTGTGCCTGTGGGATTGGTTGCGACGGCGGCGAAGACTGCGGGAGGCAACGCCGACATGGACGCGGTGACCCTGTCAAGCACCGCCAGTGGTGCTGGTTGTGCTGGAGCGGTGGTCATGGCTCAATCCTCGTCCGTCAATAGCCCGAGTGCGACCCAATCGACGAAGCGGTTCGCACCGGTAGCCATCGACTTGGACCAGAACTTTTCGAAGCACTGGTGCAACAACTCGCCTTTGCGGTCGTTGTTGCCGTAGCGGATCGCCTGCACCAGCCCGACGATGTGTTTCGCACTCTCGCTGCTGACTTCGGTCGTGTTGTCGGCAGAGACGAGGGCCTCGATCCCATCCAAACGCTCGAACACGGCGTCGGGTGCCTTGTCAATCACCGAGTATTCCCGCAGTAGTTTGAGATAGGTCTTCAACGTCAAGTTGCGGATTCGGGTCTCGTAGTGATAGTGGATGCCTCTTAATTTGAGAGAGCGCTTGAGCATACCGATGACCTCACGAACGGCAGGCGGCACCTCAGCTTCACAAATGCCATCCCACCAATGGTCATCAGACAACACCCCTTCGAGCGGCTTACCGCTCCGGCGTTGTTCGTTCAACGCAGACGCCGCGACGGCCTTGAACGCTTGGAGCATTGACGGGGGCAAAGCCGCAAGTTCCGCGGGAGGGGTGCTCGACTTCTGCGGAAGCGCCTTGAATCCGGAAAGTGCTGCCTTCGCACGGCGATCGAGCGAGGCGAGAAGATCACGCTGTTGTGTAATGCGGCGTTGCGCATCAGTTATGAAGCCCGTATCGAGCCAGAGATGGGACGTCACGGCTTGCTCAACACCGGTGGCGACCGCGTCCAGTGCGGCCTGTCCCGCCACGATTTGCTCGTGGACCCACGCGACGCCATCGGCGCGCTCTTTGATGTGCCGCGCGGTGTAGTGCCGCGTTTCGATCATGGGTTTGTTCTCGACCTTCGACCCGTTGTGGACTCTGTGACGATCGGTTGTGTGCTCTCCGTTGGCACCGATGAACAGGCGGCGCCCGTCCTTGTCCTTCTTCTGCGGACCTTGCTCGCGGTCGCCCTTTAGTTTCTCTTCCCAAACCGAGAGGTGTTTGCCCAGTTGGCCGGGGTCTTGAACCGTGGCCTCTCCGATGCGTGCCGTGTACCACTCGAAGAGGCCCGTGATCTCCTCCGGCTTGTGCCAAAGGCAATGCTGGAGCAGCCAGCAGTCCCACACCGAAACCGCTGAACGCCCATCGGTGTGCGCTGCGACTTGCAGCAGAAAGAGTGCCTTTCGCCAGCGCCGGTCGGAAACGGGAATCTTCTGGTCCTGGCAGAACTTCCGCATCGCCTTCAAGAGCGACTCCACCTCAGCCGGGACCGTGACCTTGCGCGCGGCTTCGCGGATGTGCTTGATGTCCTGCAGCGTGAGACGGTCGGCTTCCGGGATGCTGATCTCGGCCTGCCCGCGCAGGGCCAGCAACTTGCCAAAGCCATCCTCGGTGACGGGGCCGACGTGGAACCGCACCAGGAAGCGGTCATAGAGGGCAAGCAACTCCTCCTCTTGCGGCAGTTCGTTGCTGGCCCCGACGACGGAAACCAAGGGCGTCTTGATGCGGTCCGTGCCGTTGTCGAACTCGCGCTCGTTCAGGAGCGTCAGAAGCGCGTTGAGGATCGCGCTGTTGGCCTTGAAAATCTCGTCAAGGAACGCGACGGACGCCGTGGGCAGGTAGCGGTCAGTCTGGCGCTGGTACTTGTCTTCTTCCAGCGCCTTGATCGAGAGCGGGCCAAAGAGTTCTTCGGGTACCGAGAAGCGGGTGAGCAAGCGTTCAAAGTAGGTCTGCCCCGTGAACGCGAGCCGCAGACGACGGGCCAACTCGCTCTTGGCCGTGCCCGGAGGCCCGATGAGCAGCACATGCTCCCCCGCGAGCGCCGCCACGAAGGCGAGCCGAACTGGGATGTCGCGCTCGATCAAATTTTTCGCGAGTTCGTCGCGGATTTGCTGCAAGCGAGGCTTGAGCGCGGTCGTACTCAACTGGCCATCGACCGCCGCCTTGGACGTAGAACCGGTTGCCGTCGCCACGAGAAGCCTCCTATCCACAAAACACGAGTGTAGTTGTCAGGCGGCAATGTACCTCTCTCTGTTTCGGTACCGTTCCGAACCTCGCCCACCCCTGATCGAACCAGCCGGGTCAGCTGCGCGGCCGATAGGAACCGCCGAACCAGGCGGTCATGCCGAGCGGCGCCACATCCGCGCCGAGCTTCCCGAATCGATGCACGCGTGGATTCCGCTGCTCGCGCTCGTTCCGATCGCGCTCCTGCGCTGGCTGTGGCTCATCGAGCTGCGCCGCTACTAC
>Ga0194122_10002953_pt1 | contig 17929 bp, 15 predicted proteins | sample TA2MahCa10mmetaG_FD_155487 | JGI IMG/M metagenome (GOLD analysis project Ga0194122, IMG submission 155487) | Freshwater microbial communities from Lake Tanganyika, Tanzania - TA2015021 Mahale Deep Cast 10m | ecosystem: Environmental > Aquatic > Freshwater > Lake | place: Tanzania: Lake... | reverse complement strand
TCTCCCCGCCATGCATCGTGATGATCAATCACCAGATTCCGCTACCTCGATTCCTTCAGGCGCATCTTGTGTGAGACAAGACTGCCCATTGCAATAACTGGCACCATTGTTTACAATCTCCTTGAGCGATGTTACACTCCTGCCCAGCCTGCGGTTCCAAGCACATCCGTGCAGCGCACCGCCGAGGCTTGTGGGAGACCGTGCTCAGCATATTTGGATACTGTCCGGTTCGTTGCCGCGACTGCGGCTATCGTGCCATGCAGGGCTTGTTGTGGTTGCCGGGTATGGGATTCGCCCGCTGTCCGGGATGTTTGCGGGAAGACCTGACCGACTGGGAAGAGAAGTATTGCTATCCTCCCCGCTGGCAGCAGGCGTTGCTGCACTTTGGCGCCAAGGCGCACCGGTGCGCGGTGTGCCGCAAGAACTTTGTGAGCTTCCGTCCGCGCCGGCCTGAGTTTGTGGGGTCATGGAAGACGCGCAAGGTAGATACCAGCCCGATCACCCAAACCGCAAGCGTGCGCGAAACCCCCACCGCAACCAATGCACCGGCAGCGGTGAAAGTGGCGACGAGGGCGGACTGACGCCGCCGGTTGAACGCATTCTCGTACGGGCCACCAACTGGGTGGGCGATGCCGTCATGGCGCTGCCCGCACTGCGCGCACTGCGCCGCCAGTTCCCTGCCTCACATATCAGCGTATTAGCAATGCCCGGCATTGCCGGCCTGTATGCCCGCGAAACCTGGGCCAATGAGGTGCTGTTGCTCGAAGGTGCGCGGGGCGCGCGGGATGGGACGCGCAAATGGCGTCAGGCGCAGGATCTGACAAGCCGCCGGTTTGATCGCGCGTTGCTGCTAACTAACTCGTTCGAATCGGCCGCGCTGTTTGCCGCCGCACGCATTCCGGTGCGCACTGGCTACGCGCGCGACGGGCGCACGCTGCTGCTGACGCAGGCGGTTCCCCCACCGAAGCGCGGCGAGATTCCGCAGCACGAGAGCTACTATTACCTGGAACTGCTGAAGCGCGCAGGGCTGTTGCCCGAAGGCTGCTGGCCGCCGGAAGACCGGATGGTGATTCGCCTGGAAGGGATCGGCGCGGCCGGGGCGGCGGGGCGCGCGCGATTGGAGACGGAATGGGGCGCGGGGCGGCCAGTGGTGGGCGTGAGCCCCGGGGCGGCGTACGGCACGGCCAAGCGCTGGCTGCCGGAGCGGTTTGCCGAGGCGGCGCAGTTGTTGGCCAAGCGATTGGGCGGCGCGGCGGTGGCGGTGTTCGGCACGCCCGACGAGCGCGAGTTATGTGAGCAGGTAGCGGCCATGGCGGATGGCACGAGTTTTGCGGGCCGCACCAAGCTGGCCGAGTACATCGATCTGGCCGCGGCGTGTGCGGCGTTTCTGACGAATGACTCGGGCTCGATGCATATCGCCTCGGCGCTGGGAGTCCCGACAGTGGCAGTATTCGGCGCTACAGATCACGTGGGCACGGGGCCCACGGGGCCGCTGGCGCGCGTGGTGCGCCACGCCGTCGATTGCTCCCCGCATCCGCATCCCTGCCTGTTACGAAACTGCCCCATCGATCACCGTTGTATGAAGGCAGTGACGGCAGAGGAAGTGGCGGAGACCGCGAGCCAGTTGATTCATGTGCGCGGGGGTTACGAGACGGCTTGACCGCAATCTCAAGCAGGCCCGTTCATCGCAGAAATCGGATAAGCCGGAAGGAAAGATTATGTTGTAATCGAACGTGCCGTCCAGTTGCACGAAGATGCGGTGTTCTCCACGCATGTCCACGAGATTGGCCACACCGCGGGCTTACATCATGAGCAGAGCCGGCCGGACCGCAATCGCTTCGTCCAGATCCGGCTCGATGAAATGAATGAAGTGCGCAAAGACGGGTTCCAGCAGATGGAGCCGCTCGACCAGTTGCAGATCGGCTTTACGATGCCGGAGTTGACGGCCACGCTGAACGGCGCGGCGGTGGCGATCGAATCCGCGCGGACGGTAGCGGGGGAACCGGGCGTGGCGGAAGCGGTGCTCCGGCTGACGGCGGATGTGACGCCAGGTATTCGTTCACTGGTGACGCGCGCCGGAGCGGTAGAGGCGAGCCCAGTGAACGTAACGGTTCCTTCTTAGTCAGGCGGGCGCGCGGCCGAAGCCGGCCGCATGGAAGTTCTCCCGCCACCTATGTGTAGGCTTTGGCTTCGCCCCATCGGGTTGGGCGCTTTGCCAAGGCCAGCTACTTTCGATCGCCGAAAATTCGGCGCTATTCTCGCTGCTGGGCACGCAGTTCGGCGGTGACGGCGTGAACACGTTTGGCCTACCCAACCTGCAGGGCCGGATGCCGTTGGGGATGGGTGCCGGGCCGGGATTGTCCAATTTCGATATCGGCCAGGCGGGAGGCTCCGAGACGGTCACGCTCGCGGCCACCCAGATCCCCGCTCACTCGCACACCGTGGCAGCGTCCACGGCAGACTCGAACGACGCATCACCGGCGAATTCCTTTTTTGCCGCCGGCGGCCACTACAACACCGCCACCAACACCACTATGAATGCACAGTTGCTCGCGCAGTCCGGCGGCGGGCAGCCGCATGAAAACCGGCAGCCGGTGTTGGCCATCAACTGGATGACTGCCCTTGAGGGGATCTACCCTCCCCGTTCGTAGATTTTGCCATCGGAGGATTTTTGACATGGAACCGTTCATGGGACAAGTGATGTGTGTGGGCTTCAACTACGCCCCGAAGAACTATGCATTTTGCGCGGGGCAGATCGTGGCCATCGCCCAGAACACTGCCCTGTTTTCGCTGCTCGGCACGCAAGTTGGCGGCGACGGGCGCGTGACGTTCGGACTGCCTGACCTGCGCGGCCGGGTGCCGGTGGGAATGGGCCAAAGCCCTGGCCTGTCCAACTACACAATTGGCCAGATGGCCGGCACCGAGACCGTGACGTTGCTGCCGGCGCAGATGCCGCAGCACACGCACGCGGTGCGCGCGAATGCGGGTGATGCGAACGATGCCACGCCGGCGAACGCGTTCCCGTCTGCCGGCGGCACCCACAACACGGCGGCCAACACCACCATGAATCCCGCGATGGTGGGGGCGGCGGGCGGCAATCAGCCGCATCCGAACATGCAGCCCTACCTGGTGTTGAACTGGATCATCGCGCTGACGGGCATCTTTCCGTCACGCAGCTCAGAATCCCTAGTTTTTCCGCTTCCCTTCCAAAGCCGTTCGAGTAACACGAACGGCCCTTTTTCTTCGGCCAGCTCAAACCCCAGACGCTCATAGAGCCGGCGCGCCGGGTTGTGCGTTTCCACATGCAGACTGAGGGGGCGTCGCGTCTGGCCGGCTTCATCGGCGAGCGCGCCCAACAAAGCTGTGCCGATGCCCTGCCCGCGAAACTCCGGCGCCACGGCAAGGTCGATAATTCGGATATCGTGCGGTTGGCGAAGCACGCAAAGACGCCCCGCCTGTTCGCCCGCCTGCAGGATGAGGTCAAACAAAGCACCCGCATAGTAGCGGCGATAGTGCACGCGCTGGAGTTCAAACTGCGAGTTGAGGAAGGCCGACTTCTGCGCGGCATCCCAGGTCACATGGGCCAATTCCCAATCGCGCGAGGTGGCGTACAGACGCCAGAGAAAAGGCTCGTCCTCTGGCGTTTCCGGACGGAGTTGCGGCGAAGCAGCGGCGCCCGTCACGCGAAGACGACCTCGTAAAACCGGCCAACCGGATTCTGGCGCATCAGTGCCGGGTCCGCCACTCGGCTGATCAGCAGATGGCATGGCTCGAAGGACTCGGCTTGCAGGAGGTGCGGAAACACCGACAGGGGCCGTCCTTCGCGCAATTCAAACAGCAGGGAGAAGCGGGCGCGGGACCCGGGCGCGGGGCTGGCGCCGAGATCCTTCACTTCGAGGAGCACCAGTGAGGCGTTTTCACCTGGCGCGTCGGGACGTTCGAAGGCGAAGACTTCACCGAGCCGGGAAGTGAAATGCGCGGCCATAAAGCCGGCGAGTGCGAGAGGCACCACCACAGTTTATCGCGTTTGGCAAGCCGGGCAGTAGTGAGTGCCACGCTGAGCGACGACCAGCCTAACGATGGGCTCTCCGCAATGCAGGCAGGGTTGCCCCTCGCGCCCGTAGACGCGGTGGAAGTTCTGGAAGTTGCCGCGCGCGCCAGAGCCGTCCACGTAGTCAGAGATAGACGAGCCGCGTTCGGCGATGGCGTGCGTGAGCAGTTCCACAATGGCGGTATGCAGCGCTTCGGCGCGCCCGGCGGTGAGGCGGCTGGCGCGGGCCAGCGGGTGGAGGCCGGCGCGGTGCAACGCCTCGTCCACGTAGATGTTGCCGAGTCCGCGGAGGAACTGCTGGTTGAGCAGGGTGACCTTCAGGCGCGTCTGTTTGGCGCGCAGACGCTGAGCAAAGGCGGCGGCCGAGAGTTCAAATGGGTCGGGCCCGAGTCCGGTGGGCTCGCCGGCGAGGAAGTTGAGTGAGCCGAACTGGCGGGTGTCGCGAAACAGGAGCCGCGAACCGGAGTCCAGCGTGAAGCCGGCGCGGGTGTAGGCGTCGGGTGCGGCATCGAGTAACAGCGCACCCGTCATGCCGAGCTTGACGAGGATTAGGGTGTCTCCGTCGAGGCGCAGGAGTAACTGTTTGCCGAAGCGTTCGATGCTGACGAATTGGCGGCCGCTGATGTCTGGCGCCGGTTTTCCGCGCAGGACGCGCTGGCCTGGGTAGGCGGCAGCTTCGATGCGGCGGCCCACCAAGTGCGGCGATAGAGAACGCGCGATGGTTTCCGCTTCAGGCAGTTCGGGCACAGCTACAGGTCGACCAGGACTGCGTCGCCTTCGACGCGCACGTCATACTTGCGTTGGCGCAGGCTGGGGTCGTGGTCATTGCGGCCGGTGACGCAGTCAAACTCCCAGGCATGCCACGGGCAAACCACCATGCGCCCATGCAGCGCGCCCTGCCCCAGCGGACCGTCGCGATGCGGGCACCTTCCATCCATCGCATGCAGTTCGCCTTCGATGTTGCAGATCACCACCATGCGCGTTTCGTCGCCGCCCGCGCCCTCGATATCGATCATCGATCCGGGCGGGATGTCGGCAAACGCCGCCACACGTTCAAAAGGCATAATGGTCAGACTATCATGCGTGACTACTTGCGCTTCTTTGTCGCAACCGTGTTTGGGGTCGGGCTCGGCTGCCGCACCGATGCCGACAATCTGGTGATCGGCGTGGTGCCCAAGGGCGCCAACCATATATTCTGGCAGACCGTTCATGCGGGCGCGATCAAGGCGGCGAATGAGCACGGCTATCGTCTGGAGTGGAACGCGCTGGCACTGGAGGTGGACGCGAGCCGCCAGATTGAGATCGTCGAGTCAATGGTGAACCGGAAGCTGAAGGGCGTGGTGCTGGCTCCGGTGGACCGCAAGGCGCTGGTGGCGATTGTCGAACGGGGCGCGCGCGAGGGCGTGCCGGTGGCGGTGTTCGACTCCGCGCTCGATTCCGCGCAGCGCGTCAGCTACGTGGCGACGGATAACACCGAGGGCGGGCGCATCGCCGCGCGCCGCGTGGCGGAATTGCTGGGCGGCAAAGGCAAGGTAGCGATCATCGGATTCATGCCCGGGAGCGGCGCGACGATGGAACGTGAGGACGGCTTTCAGGATGAAATGCGGCGCAGGCATCCGGGTATCGACATCGTGGCCCTGCGGTATGCCAAGGCGGACCGCGCAAAGGCGATGGCCGAGACGGAGAACGTGTTGACCGCGCATCCGGATCTGGCGGCGGTATTCGCCGACAACGAGTCGAGTTCCTCGGGCGCGGTGCAGGCGCTGAAAGGGCGCAACGCGCGGCAGGTGAAGATGGTGGCTTTCGACGCAAGCGAGCAGTTGATGCAGGATTGCCGCGACGGCTGGATCGACTCGCTGGTGGTGCAGGACCCGGTCAAGATGGGCTACGAGTCCACACGCGCGCTCCTGCGGCATCTGAAGGGCGAAAAAGTGGAGCCCCACATCGACTCCGGCGTGCAGCTGGTGAAACGCGATGAGATCGACTCGCCGGCCCTGAAGGAGCTGCTGTTTCCAGACATCCAAAAATACCTCAAAGCGCCCGCCGGAAGCGGCGGTCACTGAGGGGTCCGTGTTAATCTGAAAATTACCACGGTGTTGGGCCGGTAGCTCAGTTGGTAGAGCATCGCACTTTTAATGCGGTGGTCGCGGGTTCGAGCCCCGCCCGGCTCACCAATCCTTGATCCGACACCTAATTTCGCGCGGCATGCGTAACGTGTGGTGCTTGCGTTGTCTACCGGCCGCCCGGCGGGCGCAGGCTTTGGCTGCGGTACGGATACTGGCGGTCTAGCGGCTCCCAATCCATGGTGATGCCGAGGCCCGGCCGTGCAGAAAGCGTCATGTGGCCTTTGTCCACCACCGGAAACGTGCCGCGCGTGATTTCACCGAAGACCGTTTGCATGCCCGCGTCTCACTCCTGCGTCAGGAAATTGCGGATGCCCGCCATGGCGCGCAGCGAGGCGACGTGCGCCACCGGGCAGTAGTACATATGCGGCGCGATCTCGGCGCCGTAGACTTCAGCGAGCGAGGCAATGCGGCGGATTTCGGTGATGCCTCCGCAATAGATCACGTCGGGCTGCACGATGCGCGCGCCGCGAACGTCCAGCAGATATTTGAACTCGTAGCGCGACACGAGTCCTTCCCCGCCCGCCAGCGCCACGGGGCTGTGCAGCGCACTTCGCCGAGCGCCTGCGGAGTTTCACGCCACGTGGGCTCCTCGATGAACAAAGGGCGAAACAGCGCGACGGCTTTGGCGAAATCGATCGCGCTGCGGACGCTGAAGGTCTCCCACATTTCGAGCGCGATTTCGAGGTCCTCACCGCCCCCCTTGCGCACCGCTTCCACTTCTGCCACCAGACGGCGCAGGCGCTCGCTCTCCGTGCCGCCCCTGGGTAGCACCCACTTGACGCACGTCCAGCCCTCGGCGCGGGTCTGCGCGGCGAGCTCGGCAAGCCGTGCAGGCGTGCGCGGCTCCAATCGGTGGCTCCAGTGGCTGTAGTAGACGCGCATCGGTTTCGGCGCGGCCATGCCGAGCAGCCACCAGACCGGCTCCTGCAAACGCTGCGCCTCAATCTCCCAAAGCTCGATATCGATGGCGGCCACAGCGGCTTGGAGCACGGAGCCATCGCGGTAGCGCGACAGCTCACAGTAGTTGCGGTTCCAGTGCTCTTCGATGCCGCCAGGGTCTTTGCCGGTGAGATAGGGCGCGTACCACTGGATGGCCTTTTCCACAATCTCCACACGGCCGGAGATGGAGCCTTCGCCCACGCCGGTGATGCCGCCATCGGTTTCGATTTCGGCAAACAGATAGTCGCGGTTGGAGATGGAGTGTTTGCGAGTCGTCAGTTTGCGGATGGACAAACGGCGTCCAGCCTGTGCCATGAGCGGGCAGGCGGCAAGCAAGGCGCGGCGCGAAAGGTGGGCGGTCATGATCGAAGAAGGAGTTTATCAACCGGACATGATCGAAATGGGCCGGCGACCTCGCCCTATTGGGTGAAGGAGATAGAAACACATGGGATTGGCTGAACGCCGGATGGTACAGGAACTGCAGGAAACCACGCTCCCCGCGCGGGAAAAAGAGATCGGTCACAAACTCGGTGGCGCAAACGTCGACGATTAAACTAAATCAACTCGCGAAGGTGCCGCTGCACTTGCAGGGAGACTCTGTGGACCTGCCGCGCGACTATGCATCGCGATTAGATGGCGATGGCATGATCACGCTACTGTGCGCCGTAGTCACGCGCTCGGGCTGGAACTGGCAGCCTGTGTTCTTCGGAGAATAACCATGTCCTCACCCGCGCCTTTTTGGAACCTCGTCTCACCTCGTAGCCAGCTTTGCCATTGGCGCCGTGGTGCTGAGCGCCAACCACCGCGAGCGGTGACTTTGCGGGGAGCCTGGGCGCGGGTGTGTTGTTTGCGATCGGTATTGCGGCCGCCTGCATGTTTGGAGGAGCAGCGGCGGTCGCGGCCCTGATGAAAGGAGAGCTGCTGGCGCTACCCTCCATCCTGGGCCTACTGTTGAACGGAGCCCTGGATCTGCCCGTACTGTTCATCCTGTTGAAGGCTGACTGAGCCTGCAACAGGCCGCGCGTCGGAATACCATCGTTATATATGAAAGTTGCAACGATACGGCACGCCGCGTTTGTGTGCCTGGGCGTCCTGGTGTGCGGCTGGACGATTCTTGCTCAGCAACCCGCGCCGCCAGCGCCGGCCAAGCGAACCGTGGATTTTCAGCGTGAGATTCGCCCGACTCTCTCTGACAACTGCTTTTTGTGCCATGGTCCGGATCAGGGCACACGCATGGCGGACCTGCGGCTGGATACGCGCGACGGGGCGTTCGCCGCGAGGCCCTCGGGCAAGCTGATTGTGCCCGGCAACACCGCGGCGAGCCTGGTCTACCAGCGCATTACTTCAGACTCGAAGGCGAAGATCATGCCGCCCGTACATTCCAAGCGCGTGTTGACGGCGGCGCAGAAGAACGCGATCAAGACGTGGATCGAGCAGGGCGCGCCGTGGAAAGAGCACTGGTCGTTTACAGCGCCCACACGGCCCGCTGTGCCGGCGGTGACGAACCCGCGGTGGGCGCGCAATGCGATTGACCGGTTTGTGCTGGCGCGCCTCGAAGCCGCGGGCCTCGCGCCTGCGCCCGGAGCCGACCGGCGGACGCTCGCGCGCCGTGCGGCGCTCGACATCACCGGATTGCCGCCGACGCCCGAGATGGTGGAGAGCCTGGTGAACGACAAAGCCCAGCAGGCGTACGAACGGTATCTTGACCGGTTGTTCGAATCGCGCCAATGGGGCGAGCATCGCGCGCGGTACTGGTTGGACGCCGCGCGTTATGCGGACACACACGGCATTCACGTGGACAACTACCGGGAGATGTGGCCGTATCGCGATTGGGTGATCGGGGCGTTCAACCGGAATCTGCCGTTCGACCGCTTTGTGACCGAACAGATCGCCGGGGACCTGCTGCCGAACGCCACCACCGAGCAACTGGTCGCTACCGGCTTTCACCGCTGCAACCCCACGTCAAACGAAGACGGCGCGATTGCCGAAGAGTTCGAGGCCATCTACGCGAAGGATCGTGTGGACACGACGGGCGCGGTGTTTTTGGGCCTCACCGTGGGCTGCGCCACGTGCCACGATCACAAGTTCGACCCGATCTCGCAGCGCGACTTCTACTCGCTGGCCGCGTTTTTCCGCAACACGACACAAGGACCGTTTGACGGCAACATCCCGGATACGCCGCCCGTGCTGCTGGTGCCGAAACCGGAGGACACCGAGCGCTGGAGTCAGGTACGCGCCGAGGAAACGCGTTTGCGTGAACACATCCGCGCGGCGCGCGAGAAGGCGGCGGGCGACTTCAACGAGTGGCTCGGCGGCAACGGGCGGAAGCGCGCGCAAGCGCCGCTGGAGCCGGCCGACGAAGTCTTTGCGCTGTCAGTGGCCAATTCTGCGCCCGCGATGCGGCTGAAGGGCAAGCCCGCGGAGTTGACGCTACCGAAGGGCGTAACGGTGGGTGAGGCGCACATCCCGGGCCGCCAGGGTCTGCATTTCACAGGCAACTCGTACCTGGAACTGCCGAACGTGGACGCGATCCGCGCCGACCAACCCTTCGGAGTTTCCATCTGGTTCTTCCTGCCCAAGCCAGAGGACAGCTTCATCGTCGCGAGTCAGACCGACCCTGCCAGCAAAGGGCGCGGCTGGAGCCTCGAACTCACGCGGCGCACGCCGACCGTGCGACTGGTAGGGCAAGGTGGCCGCGCGCTGACTCTAAGCGGCATGATCATCGATCGCCTGGAAGCGGGCGGCTGGTATCACCTCGCGTTCAGCTATGACGGTAAACGCACCGCCGAGGGCTTCCGCATGTTTGTGAACGGCAAGCCAGCGATGTCGGCCGGGAGCGGCAAGGGTGGGCGGCTGAATGGCGAGATCCGCAACTTTTCCCCGTTCCTGATTGGCAACATGACGGACCGCTTCTTTGACGGTGGCGCGATTGCGGACTTCCGCATCTATGCGCGCGCGTTGTCGGAAGAAGACGCCTCGCTCCTGGCGCAGTGGCCCGCGCTCGAACTCGCGCGCGGCAAGGCAGCGGCGGAACTGACGCCGGCCGAGCGCGCGGGTTTCCGTAGCTACTACAACCTGCGCGAGCACGGCGAGTCCATGGACCTCACGGCAGAGCTCCAATCGCTCGAAGCCGAGCGCCTCGCGATTGTGCGGCGCGGCGCGATCACTCACGTGCAGCACGAAGAGCCGGGCATGCCGTCCGCCAACGTTCTGTATCGCGGCATGTACGATCAGCCGCGCGACAAGGTGATGGCCTCCACGCCTTCGGTGTTGCCGCCGATGCCGGCGTCGTTTCCGCGGAACCGTTTGGGCCTCGCGCACTGGCTGGTGGATGCCGGGCATCCGCTCACCGCACGCGTGACGGTGAATCGCTTCTGGCAGGAACTCTTCGGCACGGGCTTGGTGCGCACGTCGGACGATTTCGGTTCGCAGGGAGAGACGCCCTCTCATCCGGAGCTGCTTGACTGGCTGGCCGTAGAGTTTCGCGAAAACGGCTGGGACGTGAAGAAGTTCTACAAACTGGTGATGATGTCGGCAGCGTATTGCCAGGCGGGCGCCGCCACGCCGCTGAAGATCGAGAAGGACCCCGACAACCGGCTGCTTTCGCGCGGGCCGCGCTTCCGCATGGACGCCGAGATGGTGCGCGATTATGCACTCGCCGCGAGCGGATTGCTGGCGCCCACGTTCGGCGGGCCGCCGGTGAAGCCGTACCAGCCGGACGGCGTGTGGGAAGCGGTGGCGATGCTGGGGTCGAACACGCGCTTCTATCATCGCGACTCGGGCGAGAGCCTGTACCGGCGCTCGCTCTATACGTTCTGGAAGCGCAGTGCGCCGCCGCCGGCGCTGGAAGTCTTCAACGCCCCGACGCGTGAGAACTGCACGGTGCGGCGCGAGCGCACCAACACGCCGCTGCAGGCGCTGGCGGCGATGAACGACGTGCAGTACGTGGAAGCGGCGCGTCACCTGGCGCAGCGGGCGCTGCTGGCTGAGCCGTCCAACCTGGATAAGCAACTACAGTTCCTCGCCGGACGGGTGCTGGCGCGTGGCCTCGATGAGCGCGAGCAGCGCATTGCCCGCACGGCGCACCAGAAGTATCTGCGGTTCTACGACACCAAACCCGACGAGGCACGCAAGCTGATCACGCAGGGTGAATCGAAACCCGACGCCACCGTCAGCCCCGCGGCACTGGCGGCGATGACGATGACAGCCAATCAGCTTCTTAATCTGGACGAAGCGCTGGTGAAATAGACGAGGACATGGACGCCATGAGCATTCCCAACCCACTTCTGAACGACAGCATCCTGGCTGAAACGCGCCGCCAGTTTTTCGGGCGCGGCGCACGCGGGCTCGGTACGCTAGCGCTCGCGTCGCTCCTGCCGCGCGCCCACGCCGCGGCTACCACCGGCGGGTTGCCCGGTATGCCGCACTTTGCGCCCAAGGCCAAGCGCGCCATCTACCTGCACATGGTGGGCGCGCCGCCACAGATCGACCTGTTTGACCACAAGCCCGGCATGAAGGACTGGTTCGATAAAGATCTGCCGGAATCGGTGCGGCGGGGCCAGCGGCTCACCACGATGACTTCCGGGCAAAGCCGTTTTCCCATCGCGCCGTCGGTATTCAAGTTCGCACAGCATGGACAGTCCGGCACCTGGATGTCGGAGTTGCTGCCGTGGACTTCGAAGATGGTGGACCGCATGGCCGTCATCCGCACGATGCACACCGAAGCGATCAACCACGAGCCGGCGATCACGTTCATTCAAACAGGCCAGCAGGTGGCGGGCCGCCCGTGTATTGGCTCGTGGATCTCCTACGGGCTCGGTTCGGAGAATCAGAACCTGCCGGCGTTTGTGGTGCTGAACGCCTCGCACACGCATCCCAAGGCCGGGGTGCAGGCGATCTCCGCGAAGCTGTGGAGTTCCGGCTTCCTTTCGGCGAAGTTCGCCGGCGTAGCGCTGCGGCCGGGCAGCGACCCTGTGCTCTACCTGCGCAATCCCGACGGCGTGCCCGCCGAAATGCGGCGCACCATGCTCGACGCGCTGGGCGAGATGAACCACCTCCAGCACGAAAAGACGTTCGATCCGGAAACGCGCGCGCGCATGGCGCAGTATGAGATGGCGTTCCGGATGCAGTCGTCCGTGCCCGAATTGACCGACCTTGCCAAGGAGCCCGAGAGCGTGATGAAGCTCTATGGCGACGAAGCGCGTAAGGGCGGTACGTTTGCGCACTCGTGTCTGATGGCGCGGCGGCTGGTGGAGTGCGGCGTGCGCTTCGTGCAGGTGTACCAGCGCGGATGGGATGTACATAAGGATCTGCCGGAAGTGCTACCGGCCATGTGCAAGGATGTGGATCAGGCCTGCTACGGGCTGCTGACGGACCTCGCCGCGCGCGGCATGCTGGACGACACGCTGGTGATCTGGGGCGGCGAGTTCGGCCGCACGATCTATTCGCAGGGCAAACTCACCGCGACGGACTACGGGCGCGATCACCATCCGCGGTGCTTCTCAATCTGGGCAGCGGGCGGCGGCATCAAGGGCGGCGTAGTACATGGGCAGACGGACGAGTTTTCATACAACATCGTGCGCGACCCCGTGCACGTGCGCGATCTCCAGGCCACGCTAATGCATTGCTTCGGCATTGACCACGAGCGGTTCGCGCACCGGTTCCAGGGGTTGGAGGCGCGGCTGACGGGCGTGGAACCGGCGCGCGCAGTGAAGGCCATTCTGGCTTAAGACGGTGCCTATTTGAGGATTACCTACCAGTAGAGCTTCAGGCCCAGCTGCATCTGCCGCGGCGCATTCGCTTGATTGATCACGATGCCGAAATTCCCCGCGTTCAGGTTCGTGTTGCCGATGCCGAAGATGGTGCGGTTGAACAAATTGAACGCTTCGCCGCGGAGATCGAGGCGGATGGATTCGGTCATCCGGAATGTTTTGGCAAGGCTCACGTTTTCCGTCGGCGCCCAGAATGTCCGGAGCTTGGGATTGTGCCGCGTCGCGTTGCCGAAGTCCGCAGGTTGCGTGCCGAAGAATGAGGCTGGCTGCAGGAAGCGGTCGACGTTCGGATCGAACTTCGAACCGGCAATCGGCGTGCGCCAACCTTCATAGGTGGTGATGGTGGGCCGCGTGATGCCGTTGAAGATCGGCAGCGGATTGTTGCGCGTCAGTTCCACCGGCATGCCGCTTGTGTACACCATGATGCCCGCCAGCCGCCAACCGCCAACCACATGCGCCAGCGGACCGCTGGCGAGGTACTTCGCGCCTTTGCCGAACGGCAGATTGTAGAGAGTGGAGAACTTGATGTTGTGCGTCTGGTCGTACTGGCCGATCGACTTCTCCGTGCGGCGGTTGTAGTGATCCTGCGCCGCCGTTTCGCTGTTGGCGAAGTAAGAATCCGAATCGGTGATCATTTTTGACAGCACGTAGCTCCATTGCAGCGTTAGGTCCTTCGAGAAGCGGCGATCGAACTTCACCACCATCGCGTGATACGACGAGTGGCCGCTCTTGTCGCCGTTTTGCGCGCCGGTGGAGATGTTCTGATACTGCGGATACGGGCGCAGCGCCTGGCTGGCCGAGCGCGCGGCCTGCGTGGCGAAACTGGCGTACGGCGCGGGCACGCCAGCGGCCACGGCGGCGGGCGCGTTGAAAGCTCCGTTGAGCATCGCGATCGCCTGCGTGCGGCCGAGCCGCCCCACCAGATCGTTGAAGATCGCCGTGTTCAACTGATTCATGCGCAGAATGCCGGACTGCAGATGCGTGCCGACGTTGGCGTTGTAGCCGATTTCGAGCACCGTGTTGCCGGCAATCTGGCGCTGCGTGGTGAATGTCCAGAACAGTGCTTCGGGGGCGCGGGTGGCGTCTCGGCCGTTCCAGTAATCCACGTCGAGGCCGTTTTGGAAAGACGGATTGATGGACGGCGGCAGCGTGTAGGCCGGCAATCCTTCGTCCAGTTTGAACGTGGGCTGAATGCCCTGCGTCGTATTCTGGAAGGCCCACTGCCCGATGAAGCCCGCGAAGTGGCCGCTGCCCTGCACCGCGGTAACGCGCGAGAACGAACGGCCGAAGGCGGTGCGGATGGTCGTCTTCGAGTCGGGTGAATAGGCAAGGCCGATGCGCGGCCCGATGCCGCCATACCAGGCGGGCACCAGGCTCCGGCGGTTCTCGCGGCCTTCGCCAAAGCCGGCAAACCACAGCGCGCCCAGGTAACCGTTGGCGGCTGGATTGGGGCGCGTGGGATTGAAGTCTGAGTATTCGTCGCGCTTGTTGGTGGGCGGCAGTGTGATGTCGAAACGCAGGCCGATGTTCAGCACCAGTTTGCGATTGATGCGCCAGTCATCCTGCACGTAGAAGCCGAAGTAAGGGTAATTCTGCGCCACTTCGCGCGGCGTTTCGGTGCGGCCCAAGTGCGCTTCACCCAACAGGAAGCTCGCAAAGGAGCTGCCGCTGGTGAACGACGTGGCGCCGGGCACGCTGGTGCCGAGGAAGTTGAAGTCGGCTCGTCCGGAGATGTCCTGCTGACCCACGCCATTGGCGGTCTGGTTCTGGTGCTGGAAGCCGAACTTCCAGGTATGCGAACCCTTGATGTAGCTCAGATCGTTCTTGATGCCCCAACCGGGTTGCAGCGTGCCGTTGTTCGAAGGCCCGCCCCAGGTGCTGAACTCGGTGAAGTTGATCGTCGGGAAGTTGTTGTTGCAGTCAATCACGTTCTTGATGCAGATTTTGTCTTTCCAATTGCCGCCGACGTTGGCCGAGAAGCTGTCTTTGATGAAGCGGTTGAAGGAGAACGAGAAGTGATTGATCATCGTGGGCGACACGGTCCAGTCGTGGCTCCAGCGGAATGCTTCGGTATCCCACGCCTGCACGGCGCCGTTCCACAGCGGTTGCGGCAAGCCCGGAGGTCCGGCCGGACCCGGCTTGTTGTCGAAGTCCGTGAGATTCCACAGAAAGCCCACGCGATGGTTGGAGCCAAACATCTGGTCGCCCTTCACGCTCCACTTGTCGGTAGGCGTCACAAGCGTACCGCTGTTGACGATGTAGTTCTGCCGTACATAGCCGCTGGTGCCGGGCGCAAAGCCGCGGTTCGGCGTCACCGGCTTGCCGAAAGCGGCAACTTGCGAGGCTGTGCGGGAGAACATGCTGGCCGGAATCAGATTGTTCGGAAACGGGTCGCGAATGGAGCCGACGCCGTTCGGGTTCGCGCGCGTGGTGGCGGGGTTGTAGATCTGGAGCAGCCGGTTATTCTGGTCCACCCAATTGCGGAAATCGCCGTTGTACATCTCCGGCGTGGGCACCGTAAGAATGGTGGCGTTGGCGCCCACGCGGTTGCGGAAGCCTTCGAAGGACATAAAGAAGAACGTCCTGTTCCGGCCGTCATAGAGCTTCGGGATGTAGACCGGGCCGGACGCGGTGAAGCCGAAATCGTTCTGGCGGTAGATGGAACGTGTACGCGCGAAGAAGCCCCGGGCGTCGAGTTTGTCATTGCGCAGGAAGTTGTACGCCGAACCGTGGAAGGCGTTGGTGCCGGACTTCGAGGCGAAGGCCATCACCCCGCCGCCCGCCTGGCCGTACTCGGCCTTGAAGCCGTTGGTGTCAACGGCGAACTCGGTGAGCGCTTCCACGGATGGCGTGTTCAGCGCGGCTTCGGCGGTGTCGCCTGAGCGGTTGGTGCCCACGCTATAGCCGTCGAGTGTGGCGTCCCATTGGGCCACCTGTCCGCCGCCAATCGACAAGCGTTGGCCATCGCCTTTTGCCTCGGCTGCGACGGCCACCAGATTGAACGGGCTGCGCATGGCACCGCCCACCACCAGTGGGAGTTCATCCACCATCTTGTTTTCTACCAGCGTGGAGACCTTGGCATTCTCCGTTTGAATCGTGGAGACCGCGGCCAACACTTCCACCTGCTCGCTCACCTGTCCGATCTGAAGCGTCGTGTCGATGCGAACCGTGCTGCCGGCCGAGACATTCATGTTCTGTTGCAGAAAGCGCTTGAAGCCCGAGGCGGTCACTTCCATCCGGTACACGCCCGGCGTCAGGTTGGGAACGTTGTATTCGCCCGACGACGAGGCGACGGACTTTGACGCCGCGTTGGTGGCGATGTTGACTACGGTCACCTCCGCGCCAGGAATAGCGGCGCTGGACGGATCGGTGACGATTCCAGTAATCGCCCCGCGCTCGCTTTGCGCAATCAGCGACACCGCCGAAACAAGGGCAATCGAAACAAGGAATGGAAGACGCATGTCTAGACGGATTTCTCACAAATTCTATATTTTGAAGGTCTCGCCAGTATATCAAACCCAGCGGCCGTACGGTCCGATATCATGAACCAATGTTGAATCCCTCACGCCGCGCCGTCGTTGCCGGCGGCTTGGCCGCGCCGCTCCGTGGGCAATCGCGGCGGCCGAATTTTCTGTTCATCCTGGCCGACGATCATGCAGGCTATGTGCTGGGCGCGGCAGGCAACCGTCAAGCCGAAACGCCAAACCTCGACCGGTTGGCCAGCGAAGGCACGCATTTCCGCCGCCACTTCTGCAATTCGCCGGTGTGCACGCCTTCGCGCCAGTCGTTCTTCACCGGATTGATGCCCTCGGCGGCGGGCGTGACGGTACTGAAGACGCCGTTAAACGAGCAGCGGGCGACGCTGGCCAAGCAATGCAAGGCCGCGGGCTACGCCACGGGCGTGATCGGCAAGATGCACTTCAACACGCCGTCACGGCCGGGGCTCCATGGCTTCGACCACGCCTGGTGTGAAGATGCCGTGCAGCGCGAGTGGACCAAACGGCCCCACCGGGACATACCGGCCGGGCTCTCCGTCAAGCCGCGCTGGCAGCCGTTTCGCGATCCGGCGAACATCTGGTTAAACGCCGATAAACTGCCCTTTGGGCGCGACGATGCCGGGATGAAGGGTACTCTGGTTTCGCAACTCGCTGGGGAGTTTCTGGAGCAACATAAGGAGCACCCGTTTGCGCTGTGGGTGAGTTTTCAGGAGCCGCACTCGCCGTTTGACTTTCCGGTTGAGGACCGCGACCACTTCCGCCCGGGGAGCTTCGCGGTCCCGAAGGTGGGTCCGGAAGACGCCGCGCAGATCCCGCTCATTTTTCGCGGCCTGTCGCCAGAACAGAAGCAAGGCATCATCGCCGCCTACTATACTTCGGCACGGTTTCTCGACCGCAACATCGGGCGCGTGCTTGCCAAGTTGAAAGAGCTGCGGCTCGATGAGAACACGGTGGTGGTGTACATGGCCGACCACGGCTACTCGCTGGGCCAACACGGACGCTTTGAGAAGCACTGCGGGTACGATCCGGCGCTGCACGTACCGCTCATCGTGCGCTGGCCCGGCAAAGTGCGGGCCGGCCATCGCGTGAAGGAGATGACCGAACACATCGACGTCACGCCTACCATCTGCGACGTGTTGGGCCTCAATCCGCTGCCCGGCATGCACGGCGAATCGCTGCGGCCATACCTCGAAGGCCGCCGGCCCGCGCGCGTGCGCGACCACATCGTCAGCCAATACCTGGAGAACGAAGAAGCGTTCGTGCGTACGGCGGACTGGAAGTATGTCTATTGCACCGGGCGCCGGGAGCGCACCGATGGCTACAAGACAGTGACTCCCACGCCCGGCCGGTGCAAGCGCCTTTACGATCTCCGGCGCGACGCGGGCGAGTTCACCGATGTGGCCAAACTGAGCGGCGCGGTGGTGAGGCGGATGGAAGAGTTGTTGCTTGGCCGGTTCCGCGCCACACACCCGGAAGCCGCCGCCGAGCCGAACACTGCATCGCGAGAAGAAGCGCTCGACTTCTATCTGCGGCCGCGCGACGCCT